>BNJS01001288.1_pt1 | contig 62971 bp, 97 predicted proteins | sample 8540461 | NCBI WGS metagenome assembly BNJS01 (sample SAMD00202454, study PRJDB9452) | human saliva metagenome | isolation source: human saliva | place: Japan
GAAGGTGTGCTATACTTTGCTTGCACGGCTTGTATATCTCCTCGGGGATTACTTGCTTCGCCGCTCACCGTGTTTGCAACACGGCGGGCGGTTTTTATGTGGAAGAAACGCGTTTTATTTTTCCACACAATTATCTAATTTAATTGTCGTGATTGGATAAAGGTGTTTAACGAATATCCTTATTTTTTTCGCTGAGATTTAACGATGTCGAATTCCTTTATGCTACGCATCTCCTTTTTCCTGTGGATTTTTTGATTGGATTAGCCGCCGGTAGTTTCGCTCCACGATTCGTCGGATTTTACGGAACGCTGTTCATGCAGTTTCTCAATCATACTATCTACGAGTTCCCGCCCAGCTTCGTCTAACTGTCGATAATTTTTGAGATGATCGACTTCTTCTGGGGTACAAACAAGTGCAGATGCGGTACTAATACTTATTGCTTGAGCAGTGGAAGATGCTTTTGATGTAGGAATTGGTGGCGATTCCCACCCCATCAGTTCTGCAGGGGGTTGTATGTAAAACTTTTGCTAGAGGACCAAGAATAGGGGCCGGTAAATTCTCTATATCATCGCTTTCATAACGATATATTGTTGCTCTATTTTTCCGAGCTTTTCTGCAACATCATCGACTGATAATCCGAGCCTCTTTCTAAACTCCCGTATGCGACTCCCCAACGGTCATAATGTGCACCTCCTGTTATTTTTTTGATAATATCATTTTTCGCGAATATGCAATAAAAATCGCGTTTGACGCGAAAATTTTTCTTGACATAAATACTTCTAGGGCTTATTATACAAATAGAAAATCGCATATATGCGAAAAAGAGGGAGGATAAGAATATGGTAAATGTTGATAAGTTACGGGGGCGGATGGTAGAACATAAAATCAATGCCGATAAAATGGCGGCTTTGATAGGTGTCAATCGAGCTACATTCTATCGAAAATTAGAGAATGCTGGCGAGGGCTTTTTACTGTTCGAGAGGTCAACGTTATCGCTAAAGCGTTAAACCTTGATCTCAACGAACTGAATGCTATTTTTAGCACAGAAGTCGCGTAAATGCGATAATTAAAAAGTAGAAAACAAATTATCGTAGTATGAATAAAGGGTACGGCGAGAACCGTACCCTTTACGCCGAGATTATCTTTTAGCACTCTAAGAAAAAGTTGACATAAGAGATCATCTTACCATCGACGATACAGGTTTGCCGTTTGCCAATAAAAGAGTACCTATGTACCGCCAGCCAGAAAAAGTCAAAGAACTGTCCTGGCTTGATGGGATCAAGATGTTCATGCTCATCCTGTACTCGAATCTCTGTCAAACCGTGAACTGTAATCGTTTTTTTCCGGTAGTCAACGTAATATCGATTCCGTACATTTTGATCGCCTCCTTATCGTGATTGTATCACGACTGGGAAAGATCAACAAACATGAGGAAGGACAGGTATGAAGCTCAAGTGGAACATGAACAACGTCGTTGCCGCACGGGGCAACAACTACACCTGCATTGCAAGGTTTGACAACAGTCGCTTTTTGGCTCGAGGAAAATGCGATCACACCCGTAGCAGAACTTTAAGAGACATATCCGCCGCATCGCACAGATTGTAGGGGCAAAGGAGGTCGAGATCAAATACCTCCACATGGATGACGAGGCGGGCACGCTCACCGAGCCACGAGAGAACATCGTGCTCTTCTCCAATCGCGGTGGCGGCGACTACCGGTACTTCACTGAGTCAATCAACCCCGCAACGAATCGCCGCATCATCCACTATCTCGCCCTCGAGGAGATCTTTATCCTTACAAGTGCAGGAGCAATCAAAGCGGCGTAATTGCCACAACAGAGAGGAGGGAAGAAAAAGATGGCGAGCAACAACCCATTCGACACATTAAAGGGACGAATTTGCGGAAGTTGTCCGCAGTGTTGTCCGCATCGTCGTTCGCGAGGAGTTGCATGCGCCCGTACTCAAGAGCCGGAGCCGCAGCCCGTTTCGGAGGAGGAAGATCGGCTCGTAGGGCGCGAGGAGATTGCACGGCGTTTGGACCTCACGCCCGACACGGTGTCTGCCAAGATGGGAAAGGGCGAGTTGATCTGGACGATTGATCCGATCAGCGGTCAGCGAAAGATGAAAAAGAGTACGCTCGATCAGTACATTCGAGATCTGCCCGAATATACAGGACTCTGAGCGCAAAGAAGGAGGCAGTTGCATGATTGGCAAGAAAGTCATCGTTGAGGCGCGATCGCTCTCGCAGCGATAATCCGTGCGGGAGCGGCAAGTGATCACGCGCAGGGCGATGTACGGGATGCGGTCTTGGTTGAAGAGGTCTACACCGTCAAGAATGGCGACACTCTTTGGGGGATCGCCGAAGAGTACATCAAGAAAAACACAGGCAGTCGTAGACATATCATTGAATATAAAGAGGGTATCTACGAGAACAACCCTTGGCTTGTAGACCGTAAGGGCTTGATCCGTCCGGGTGACGAACTGCGAATGACCTACTGGGTGAAGGAAGGATGTGAGACGCGTATGAAAGGGTTATCCCGCCAGACCGTTTTTCGGCGCGATAAGGTAGAGGGCGTAATCCTCACGTACAAAAATCCCCTGCGATGATAGCTGGGCAACAAATCCTGTGTGTTTGCGAAGAAGGAGAATCCGGGAATCTGGAGCGAGGCACGTACACGGGAAACAGCAGAACGTCAGCATGAGGAAGCCATCCGTATGGTGAAACTGATGGGCTTTTGAAACGGAGGACATATGATGGAGTACATCGATGCACGCGGATGGCGATATCGTGTCATGCAGGGACTTGATGGCAGCTGGAAGGGACGCTATCGAAAGCCGGATGCTCCCGGAAAGCCCCCGCCGTGATAATGTGGGATGGCGTGGAATGCTGTCGCTGCAATATCGTAAGCGTCGTGATGACGCAGAGCGCGATCTTGCAGAATATGCCAAGCGCAAGGGAATGCAGGTGTATCGGAGGGAGCTTGCAAAATGACAAAGTTCTACACAATGAGCGGCGTAATCGCAGATATCGGCTCCTACACCAAGGTAGTCAGCACATGTCATCGCACGCTCAGAAGACGGATCGCTTTATCCAGGGGTATCGGGTCTGTACCTATTACACGGGAGGAAACGGGCAGGACTACAGTGTCCTTGCCGAGTTTCCCGGCACACGGGAAGGGCGCGCGGCCGCCGAGGATCTGTTACTCTGGATCTGGAAGGAGATGCTTGCAGGGAAGGAGTACGTCGTGATCCATGACGCGCCGGTAGCGCAGAAATTCATGACACGGGGATAGCTTGAAAGGGGCTGAAGAGATGACATCACAAGAGTTTAAGGTTGTTATTGATAACCTAAAGAGCTCCAATTTCTACCTTTGCAAAAAAAAAGCACCAGAGCGGAGGCAACCACTCTGAGCGCAAGTCAATGGGTATTACACCGTGATTGTATCACGGGAACAGGGGGTAAAATCAATATGCGGATTAAGAAGATTCTGTAGCAATACCGTAGGGATTTCCGTGCAATCTACCGCTGTGAGAACTGCGGACATGAATGTGAGGATCGTGGCTATGACGATGCATATTTCCACGCAAAAGGTTATCCCCGACAAGGTATGTCCGCAGTGCGGGAAGACGGAGCGGGAGATTGACCCGAACTATCGCCCGCTCACAACAAAGTATCCCGAAGGGATGCAGGTGTAAGAAAGGAGTCAATATGACCATCAATATCAGCCTTACGGACATGGATCTCACGACAGCGGGTAAAGAGGGCGTGACCGCTCTCGTGAATGCCTGCATGGCGTTTACCGGTACGTCGCTCGGCGCAGAGATCGAGATACCCAATGCGCCGCGCAAAACACAGTCCTCAGAGGTGGTAAGCGCGTCAGAGAAGGTGTGTGTGTGGAACAAATTCCGGCGAAGCCGGAACGGACGGCACCTGTACCGAGCGTACCGTCCGTTGCGCCAGCGACCACGGCGATTGCTGCACCTGTCGCACCCACGACACCCGCCCCCGTTCCGACGGCTGCCGCGCCGACGTATACAGTTGAGGAGATGCAGCTCGCTTGTGCTCCGCTGATGGATGCGAACCGTATGGGCGCGTTGCAGGCGGTCTGCGCCAAATATGGCGCGTCATCGCTCCTTGATATACCGAAAGAGCAATATGGGGCACTCGCCGCCGATCTGCGCGCATTGGGGGCGCGTCTCTGATAGGCTGCTACAGCGCACGCCCTTCTCAGTGCGTCGAGCGCACACCGCTGGCTCGTCTGCACCGCCGCACCGAAACTCGAGGCGGAGTTCCCCGACACGACGAGCACGTACGCCAAAGAAGGCACGCTTGCGCATGAGATCTGCGAGCTGAAGTTGACGAAGTACATCACAACAATGCCGCGCGGGACGTATACGAAGAAGCTCAACGCTCTCAAGAAGCGCGAACTTTACGATCCGGAGATGGATGAGACGACGGACACATATCTTGACTATGTAAAGTGTACGGCACTCGGTTATGCAGTGCCGCCGAGCATTCAGATTGAGCGGCGTGTGAACTTTAGCGACTACGCCCCCGACGGTTTCGGAACGGCGGACTGTCTCCTGCTTGCGGGCGATACACTCCACGTCATTGACTATAAGCACGGCAAGGGCGTCGTCGTCGATGCAGATCACAACCCGCAGATGATGCTCTATGCACTCGGGGCGATGCACGACTTTGCCCTGATCTACCGCTTCAAGACGGTCAAAATGGCGATCGTGCAGCCGCGCATCGGCAGTATCAGCGAGTTCGCCTGTACGGCGGACGAGCTTTTGCGCTGGGGCGAGACGGTCGTCAAAGTGAAGGCGGCAGAGGCAATGGGCAAGAGTCCCGTATTCGTTCCCGGTGAGCACTGTCGCTTCTGTCGCGCAAAGCAGCAGTGCAAGGCGCGCTGCAATTACTACGCAGATCTGCACCCTGCCATGGGGAAAGACCCACGTATTATCTCATTGACAGAACTCGGGCAGTATCTGGGGCTTTGCGGACGCGCTCAAGAAGTGGGCGGAGGATCTACAAGAATACGCACTCAGCGAATGCCTTGCAGGAAAAGATGTCCCCGGCTGGAAGGCGGTAGCCGGACGCGGTGCACGCTCCTTTACGGATACGGACAAGGCGTTCGCTATTCTCAAGAAGGACGGCATCGATGAATGTCTGCTCTATAAGCGTGAACCGCTGACGCTGGCGCAGATAGAGAAGGAACTCGGCAAAAAGCGATTTACAGAACTTGTCGGCAAGTTGGTCGTCAAAGAACCGGGCAAGCCTACGCTCGCTCCGGTATTTGATCCTCGTCCTGCGATGACGAACGTGCCGCAGGCGACAGATGTATTTCAGGACCTAAAAACAGAAGGAGAAAAAGAATCATGAGCTATCAAATGCGACCCTCGGATGTACTGCTGCGGAACGTGCGTCTCTCGTACGTTCGCTTTGACAAGGCGGTCTCGCGCAACCCCGGACAGGAAAAGAAGTACAGCTGCACGATCCTCGTACCGAAGACGGATTTTACGCAGAAACAGGCGATCGATAACGCCATCGAGGCGGCGATTGCCGTCGGCCGCGAAAAGTACGGCAATGCCGTTCCTCCGAAGCCCAAGACGGTGATCTGGGACGGTGACGGATATACACAGTCGGGCAAGGAGTTCGGTCCTGAGGCAAAGGGACACTGGGTATTCACGGCAGGGCTTGCAGAAGCGCGCGGCCCCGTGCAGGTGGTTGACCTGAGTCGCAACCCGATTCTCAATCAGAGCGAGATCTACAGCGGCATGTACGCCAACGTCCTGGTCAACTTCTACTTTTACAAGAACGAATCGGTCGGCGTCGGCGCAGGACTCGGCCCCGTACAGAAGGTCGCGGACGGTGAACCGCTCGGAGGAACACTGCCCTCGGCGGATGATGTATTCGGCGCACCGGACACGGCGGCACCGATGGCAGGACAGACATACGCAGCCGCACAACGGGGCGCATCTCCTGCGGTCGCGGCCGCTGCGGCGATGCAGCCGCAGATCAACCCGCTGACAGGAGCACCGATGTAATCCGAAGATATATGGGACGAGGGGCAGCCGCCCCTTTTGAGGACTTATTTATGCGACATCTATCCATTGATCTTGAAACATACAGTGAAAACGACATCAAGCTGGGCATCTCGAAATATGTAGAGTGCCCGAACTTCAAAAATACTGTTATTCGCATACGCGTGGGACTTTGGTGATGTGCACGTCGTCGATCTTGCCTGTGGGGGGGAAGTTCCCGCTGACGTGATCGACGCGCTCACGGATCCAGAAGTCACGAAGCACGCATTCAACGCGGCGTTTGAGCTGCACTGTCTGCATCGCAGCGGCTTACTTACGCCATACGATCAGTGGGCGTGCACGCAGCTCCACGGGCTCTATCTCGGTTATCCCAAAAGTCTTGACGGCATCGGCAAGGCGCTCGGTCTCGCGCAGGACAAGAAAAAGTGCGAGCGGCAAAGCCCTCATCCGATATTTTTGTCTGCCGTGTAAGCCGACGAAGCGCAACGGGGGCAGGACGCGCAACCTGCCGGAGCACGATCCAGAGAAGTGGGAGGCGTTCAAAGCGTACAACGCGCAGGACGTTGTGACGGAAATGGAGGTCTGCCGCCGTCTTGCGGCGTTCCCCATTCCCATCAAGCTGCAAGCGGAATGGGTGACCGATCAAAAGATCAACTGGAACGGTGTTCTCCTTGACATGGAACTTGTACGCGGGGCGCTCCAAATCGACGCGGCCGAAAAGGAGCGTCTTATGCAGGAAGCCGCAGCGATTACAGGGCTTGACAATCCGAACAGCCGCGATCAGCTCCTCAAATGGCTCAACGACAACACGAACGTTGAGATGGAGAAGCTGACGAAAGAGAGCGTCGCCGAGGCGCTCGAAGTCGCGGATGATACCGCCGCAAAAGTGCTGGACATCCGCAGACGGCTCTCAAAGACCTCTGTCAAAAAGTACGAGATGATGAATGCTGCCGCGGGCGAGGATGACCGCGTACGTGGTGTGCTTCAGTTCTACGGCGCGAATCGCACGGGCAGATGGGCGGGGCGGCTCATCCAAGGGCAAAATCTGCCGCGCAACTATTTGAGGAACCTCGATCTTGCCCGTGATCTCGTACGGCGGGGCAATCGGGAAGCAGTCGCCCTTCTCTTTGGCGATGTGGGGGATACGCTCACAGCTCATCCGCACGGCGATTATCGCACCTGAGGAAACTACTCTGCATCTCGGACTTCTCTGCGATCGAGGCGCGTGTGCTTGCCTGGCTCGCGAGGGAGAAGTGGGTGCTCGAAGCGTTTGATCGAGGAGAGGACATATACTGCGCGACCGCATCGAGCATGTTTCACGTTCCTGTCGAAAAACACGGCGCGAACAGTCACCTACGCCAAAAAGGAAAGATCGCCGTACTCGCGAGCGGGTATCAAGGCGGTCCGAACGCACCCATCAGCATGGGTGCACTCAAGATGGGACTCACTGAGGAGGAGCTACCCGACATCGTCAGCCGTTGGCGCAAAGCGAACCCTCGCATTGTGGACTTCTGGCAGAAGGTCGAAAAACGCCGCACTCTATGTGATGAACACAGCGCGTCCCTGTTAGACCGGATCGTGGAATCATCTTCGCGCGGGAGGTCTGTCCGATCGAAGGTGTGGACTTTCTCACGGTCACGCTACCTTCGGGGCGTAAGCTCTTTTACCAGAGCCCTTATATTTCCGTCAATCAGTTCGAGCGAGAGCACTGCATTACCGCACGCAGATCGGGGCGAACTGGGGACAAACAGCACCCTACGGCGGCAAACTCACGGAGAATATCACACAGGCGGTCGCACGTGATTGTCTCGCTGCAGCAATCACGCGTCTCTCGGATGCGGGCTATCGGATCACAATGCACATTCACGATGAGGTCGTGATCGAAATCCCCGAAGAAGGAGCGGACGAAACGCTCGAAAAAGTCAATGCCATTATGTCAGAGCCGCTGCTGTGGGCTCCGGGACTACACCTAACTGCCGCCGGATTCATCAGCAAATACTATAGGAAGGACTGAGAGGGGGGGGGCGATGCGTTGCAAAACGATCGCATCATACATATCAGTACCGGACGGAGCCGCACCTCGAAAAGAGTGGCAGCGCACCGAGTATCTCTGGAGTGAATTTGTCGAACGACTCGCACACCCGCACGAACGGATGAAACCGTTGAGCAGTACCACACCCTGTCGAAACGCGAGCAGGGGCGTCTAAAAGATGTTGGTGGTTTTGTCGGCGGTACGCTGAAAGGTCTCCAACGAAAAGCGGCAAACGTTGAAAGCCGTGACCTTATCACACTTGACATGGACGCCATTGCACCGGGAGAAACGCAGACCACCATCCGACGCATCGGAGGACTCGGCATCGCCTACGCCGTCTATAGTACGCACAGCCATACCGAGCACCGTCCACGGCTGCGCGCCATCTTCCCGAGCGATCGGAGCATCACGGCGGATGAATACGAACCGATCGCACGCAAGATCGCAAGTCTTATCGGCATTGATCTCTGCGATCCAACGACGTTCGAGGCAAGCCGCCTCATGTTCTGGCCGAGCTGCAGCAAGGATGCAAGCTATGTTTTCTATTATGAGGACAAGGCATTCTTATCGGCAGAGGGCATCCTTAACACCTACGAGGACTGGCACGATGTACGGACATGGCCGCAGGTGCCGGGGGCGAACGAGGCGAAAGAGCGGCTGGCGCTCTCCAAGCAGTCGGATCCGACGAAGAAGTCAGGTATCGTCGGTGCATTCTGCCGTGTCTACGACATCCTCGGGGCAATCGAAACCTTTATCCCGCACGCTTACGAGTCGACGGGCAGCGCCGATCGCCTGACCTTTGCGACGGGCTCTACGGTTGCGGGAGCGGTACTCTACGACGATAACAAGTTTTCTACTCACACCACGCAACAGATCCATGCAGCGGTCAGCTCGTCAATGCGTTTGACCTCATCCGCTCCATAAGTTTGCGCAGCTGGATGATCCGGCAAAGGAGGGAACGCCGAACAATCGACTGCCATCATACCTCGCAATGCAGAAAGAGGCGCTTGCGGATGCGGCGGTTGCGACGGAGCTACAGACAGAGCGCGCAGCACAGGCGGCGGATGTGTTCGGCGCGTCAGCTCCTTCAGAAAATACGAGTACGGGCAGCGGGGCGGAGAGCCCTGCGGTCGATGTGAACTGGATGCGGTCAGTGGGGATCCAGTACAGTGATTCCGGACGACCGAAAAAGACGATGGACAACATCGTCCGGATTCTTAACAACGACCCGTTACTCAAGGGAAAAATCGCCTATGACGCTTTCAGCATCCGCGTATTGGCTCTGGAGCTTTGCCATGGAATGCGGCAACGGAACGCAGACTATGGACGGATTCCGACGATGCAGGTGTGCAGTGGTATCTGGAATACCGTTTGACATCACCGGCAAGGATAAGATTCTCAGCGCGCTGATTCTTGTTGCCGAGCGAAACAGTTTTCAATGACGTTGTGGAATATCTGCGAAGCGTTACTTGGGATGGGAAAAACGTCTGGATGATCTGTTCAGAGATTATCTGGGGGCGCCGGATACACCGTATACCCGAACCGTCTGCCGCAAAGCATTCGTGGCCGCCGTGGCACGAGCCATGACACCGGGATGCAAAATATGACTACGTTCCGGTACTTGTCGGACGACAAAGCCTCGGCAAGAGTACGTTCCTGCAAACAATGGCAAAATCGTGGTTTAGCGACAGCTTTTCGACCTTCGACGGAAAAGACGCCGTTGAGAGTATTCAAGGCAGGTGGATCATCGAGCTTGCCGAAATGACGGGATACTCGAAATCTGCAGAGAATATCATCAAGCAGTTCCTGTCCCGTACGAGCGACTTTTTCCGCATGCCGTTCGGACGCCGAGCCGCTGAGTATCCGCGCAAATGTGTATTCTTTGGCTCGTGCAATGAAACTGAATTTCTACGCGATCTTACAGGTAATCGCCGTTTCTGGCCGGTGGATGTTGGGATAAAGCCCGCCGAGAAAAGAGTATCTGGAAGGATTTGCCGCACGAGGTGGATCAGATATGGGCAGAGGCAGTACACCGATGGCGCGCAGGTGAATTCCTGTATCTTACACCCGAGATGGAAGCCGTTGCGAAAGAAAATGCAGGATGGACACCGAGAGAGCAACATCCGTGAAGGTCTGATAAAAAGCTTTTCTGCAAAAGCCTGTACCGAGAAACTACCAGACAATGGCACTGCGGGAGCGTCAAATATTTTGGAGTGGTGTCTTAGAAGATAAAGGGAACTCTGTTCCGCGAGATCGCATTTGCGCGCTTGAGGTCTGGTGCGAATGCCTGGATGGAGATCCGAAACTAATGAAGCGCAGCGATGCCAAAGAAATCAATCTGATTCTTGAACATCTTCCAGGAACAGTACGAACCGGAAAAGCCTCCCGTTTCGGATACTGCGGCGTCCAGAGAGGCTTTCTCATTACAAACGAAAATAGCATGTAACAAAACCGTGTAACATTGGCGTAACATAGGTGTAACTTTGCGTGTAACGTTACACAGAATGTTACACGTTTGTTACAAGAATGTTACACGCTCTAACTCGTTGCCGCTCTAAGGATTATACCTATTTATGTAACATGTAACATTGATTCCTTATGAGTATAGAAATAGAGGAATTAGGCAACGAGTTAGGGACGAAAAACAGCCCTAAATAAGACTTCTCATAAACGCGCGCGCGAAAAGTTACAAATACGAAAGGAAACTGGGATGAAAGAACGAGACATAGAGGTGCTGTTGCGCGAAGGCGTCAAGCAGTTGGGCGGTAAAGCCTATAAATGGGTATCGCCGGGGAATGCAGGCGTGCCCGACCGTATCGTCATTCTTCCAGGCGGTAAGGTGATCTTTGTCGAGCTGAAGCAGGAGAATGGACGGCTGACACGGCTGCAGAAAGTCCAGCAGGAGACACTTCACGGAATGGGTGCCGTCGCCGTCACGCTTCGCGGCGCGGAGGATGTAAAGATGTATCTTGATGTGCTGAAGGAGATGATGGAACGTGGAGCTAAAGCCGCATGCGTATCAACGGTACTGCATTGATCGTCTCATCGCCGATCCGCGCATTGCCCTCTTTCTGGACATGGGACTTGGCAAGACGATTATCACGCTGTCAGCGATCTATCATCTCAAGTACGCACGCTTCGCCGTCCGTAAGGTGCTTATCATCGCCCCGAAGAAAGTCGCAGAGGCAACGTGGCAGCGTGAGGCGGCGAAATGGGACGGAGTGCATATCCTCCGAATGCAGACGGTCCTCGGCACGCAGGCGCGGCGGCTGAAAGCACTGAATACGCCCGCCGACATCTACATTATCAACCGTGAGAATGTACCGTGGCTCGTGGAGCACTACCGCAATGATTGGCCGTTTGACATGGTGGTCGTGGATGAATCAGCAGCTTCAAGAATCTGCGCGCAAAACGATTCAAGGCGCTCTCGTATATGTATCCGCATATCAAGCGAACGGTGCTTCTCACGGGGACGCTAAGCCCGAACGGGATCATCGACCTTTGGAGTCAGATCTATCTGTTGATCGGGGCGAGCGTCTCGGCAGTACCTTCTCCGGCTTTCGTAATCGGTATTTTACGCCCGAGAGCGATCGCGTGACATCATCTATACCTATGATCCGAAAGACGGTGCGGAGGACGCTATTATGAGTGCCATCAGCGATGTTGCGATCAGTATGAAAGCCGATGACTATCTACAGCTGCCACCCGTGGTCGAGGATACGATCCCCGTCGTGCTGGATGCGAAGGCGCGCAGGGCGTATGACACGATGGAGCGGACGCAGGTGCTGGAACTCCTGCAGAGCGGAGAGCAGATCACTGCTGCGAGCGCGGCGGCACTCTCAAACAAGTTGCAACAACTTGCCAATGGGGCAGTCTACAATGAGGAGCACAAGACCCAGGCGGTGCATGACTGCAAGGTCGAGGCGTTCATGGAGCTGATTGAGCAGCTGAACGGGAAATCTGCGCTGGTCTTTTTACAATTTTCAGCATGATCTTTCGCGGATCGTTGAGGCGCTGCGGCAGACGAATCTCCGGGTGCGGGTTCTGCGCGGAGCAGAGGATGAGCTTGCATGGAACCAAGGCGAGGTGGATATTCTTCTTGCGCATCCCTGCAAGCGCAGCCTACGGCTGAACTTGCAGGACGGCGGCAACCATGTCGTCTGGTACGGGCTGAACTGGAGCCTTGAACTGTATCAACAGGCGAATAAGCGTCTGCATCGGCAGGGCAAACGCAGACGGTCATCGTGCACCATCTTGTCTGCACTGATACGCGTGATGAGGACATTCTGCACGCGATCAGTATGAAGGAGCGGGCACAGGAGTTCGTTCTTGAGAGCCTCAAGGCTCGCATTGATAAGTACAGAGTGCATTGAGGAGGACGACGAAATGCTGATTTTTATGAAAAATGTCAAGAAATTCGTGATGAAGGAACGCCCTGTGCTGGCTGCTGTCCATTATCACGCAGGGCGTGCAGTATGCTTCAAACGTGTATAGCCTTGTCTGGATTGAAGATAATTTGAGGCGGGAGGGGCTTTTGATGCTGAGAGTGGCGCACCTGTCGAGCTGGATGCGAAGATGCCGACACCATCCTTTGACAAAGGTTGCAGCCCAAAGTCAACGAGGATTCTGCGTATGCGACTGTAGGGGAATGCCGAGCTGATACAGATGCTCTCGGTACTGAAGGCAGTGGACGCTTGCGCGCCCAATCGGAAAGATTCGGATGCGGTCATGCTTGTTTGGCGTGCATCTGGGCTCATAATGTACGCGCGTGGAAAGACGCTACGCGCGGAGTGTTGCCTTTCCGGAAAGACGGAGAACTTGGCAGATGGGGCGCTGCGCTTTGCAGTGTTCAACGCAAGGCTTCTAGCTGTTTTAATCGACTCACCTCCGACAACGAAAAAGTGCTACACAATTTTTATGCCTCCCAACGTATCATATCCCCTTTACGGGTCGATATGGCACCTCCTTGCGCGGTGTCTTCGGGTGTAGTCATTGCCCCGCAGCATTTCATTGAAGTTGATCGCTGGGCGGATGTCGTCCCCGAGGATGTGATTCGCCGCTGCAACGAAAACACAGGAGCGCGATGCTAACCCTCGGAAGCCTCTTTGACGGAATAGGCGGGGGTCTCTCGGCAAATCATGCGGGGGTAACGCCTGTATGGATACGGAGAGTTGTTGAATGTGTGAAAGAGGTTCGATGATGACATACAAGGTGGAGCGGTTGGGGGTTACAGGCGCACTCTCTTGTTGCTTCGAGCATGAAGGGCGTGTGTATTTCGCACAGGTGGACTGCGTGCCGTTTTACGGCGCGGCAGCGTGCATGATCTGTCCTGAGAATGGTTTTGATGAGCTGTATACCATGGGCGATGTCCCATTGACAGCGCCGGGGTTGATCTCCTGCATCGAGAAGTTTGTAAAAATGAAGGAAGTAATTCGATGACTTGCAAGGTTCATCGACGGTTTTGCAGAGTTCGATGTATGTACACGAAAAGCTGCAAAGGGTGCGTTGCTCTAAGAGAGACGACGTTGCGAGGTTGTCGCGAAGTTTTGCGAAGTAGGAGGATGAAAATGATAGAGCAGAAATACCCACAGAGCGCGGAGCCGAATGAATTTCGGCATCTTAACTATCCGTGGCTGAATGAGATTGTCATAGGTCTCACAGCAGGAGCGGAGAAAGCATCCGGGCGAGACGTGGCACGACATTCCTGCGAAAGAGCACGCAGCACGAGCCGTGCGACATCTCTCGATGTGGCTTGCCGGCGATCGAGTGACAAGCACATCATCAACGCGAGTATGCGCTGCATGATGGCATGGGTGATGGAGCAGGAGGGTCGAAGAAAAATGCGTGAGATAAAAATTCAGGGTGTGGGATTCGGCAGAGGAAGCAGATGTGCCCCTGTGATTGTTGCAGACCTTCAGGACATCAAAGCTAAGGTTTTTGTCGGCTTCCTAAGTCGGGAGTGCGGGGATTTTCTCCGCTGATCTGATGCAGTACACCGGCGTGAAGGACAAGAACGGTGTCGATATTTACGAGGGAGATATCCTCCTCAACGACTTCGATGAGGAATGTTACATCGTGAAATTCTTCGATGGCGCATTTATCGCAGAGAGAGCGACGGGGTCATTCACGATTTGGCGGATGCTGCACTTATAACAACTGTGGGAGGCAACATCTACGAGAATCCGGAGCTGGCGAGCCATGAAACAAATACTTGATGCTCGCTGCGGCTCTCGGATGTTCTGGTTTTGATAAGGAGCATCCTGCGGCCGTGTTCATGGACAACCGCAGCTTTGGCAAAACGCTGTGTGATGGACGACGATTTGAGGTAAAAGCCTGACTTGATCGCTGATTTTCGGAGATCCCATTCCCCTGACGAGAGTTTCCGTCTTGTCGTATTCGACCCGCCACACCTGCGCAGAGCCGGAAAGCGATCATGGCTCGGTATCAAGTACGGTGTACCTGATAGCACATGGCAGGATGATCTGCGCCGAGGATTCGAGGAGTGCATGCGCGTCCTGAAAGATTACGGCGTGTTGATTTTTCAAATGGTCGGAAGATCAGATCAGCACGGCGGACGTTCTAAAAATTACTTCCAGTGCAGCCATTGTTCGGGAATCGTCGAGGGAGGGCAATCTGGTTGACGTTCATGAAAATTTCCGAGTGAGGAAGGTGATATAGATTGACTGACATAAAACAAGTAAGGGCATACCTCTGGCGTGTCCGAGATGCAGAACGGGAACTGAAACTTCTTGAGCAAGAGTACGAGCAGGCGAAATCTGACATCCTGCATCTAAAAAGGCGATCCAGTATGAGCGCGGATAAGGTCAGCGGAGGCAAGATCGGTGACCTCTCCGATGCGATCATAATGTTGGAGAAGTACGCAGAGGAGATCAACCTTCAATGGAATTGCTTGATTGCATTACGGAAAGAGGCAAGAGTTCAGATTGAGCAGATACCTGACGGGCGATATAGAGCGGTATTGCTGGGGAGATATTTATACGGGCAGTCATGGGAGCAAGTGGCGGTCAGCATGGGATATACCTATCGAAATATACTGGGGTTGCACGGTAAAGCACTGCAAAGTTTCGCTGCTGTCGGAAAATTTTCATAGATTTTCATATTATTTCTGTGATATAGTATAAACTGGAAAAAGCAGGCACAGCTACGGCGGTGCTCTTTTGTATGCCATAAACGGTAAGAAGGGAGGAGGTGCAGATGCCGAAAAAGCAGAAACGTCCCTGCCGCATGACAGGATGTCCGAATCTCACAGATCGAAAAAGCTGTTACTGTGAGGTACATGAGAAAGTCATGCAGCGACACTACGAGAACTTCACGCGTGGCTCGATCAGCACGAGAGGTATGGCAGCGTATGGCGCAGGATTCGTGACCGCTATTTGGCAGCGCATCCACTTTGCGAGTGCTGCAAGGAGCAGGGAGATACGTTCTCGCGACGCTTGTGCATCATATCAAGCCTCTCTCGGGCGGTGGCACACATGAGGAGAGCAATTTGATGTCGCTCTGCGTATCGTGTCATGAGCGGATTCACCGGCGCGGCAGTGGTGACCGCTAGACCCCTAGGGGGCGGTCAAACTCTAAAACCGCGCCATTACTGGACCGGGGAGGGGCTTACGTGAAAATGGTAAATCAAACAGGGTATTAAAAAATGGGGTGAGAAGATGGCGCGGGACGGTACGAAACCGTGGCGGCAGACGCCCCCGCGCCGGAAGAAAACCGCAGGCACTGTCGGATAAGGTCGCGGACGGGCAGACGGCATATGTTTTGGAATTCCGGGGTGGATCTCGGTGGTGTTGACCACCTGAAGGCAGAAAGATCTATGCGGCTCTGACATGCCGCGCCCTGGGTGCATATCTGTCGGCGTGTCAGAAGAATGGAAAGACGCTCGGCGCAGATGATATTTTCCGTGAAACATGGCAGTGGCTCAAGGAGCGCGGGTGTGAACGTCTTGTGAATCCTCGGCTCATCGAGAGCTATGCACAGGCGTTCGCTCGCTATATCCAATGCGAGGAGGCTGTGAGTCAATACGGTTTGCTCGGAAAGCATCCGACCACGGGCGGTGCGATTGCAAGCCCGTTTGTACAGATGGCATTGTCGTTCCAGAAGCAATCCAATCTGCTTTGGTATGAAATCTTCGACATCGTAAAGCAAAACTGCACAACAAACTTCAGCGGCTCGGCGCAGGAAGATCCTATGGAGAGCTTACTGCGGTCGCGCATGCAAAAATAGGAGATGACTCTTTGCGGAAATTGACGGACTACAAGCCGACGAAGTTCATAGCAGAGGACGCACGCTGCATGACAAAGCCGCTGCGGATTACGCTGTGGGCTTTATCGAGTGCCCTGTGTCATACGAAGGGATGTGGGCAGGAAAAGCCCTTCGAGCTCATTGACTGGCAGGAGCGCATCATCCGCGACCTCTTTGGTGTTGAAGCCGAACGGCTATCGTCAGTTCAACACGGCATATATCGAGATTCCGAAGAAGCAAGGGAAAAAAGTGAACTCGCCGCCGCTATAGCGCTACTTCTCTGCTGTGGTGATGGGGGAGGCCGGAGCTGAAGTATATGGCTGTGCTGCTGATCGGCAGCAGGCAAGCATCGTGTTCAAGGTTGCTGCCGACATGGTGCGTATGTGTCCAGCACTTAACAAGCGGGTGAAGATCCTTGATTCGCAGAAGCACATGAAATACCTGCCAACAAACAGCACTTATCAGGTACTCTCGGCAGAAGCTTATACGAAGCACGGGTTCAACATTCACGGTGTTGTATTTGATGAGCTTCACACGCAGCCGAACCGCAAGCTCTTTTGACGTTATGACGAAAGGCTCCGGCGACGCACGAATGCAGCCGCTCTACTTCCTTATCACCACAGCGGGGACGGATACAGAGTCCATCTGTTACGAGACGCATCAAAAGGCAAAGGACATTTTGGACGGACGAAAGATCGACCCGACTTTCTATCCTGTGATCTACGGGGCCGCAGTCGATGAGGACTGGACGGATCCCGCAGTGTGGAGAAAAGCGAACCCATCGCTCGGGATTACAGTTGGTATGGATAAGGTACAGGCGGCCTGTGCTTCTGCGATGCAGAATCCTACTGAGGAAAACAGTTTTCGTCAACTGCGGTTGAATCAATGGGTGAAGCAGTCCGTACGGTGGATGCCAGTGGACAAGTGGGATGCGTGCGCCACACCCGTGGAAGCTGAGTCCTCAGAAGGTCGCGTTTGCTACGGCGGACTTGACCTTTCTTCCACGATGGACATTACGGCTTTCGTGCTTTGTGTTTCCTCCAACGGAGGAAGATGAGCCATTGCCGTGCTTCCATATTTCTGGATTCCCGAGGAGAATATCGACCTGCGTGTGCGGCGAGACCACGTTCCCTATGACGTGTGGGAGAAGCAGGGATATCTCATGACCACCGAGGGGAATGTCGTGCATTACGGATTCATTGAGGCGTTCATCGAGAAATTGGGCGACAAGTACAACATCCGAGAGATTGCCTTCGACCGATGGGGCGCAGTGCAGATGGTACAGAATCTTGAGGGGATGGGCTTCACCGTTGTTCCGTTCGGACAGGGATTCAAGGATATGAGTCCGCCGACGAAGGAGCTGATGAAGTTGACGTTGGAAAGAAAATAGCGCACGGCGGACATCCCGTCATGCGTTGGATGGCGGACAATATCTTCATTCGCACCGATCCTGCGGGGAACATCAAGGCGGACAAGGAGAAGTCCACCGAGAAGATCGACGGTGTGATTGCGCTGATTATGGCACTAGATCGTGCGATCCGCTGCGGAAATGACCTCTCGGAATCCATCTACGATACGCGCGGCATACTGGTGTTCTGAAAGGAGTGATGCGCATGAATTTTTTCAGCAGACTTTTTCGATCCCGGGACAAGCCTACGAATCTTCTCGGCGGCCTAGTCTTTTTGTTTTGGACCGACGGCGGCGGGAAAGGTGGTCAACGAGAGGACTGCGATGCAGACGACAGCAGTCTACGCCTGTGTGCGCATCCTCGCGGAATCCATCGCGGGACCGCCACTTCATGTCTACGCATACAAGGGGCAGGGAAAAGAGCGCATGCCGGCGCATCCGCTGTACTTCCTGCTCCACGATGCGCCGAATCCCGAGATGACGAGTTTCGTATTCCGCGAAACACTTATGGCACATCTGTTCCTGTGGGGCAATGCCTATGCGCAAATTCTTCGTGATGGCAGAGGACAGGTTGTCGGACTCTATCCGCTGTTGCCCGATCGGATGGATGTCGGCCGCGACAGTAAAACGGGCGAGCTGTATTATCTCTACACAAGGAGTACGGAGGAAAATCCGAATTTCAAAGCGGCGGGTCAGATTCGTCTGCGTCGGACGGATGTGCTGCATATTCCCGGGCTTGGCTTTGACGGTCTGGTCGGCTACTCGCCGATCGCGATGGCAAAGACGGCCATCGGCATTGCTCTTGCGACGGAAGAGTATGGAGCGACGTTCTTTCAGAACGGTGCGCGGCCTGCGGGTGTGCTCGAACATCCGGGGGTGGTGAAAGATCCAGAAAAACTGAGAGAAAGCTGGCATTCGGTTTATGGTGGCACGAAGAACGTAGGAAAGATTGCGCTCCTCGAGGAGGGCGTGAAGTATCAGCAGATCGCCATTCCGCCCGAGGAGGCGCAGTTTCTACAGACACGAAAGTTCCAGATCGACGAGATTGCACGGCTCTATCGTGTGCCGCCGCATATGATCGGTGATCTGGAAAAAGTCCAGCTTCAACAACATCGAGCAGCAGTCCCTCGAGTTCGTGAAGTACACGCTGAATCCGTGGGTCGTGCGGTGGGAGCAGGCGCTGCAGAAAGCATTGCTATCAAACAGGGAGCGGAAGGATTACTTCATCCGTTTCAATGTGGACGGGCTTCTGCGTGGGGACTACAAGAGCCGCATGGAGGGATATGCCATCGGGCGGCAGAACGGGTGGCTCTCTGCGAACGACATTCGCAGCCTTGAGGACATGAATCCTATCAATGCAGATGAGGGCGGTGATCTCTATCTCATCAACGGAAATATGACGAAACTCGAGGATGCGGGACTCTTTGCAGGTCAGCCGCAGAAAGGAGAGGGCAATGAAGCGTAAATTTTGGAACTGGATACGGAATGAGGGAGAGAAGCGCACATTGCTTCTTGATGGTGTGATTTCGGACGAAACGTGGTGGGGCGATGAGGTCACACCTCAGATGTTCCGTTCTGAGCTTCACGCTGCCGAGGGAGATATTGATCTCTGGATCAACTCACCGGGCGGAGATTGTTATGCGGCGGCACAGATCTACAATATGCTCATGGAGTATAAGGGGAACGTCGCCGTCAAGATTGACGGGATTGCCGCTTCTGCTGCATCCGTTGTTGCGATGGCAGGGAACGACCGTCGAGATTTCTCCTGTGGGCATGTTGATGATCCACAACCCCGCGACGATCTCGATCGGCGACACACACGAGATGGAGCGGACGATTACGTTCCTCTCCGAAATCAAGGAGAGTGGCATCAATGCTTATGAGATCAAGACAGGGACTGTCCCGTGCGAAAATATCACAGCTGATGGATGCAGAGACATGGATGAACGCAAAGAAGGCTGTGGAGCTTGGATTTGCGGATTCTGTTCTCTACGAGCATAGGGAACATTCCGCAGACGATACGGCAGCGGGGTTGATCTTCTCCCGCGCCGCTGTTACGAACTCCCTGCTCTCCAAGATCGGGCAGGGGGAAGACGAGGAATCATGTCGATGCGGAGCCGCTGAAAAAGGCGGCTCCTTTTCTATGGCACATTGAAGGAGGACTATTTATGGACAAGGTTTGTGCAATGCGCGAGAAGCGCGCCGCTCTCTGGGAGAACGCAAAGGCTTTTTTGGAGGAGCATACGCATGACGGCCGACTTTCGGCCGAGGATGCAAAGACGTATGAGCAGATGGAGCAGGAGGTGCTGGCACTCGGCAAGGATATCGAGCGCATGGAGCGTCAGGCAATTCTCGACGCGCAGCTTTTGCAGCCGACGACGACGCCAATCACGAACACGCCGAATGGAAGTGTCGGTGCAGAAAAAACGGGCAGGGCGAGTGATGCGTACCGTGAGGCGATGCTCCGCGCCCTCCGCTCGAAGTTCCAGCGGGTTGACAATGTGCTCATCGAGGGGACGGACGCGAGCGGCGGATATCTTGTGCCGGAGGAGTATGACCACCGTCTGATCGATGTGCTGCATGAGGAGAATGTGCTGCGCCCGCTTGCGACGACGATCACGACGAGCGGCGAGCACAAGATCAACATCACGGCGACGAAGCCCGCTGCGGCGTGGATTGATGAGGGGCGGCGCTGACCTTCGGAGATGCAACGTTCGCGCAGATGATTCTCGATGCGCACTAAGCTCCACGTCGCGGTCAAGGTGTCAGAGGAGCTGCTCTATGACAATGCGTTCAACCTCGAGCACTATCTGATTACCGAGTTCGGCAAGGCGCTCGGCGATAAGGAGGAGGAGGCATTCCTGCTCGGCGATGGGGCGCATAAGCCGACGGGGCTTTTGGAAGCGGCGTCCGCACACGAGACGGAGGAAGCGAAGCTCAAGGCAGATGAGCTGATTTCGCTGGTCTACGCACTGAAGCGTCCCTACCGCAAGAATGCAGCATTCATTGCGAACGATCAGACACTTGCGGCGATCCGCAAGCTGAAGGATGCAAACGGTGTCTATCTCTGGCAGCCGTCGTATCAGATGGGCGAGCCCGACCGCATTTTCGGCTATCCTGTCTATACGACGCCCTATATGCCGATCGTGGAGGCAGGGCATATTGTTCTGGCGTTCGGCGACTATTCCTACTACAACATCGGGGATCGCGGCGTCCGCTCCATGCAGGTTCTCAAGGAGCTTTTCGCAGAGCACGGTATGGTCGGCTTTGTCATGAAGGAGCGCGTGGACGGCAAGCTGGTGCAGAAGGAAGCCGTGCAGGTGCTGAAGATCAAGGCGTAAGCTGCGGCGGCAGAGGGGAAGTGGTTCTATGCTTGTGCCGCTTGAGGAGGTCAAGCAGTACCTTCGCATTGATGGAAACGATGAGGATCTGTTTCTTTCGAGTTTTGCAGAGACAGCGGAGCAGCTTTGTATGGCACTCCTGCGCGTAAAGGATCTGTCGGAGGTGGAGGATAGTGCTGTCGTACGGATTGCGATTCTCTACGCCGTATCCTATCTCTACGAACATCAGGGAGGAAGCGGATCACAGAGGGGCTTGCGCTGACGCTGCGCTCGCTTCTTTCGGTGTACGGAAAGGAGGGGCTTTTTAGGTGAGAGTGTCGATGAGCGAGCTGCGGCATCGCATCACCATCCTCCGCCCCGTCACGGATACGGACGAGGAGGGAAATATTCTTTCCTCTCCTCTGGTGGAGGTCGGAAAGGCGTGGGCGCTCGTTCTGCCGTTTGCCGCGAAAAATCTTCGACGGCTATGCGGAGAAGGTGCAGGAGGTGGATTACCGCATTGTGATCCGCTACCGCACGGATGTGCGCGTGACGGATCGTATTCGTTGGGGTGATAAAAACACTCACGCTCATTGCGCCGCCCTATCTGCTCGGCGGGAAGAAACGGTGGCTTGTTCTGGAATGCAGGGAGTTGGTGGAAGATGGCTAGATACCGAGGTTTTCGTCTCTGCCGAGAAGATCCTCTCAGAACTCGGCGCGGAGGCGACGGCTGCGGCAAAGGAAGCCCTTGAGCGCGGTGCAGACGATGTGGTCGCGGAGGCAAAAGAACCGCTGTCCCGTCTATGCGGGAACAGATAAGCGCGTGGTAAAGGGCGCACTGCGCGACTCCATCCATAAGCGGCTGCGACGCAAGGACGGCTCTGTTTGGAGGATTGCAGCGGATGCAGAATCCAGTGATGGCGTATTCTACGGCGTGCTTGTTGAGTTCAGCCCACGCATCAACCGTCCGTTTCTCTATCCCGCGCTCGATGCCAAGAAGGACGGGTATTCGTTCTGCTATCGTCGATGCCGTCCGTATGGCAATACGGAGGAGGGGAAATGAGTGTTGCGAAGATGGTGTATCAGGAACTTGTGCACTCGAAGGAGCTGACACAGCTTCTCGCTCACGGGAAAGAAGGGCATCTACCACGGGCGCAGTCCCAATGCGGGGAGCGTATCCCGTTCTCGTCTACTCTGTCATTTCGGATGTTCCCTGCTCTTTCGGCAGACGGCACGGAGTTGGAGCGTCGCGTGACGGTGCGTATCCATATTCTGACGAAGGATGGGAGATTCGGAGAGATTCATCACGCTGTGCAGAACGCGCTTTTGCCGCTCGGCTTTGCGCGTGCGCAGACGCAGGAGATTGTCGAGAAAGATATATTCGTGGAAATCACAGATTACAGAACAGCAGTGGAGGGAGAATAAAATGCCGGGACCAACACCAACAGGAAAGCCTGCCGCAAATCTGGCAAGCGGGCAGTTCATCAACATCCAGAAGTTACATATCGCGAAGATGCTTACCGATGTGGCAGGAGGAGCGGCGACCTACGAAGCTCCGATTCCGCTCGGGAAGCTCCTGCGCAAAGTGGACATCAAACCGCAGACGAATCAGGCGGAGCTATTTTGCCGACGGTCAGTCTCGTGGATACGGCGTCGAATACCGCATCCTACGATCTGACGTTTGATACCGCCGCATTGCCGCTTGAGTATACTGCCTATCTTTCTGGGACACGCCATCGAGAATGGTGTGATGAAGGCGGGCAAGGACGATGTCGCTCGTACTTCGCCGTCCTCTTTCAGTCGGATAAGCGCAACGGCAAGAAGAGGTATACCAAATTCTACAAAGTCCAATTCACGGAACCCTCCGAGAGCGGCAACTCGAAGCAGGAGAGCATTCAGTTCGACACGCCGACGCTCACGGCAAAGGCAATCTACCGTCTCTCGGACGGGCTGTCCTACGCCAAGGCTGACGAGGAGGCGGCGGGCTTTGCCGCTGAGACAGGGGACGAAGTGGTACGAGCAGGTCTGAGGGAGGTCACAATGGAAACACCAAGCCTGCATATTGCGGGCAGGAGGTCACGCCGAATCCCTCCGAAGATGAAGGTCTGGCGTGAGTTCCTTGCCTTTTTTGATGCCGACAAGGAAGGTCTGAGCCTTGAAGATTTTCTGGACGAGCATGTTCGTCTGATCGTTCTCGGATTCGGACGAGAGGAAGTGACGCAGGAATCCGTGGAAGAGAACGTGGATATCGCGGACATCGTACCGTTGACGCGCTCCATTTTCCGTTGGATTCAGTCGCTGACGCTTTTCCAAACTGGTGAACCTCCCAAACGAGGAGACGGGGAAAGAGGCGTAGTTCTTTCTCCGTACCAGAATTTACTGCGCTTATTACGAGCGGCTGCAGTCGGCTTACGGGATGGACGATGCAGGAGATTGACGGGACACGAGATGGATTCCTGCTCGATCAGCTTGTTGTAACGGCACTGTGCGAACAGCAGCAATGCGAACGCTATATTGACGACGTGATGTAGGGAGGGAGATGGAGTGGCAAAAGCGCGGACAAAAAGATTGATGAACTCTATCTCGACATCGGTCTTAATATCGCACAGCTGCAGCTGGACTTTGACACGGCGGGCAAGACCGTCTCGGATTCGATCGCACGGCTCAACAGCAAGGCGAATAATATCCATCTGAAACTGGATGCCGACCTCGCGAAACTCGATGGCGTGGGGACGGAACTCGACAAGATCAAGGTACGCCATCAGGCGATCAACCGCGAACTCGACATTCAGCGGCAGAAAGAACAGATTCTTGCTGCTGTTTTGCAGTCGGCCAAGAAAGAAACGATGGCGCGGATAGTGCGTCCTATCGGCGTGCGGAGAGCAATCTCCTGCGGCAGCAGACGGACGGTCGCACGGGACCGAAGCCGAGGTGCGAAAGCTCAATACGCGCCTCAAGGAGAGCACAGTGCTCTCGAACGCTCGGCGGGCGCATCACAGCGGGGATGACGGCGGCACAGGCGGGAGTCAGGAATCTCACGAGTGGATTCAATGTCCTCTCGGCAAAAATGGCCGCAGTTATGGCTGTCGCCGCAACAGGAGCAGGGCTGTTCAATATCACCAAGGACGCGATGCTTGCGGGCGAGAACGTCTACAAGCTGACGCAGCGGCTTCACGTCTCTGCGGGTGAGGCGGCAACGCTCAATCGGGTGTTTCAGCTTGCAGATACGGACATCAAGAGTGTCATTCCTCTGATTGCACGTCTGGACAAGCAGGTATCTGCTGCGGGGAAAGAGCGGAACGACACTGCTCGCGCTCTCTCTCGTTTCAGCATCGCACTCAAAGACCAGCAGGGAATCTCCTGCCGCTCAATGAGCAGCTGGCCCAGCTTGCCAAGGGATACAAGACCGCAAGCGAAGCGGGGATGGAGGAGGCATATACCGCAGAAGTGCTCGGAGCACGCGGGGCGGCTCTCATCCCGATTCTCGAGCAGTACGACGACCTGATGACCATTTCGGCGCGTGTCAAGACAACGGGGACTGCTTGACCCGGAGCAGGCACACGAGACCCTATCTCAAAATGGCGTGCGATGGAGATGGAAGCGGGGCAGCTGAAACTTGCCCTCGGTGCGGCTCTGCTTCCTGCCGCCGAGGAACTCATGCCGGAGATCAACGGCGGCTTCGAGATCTCTTATTGAAACGATTCAGGGACAACAAGGACGAGATCAAGGATGCCGTCCCTCGGATGGGGCGAGGCACTCAAGACCGTCGCAGAGCTTGCGGGCTTTGTCGGTGAGCAGATTCATAAGGTCAGCGAGCACGCCGAAGCAAATGCGTGGCTCCTCAAAAATCATCCTGTGGCATCTCCGCTGATTGCAGATTCCGTTTCTCGGCGGTACGGTTCTCGACGCGCTCTATGGCGATGAGTACAAGCAGTACCAAGAACAGCAGAAACTCGCCAAAGAGAAAGCTGCGGCAGAGGAGAGCGCCCGTGCCGAGGCGGAGAAGAATGCCAAGGCGCAGGAGCAGAATGCCAAAGCTGCGGTGATCCGTGCAGCAGCGGAAAAGGATGCCGCAGAGACGGTCAGCGAATCTGCAAAAGCGACCGCACAACTGACGGACAGCTTTATATACACTGACGCACACGGACATCCAGAACAGTCTTCACGCTCTGGATCGTGAATCCTTTGATTTCTTACAGAAGGGTGCAGATCCACATCTGATCGACGAATATCGTCTGGCGAAGGAAGCGAAGATTTATTCCGACTTTTCAGCGCGACGTTGTGGACAAGGCGAATGCTCTCTACAAGACGGATCTCCAAAACAAGCTGGATTCCATCGCCCGTGAAGCCGATGCCTTTCGTCAGAAGGGCTTGGACGAGGTACAGACGCAGAACTGGCTCAGTGAGAGCAAAGCGCGTGATGGAGCAGTGGGAGAAGGATGTTGCAGGGAGTATCCGACTCCATTTGGAAAACCGAACTTGAGAAACCGCCTTGAGGAGATCGAGCGCGAGAAGGATGCATGGGTGCAGAAGGGGTTGGATGAGGTTGAGGCGACGCGGTGGGCGGAGAAGGAGAAACTCGATGCCAAGCGTAACGCCGCCTTTGGAAGTCCTGCGCTCCCAGAAAGAGGAGCTGAAGGTATTCAAGCAGTCCGGACAGGTCGGATTGATGGAGTACCTTCGTAAAAAAAGAACAAGCTGACCGCAGAGGACTTGGGGTTGACACCGGAACTTCTCCAACAGTTTCAGTCCGGGCGCAAATGGGCGATGGAGAAATCTCCCTGCCGAATTTTCGCTCCCGAGAAGCGTGAGGACAGTTCCCGCATCCGTGTCAACGGGCAGGAGTTTTCCTACTCTCAGATGATGGCAGGGGCTTGGACAACAGGCGCAGATTGTGCAGGAGGGGGACAAAATGTCACTTCTTCCTCCAATGGTACTCAGTCCGACGCCATCCATGACGGACAATCGGCAGATTCCACAGGTACAGGTGCAAATCGAGAATGCTGTTACGGAGGACAACGAGGGGAATGCGTATGCTTGCCGACCACGTTGCCGACCGTATTCGTCCCTGCCGTCGAAAATGCGCTTGGAGGGTGATTCCAATTCATATTCAGATTGGTGAGGTGCGAACGCTTTCCGTTGAAAACTGGCAGATCGTTCCCGATGATCGTCAGCAGCTCTTGGAGATTGTCGGCGGCGCGGTCGTGCAGGATTTCGGACACATCACGGAGGGCGACCGTATTTCCTGCGTCGTTACTGTCACAGCTGCCGACTGGGAGAAAATCAAGGCATATTGGGATAGCCGCACGATGGTGTCCGTGACCGATGAGGGCGGGAATAGCCTGCCCTCCATGCGTGTCGTGGTGAAATCCTACGAGTACGTGGCGCATTTCCCGAAGGTATATAAACTGTCTCTGGAATTTTGGAGGGTGTCAGAGTGGCAGAACTGCTGCATATCTATATGAACAATCCGACGGCGGGGAGCACGGACGGGACGGAGGTCAGCTCCGGGACGGAACTTGCGCCCATCTCCGTTCTGCTCGATGCGGGCAAAGGCGAAGAGAAAGCCGTCAAATGCGCCGTGCGTTGCGAGAGTGGCTTCCATATCGACGGAGCACTTGACGGTCAAAGTTTGTCGGCGATCATGCGGATAAATGGAAAGTGGCAAGCAATAACGGATACACTGTCGATACGGCGTTGGAATCTGCGGACTGGAAAGACAGCATCGCGCTATCCGATGTCGGTGATACAGATGTACGAATTTTCTGGGTCAAGGCACTCAGCAGTGCAGATGAACAGCCGCAGCAGGATACGAGCGTGGACATTCAGGCAGAGGGGCTGCTTGTGTCGGGCTGAGGAGGTCTGTATGGCGTTCAAATACATCAATCCGGGCTATGCGGAACTGCTTTCGGTTCGTGGCGGCACAACGGTGACGGGGGAACAGTACAGTAAAACGGGCATATCTTTTTGGCAAACGCAGATGAACAGGGGGCTTTTGCTCTCGGAGATCCCGACGGAGCTATACGGGCGGTTCGATGTGTTCCTAAAAAATCCAACGATTGCAGAAGATGCGCTTGTGTGGGTATGTATCGGATACTATAACGGCATCAAGATCAGCCCGGACCGCGCTGTATGGGACATCGAGATTCGTAAAGACGGCCGTAATATATATAGTCTCACAGATACAGCAGGGGTGATCCGCACAGATGCTGTCAATACATTGTGGTTTCATATCAAGCAGGGTAATCATGCCGATGGAATCATGCACGTCATGGTCAATGGGCATGAAATCTACCATGCACAGAACGAAGAACTCTGGTATGCCGGGAGATTCCGAAGCAAAGACAGTAACCCTCTGCAGCAAAAGCGGCGATGCCCTGTTATCTAACCTCATCCTCTCGGATGAGGAGATCAGCCCACAGGAACAGATCATCATGCTGCCCGTCACAAAGCAAACGCATACCAATATGACCGACTGATGGGGACGGGAGTTATGAGGCGACAGCTGCGAATCAGGAGCTTCTGCAAATCGGTGGATGCTGCGTCACTATCACGCAGTATGGCGCAGACTCACGCGTGACAGGGGATTTCTCTTCTCGGCAATCCCGCCTATCGCACGGCAGAGGGACTGTGTGCTTTTGACGGCGCTTGAAAAGAGCGGCGGGAATGTCACGGAATACGGAAGACACGTTGTCGAACAGAATCCGACATTCCGTTGTTGCGGACGCGCGATCCGTCTCCATGACGATTGCAGAACTCACGGGGAGGCAGTTTCGGATGGAGAGCGGGGAACATGAGCATCAAGCTGAAAACCCGCCGTCTGCATTTCGTGGCTGCCGATTTCGGGACGCGTTCACCTAGAAACCAATCATATACGCCACGGTGATTCCCGTATTCCGTCAGTCCCGTGCAGGTGCGCGGAGATACGTCGCGCCATCTCAACACTATCTTGTTTCATGCGTGCAGATACCCTCCGCGATATTCGGATCGTCAAGAAAATCACGGTAAACGGGCGACACCGAGCGGCGCATTGGTCGCTGTAATAGCAGTTCGTTGGTAGATACGAAGCGGGACACTCATTAAGCAGTCACGGATTCTTGCAGATACGAGGATTGAGATTCCCCATACACTGACCTATGCAGAGTTCAGGGAGCGGGAGCATTCGTTCGTTCTCCGTGACGCTCGGAGAACTCAGTCTCTCGGACAACATTCAACTCGAAACTGTCCAGTCGCTTGCCATCGGCGCGTGTGTTGAGGGGCGTGTGATGGATTATGCCTTTCCGCTTTTCCTCGTCGAGGAAACGAGTCAGCGCGGCATCGTGCAGTCCGTCAAGGGGAACGTACAGCAGGGACACTCTCCTCTACACTCCCATCCATATCTACGTCGAGCGGGCAAAGGTGTCGCGCTATGCCAGTGAGATTGCCGCAGCACTTGGTTTGAAATTACATCGGCTGACCGATGATTTCATCCCATCGCAGAACTTTGAGGGCAGCTGGATGACGTATCATGACTTCATCTCCGCACTGTTCGGCTGGACAGCAAAACTGCCGCAGCGTCAGATCAATGTCTTTATTCGCGGAGATACGCTCCACATCATTCAGCGCGGCATGGAGGAATCTGTCGTCGATATTACGAACTGGCCGCACGCACAGCCGACCGTAGAGCGAAAACTCCTGCGCTCCGTCTGGCACAGCGCAAACAACAATCATGAGCAGGGGCGCACAATGAGGAGGATACCGCTCCTGTTCCTTTCACGGGAACGATTTCATTCAAAGAGATTAGCCGTACTTACTCCAACGGCTTTCTCGTGCTGAGACGAATGAAAACGGCTACAGCACCTATTTCTATGACGGGGAGTATCATCGCCGAGAAAGCGCACACACAATGTGGACGGTTCGACCAGCCGTACGGATTACGCCTACGCCACTACAGGGGCGCGATGTCTACCTCTTCAAGGAGTGGAGCGTACAACAGAGGCGGTCAATGACGGGAAAAAGCATACGGAATATGACTGGGAGGATTGGAGCAACGAGAAGGGAACGGAGCGCATCACCTACCATGCGCCGCTTGGCTACGGATGGTATGCGACCACGGTCTATGTCGATGGAGTGCTCGAAGGAAGCTCGTTGTCGCAGGGAAAACCCGGCGGCAAGGCGAGTCAGTTCACCGTCGAGCAGTCGAATCTCAGCCTTGGTGCTCATTACGCCAGTGACGATACACTGCCGTATTCCTCTCTCATCGACACCGAGTTTCCTGTTGTGGGTACGGACTATCTGCGATGCTGACATGAGAAATCGAGTGGCTCAACCGCAAGACGCAAGAGACAGTTACGGTGGAGATTCGCGCACGGATTCGTAGCGGCGTTCCCGACATTGACCACATCGTCGATTTTACTGAGCGCATCCGCTTCGAGGGACACGAATACTTCATTCAGTCCAATACGGTGGAACTCACGCCGCGCCTCCTGCGGCAGACGATCAAGATGGTGAGGTGGTACGGATGAACGGCGTTCTTGGCCTTGCTACGACAATCCGAGCAGGGATAAAGAACTCGAAGGTGGTTGAGTCACAGGCACGGCGCGGCAGGATTCAGAATGGGCGCGTCCATATCGGCGAGCGATCGTATCCCTTCCGCGCGGCAGTGGACTGCAATACGGGAGACGGCGCTCTTGTGTGGGTACAGATTTCAAAGGGCGGTACCGCCGTCATTGTGGGGGCGTGAGACGATGCACAGAGCTGAGAGTGAGAGCTGTGAGCGGGAATCAGGGTGCTTGCTGACGGGCTCGTGGCTTACCTGTATTGGAAACCATGCTGTTTATCCAGGGCGAATGGATTTGGACGGACGGTCGCTGCGTTTACGGTCATGAATCCGAGGGCGGCAGCAGCTACGTTCCGACGAATGTCCTTTCCGGCTTTTCCGGTATACCGATTCTGAGGCGCGAGTGGAAGGACAACAAACGCGTTGACCCGCTATGTCTATTATGCGAAAGGTAAACTTCGCAATCTTGGCTTTGGCAAAGACGAAGAGTGGATGGTTAATCGCGGCGGTCATTTTTGCATTTTTTTGATGACCGCTTATCTTGATGCCGAGATGGACGAGCAGGGGAATCTCTATACCCTCGAAGCTGTGACTGTTTACGTGTACCCCCTCATCGGCGCAGATCAGCGGCAAGGGATACTCTACATCAAACGCAATGGAGAAGTCATTGGCGCATACGATCTTATTCAGCTGTTTGGTGACCCCCATCATCTCAGTCCAACTCGACCTGTATATCTGCCAAACAATAGAAGGGCGAGTGGATCACACGGGACGCTTCAAAGTGATGATACGGCACGCACCTCTAGGGACATGGCCAACGGAAGTCGTATCAAAACAAACCGTTATGTAGTCTTTGACGGCAGGAACGTAGAACCTTGGTTGGAGGAAATCGAAACAATCTCAAGCGATGATACTACCGATGAAGTACATACATCGGAAAGCCGATGGATTGCGTCCGACGGCAGCATCCAGTTTCCCATCTACGATGGGAGGTACATGCTACTGCCGAGCGATAGAGATTTTCGATTATCTTCCAGTAGATGCAGCACACCCATCTATGGCGCGCAGGATGAGCTAATCATGAAGATTGATACACACGCGGGTGGACGCGTGAATATCTGCCCTCTGGATCAAGGGAAATATCTGGTCAGCATGGTGCCCTAGTTCTGTTTTGGGAACTGAGACTTCGAAACCTCTACCTATGGGAGGGGGAAGCTGACGTATCTGATGGACGATACCTGAACCGCCGGCTACGCAGGATGAATCATCTCGGAAAAATGGAAAAAGTAGGAGGTGTTTAGCGTGGATCACATTCTTACCATACGTCTGTATGCGGCGGGCATTGGCATCGTGGTCGGGGAGTTCCTCGGCAGCTTTCGACGATCTGCTCTATGCCCTCATCGCATTTGTGGCAACGGATTACATCACGGGTGTTCTGCGTGCGATTGTGGAGAAGAAACTGTCCAGTACCATCGGATTCAAGGGAATCTGTAAGAAAGTCTGCATCTTTTCACTCTTGTCGGCGTGGCGAATGTGTTAGATGTTCCATCATCGGCAGCGGCTGCGTCTTTGCGCTCTGCCGTGATCTTTCTTCTACATTTCGAATGAAGGGAATTTCCATCATCGAGAATGCAGCACGGATGGGGCTTCCCGTTCCGCAAAAACTTCAATGTATGATACTGCAACTACAAAGGCTATAACGTTGCAAATGAGAAAGGGAGAAGAACAAATGAAAAGTGTTTCTGAACCCGGGGCACGCCCGAATGAAATCCCGACCCCGGCGCGTGCGGATGCGGTCTTAGGGAGTGCGACGTGGCAAAGAGCGTCGCTGATCTCGTGGCGGAGCTATCTCAAACGATGGCGGGTGTCGAGGTTGTCGGCAATCTACAGAACGATGGTTGTATGACATCGTCTCCGCTTCCAATCGTACAGACGCCGACATATTTATCTCCATCCACTGTAATGCGTACAACGGTGTGGCGCAGGGGACAGAGGTTTGGCACTACTACGGCAGCGGTGAAGGGAGAAGCTGGCAGACTGCATCCAGAACCAGATTGTGGATGCGCTCGGAACTGTGGATCGAGGCACAAAGGGGCAAAGCCCGGTGTCAACGGTTTGTATGTTCTCAGCAACACTGACGCGGTTGCAGTCCTCGTGAGCTTGCCTTTATCGACAACGAAAGCGACGCAGCGCTTTTTACGAGAGCGGAAAAGACGACTTCGCCCGTGCCATTGCACGCGGCGTGACCGATTACGAAACCGCACAGTGTGGGTGCACAATGATGCTTGAGCGGACATGGACGGCTGTCACCGCGCATAAAAAGCTCTGCTGGTGATCCTGCGTCTCCTGGCTCGTCGGCATCGCGCTATGCCGTCGGGCGCTATGCAGGGACATGAGGCGGAGCAGGGAAAACCCGCCGTCATGACGCAGGAGGAGACGCAGGACGCGAGGAAGCTAGAGACCGTCTGGACATATCCACGGCGAACGCCAAGGCGCTGGAAAAAGCGCATCACGGCGATACAGGCGGGGCAGCGTGCTCGACAACGATACTACGTCACCGCCCCGACGGTGGAGCGGGCGGCGACGGTGGTAGAGCGGCAGATACGCACGGACGATGCGGCTCTGCCTATGGCGGCGCGGGAAAAGACGTGACCGCACCGTTGTCACGCCGATAGTTAAAAGGATAAGGATGGACAAGACCTGCCCGCCCGATCGAACAAAAGGTTGACGTGTATAAGATCAACCTGCGCAAAGACCACCGCATCAAGGCTGGTGCATCCTTCATTGACGGCAAGGCTCTGATGACCGTCGGCTACGAGCAAGGGCGATTTGAGGCACTTGCTCATTTCAACGGCGGCAAGTACAAGGGCGCGACGATAATGTATAACGTCGCGGAATGGTAATAGCATAGAGGGACAGCGGACATGTGCAGATCCCTCTATTTTTGTCTACAGATTGTCTACCATGCCAACAAAAACCCTTTGAAAAAGCTCAAATCATCATTCGTGAAAGATTCTCCTAAAAATTACCGTGAAAGCACACGGTTGCTGGGATGTACCACGAATACCAGCAACAAGAAAAACCATTACAATTCAAGGCTTGAAAAATGAATACGTTTGTGTAGCCCTTCGTTCACAAATACAATATCTTGTATTTTCGGAATGCGAATGCTATACTAAATTCACATTTGATTGAATTTCGTGGTGGGGCAAAGGATGGAGAAACAACGTGTTGTCGTCGCGATGAGCGGAGGTGTGGACAGCTCGGTTACGGCTGCACTGCTTCAGGAGCAGGGATATGAAGTCGTCGGTGTGACGATGCGTCTCTCGGAGGAGGCGCGCGACGCCGACCCCGATGGGCGCAGTTGTTGTTCTCTCTCGAGTGTGGACGATGCGCGCCGTGTCGCAGATATCTTGGGGATTCCGCACTATGTGATGGACTTCACCGAGCCGTTTCAGCGGCTGGTGATTGACTATTTTACGCAGGAGTACGCGCGTGGGCGCACACCGAATCCGTGTATTGCGTGCAATCGCCATATTAAGTTTGAAGGGCTGCTGGAAAAAACACGGGCGCTTGGTGCACAGTATATTGCCACAGGGCATTATGCGCGGATCACGCGCACGGACGATGGAACCTACCATCTGCGAAAGGGAATTGACGCGGCGAAGGATCAGTCCTACGTGCTTTATCATCTGACACAGGAGATGATGGATCATGTTCTCTTTCCGCTCGGGGATTATCGCAAGGACGAGATTCGGCGTATGGCGGAGGACTATGGGCTCCCCGTTGCCCACAAGGCGGAGAGTCAAGAGATCTGCTTTGTTCCCCGTGACGACTATAAGTCCTATCTGCGTACGCACGCACCGCAGACGATGCAGACGGGGGCGATCACGGATCGTACAGGACATGTCCTCGGCACCCATGAAGGCATTGCCTTTTATACCATTGGGCAGCGTAGGGGACTCGGGATTGCGGCAGAGCATCCGCTCTACGTGATCGCTTTGGATGCAGCTGAAAACCGTGTGATTGTCGGTACGTCAGATGAGGTCTTTGCACGCGCGCTGACAGCGTCCGATCTGAGTTGGACTCTGCCGCGGCCACCACACGAACCTCGTCGTGTGCGGGCAAAAATACGCTATGGAAAACGCGAGGCGAATGCGTGGATGGAGCCACAGGGCGATGGTACTGTCGCGATACATTTTTCCGAGCCGCAGCGTGCTGTGACGCCGGGGCAGTCCATTGTATTCTATGAGGGCGATGCCGTGCTGGGCGGCGGCAGTATCGACCATGTGACACCATGAGCCGCCATGATGGAGAGAGGGAACAACGATGATGAGCCATGCCACGAAAATAAAGGCCGCATGTGCCGCACTGCTCTGTGTGTTGCTGGTACTTGCAGGGCTCTTTTGGTATTTTCGCGTCTACACGAAGACGCCGGAGTATGCGCTTCGTGCAATTGAACGCGCCTTTGAGACGCATGATGAGACGCTCTTTCTGCGTTATGTGCGTCTGGATGATGTCCCTGACACGGGCTATGATGACTTTTATGGCCGGGACGATGGATACGGAGTTCGGCGGAGCGCATGATACGTCTGCGGCTCTGGCGGATTTTTTTCAAAGATGCTCAAGCCGGCGTTTATCAAAATGCTGAATGATGCGGTTCACACGTATTTGACGGAGGGCGATTGGCCGCCGGCGGATGCCGCAAAGGACGGTTCGGACGCAGAGAATATCCTGTCCCGTATCGGTCTGCGTGACCTCTCGTTCCGTGAGACGACAAATCTGACGGTGGATCAGGCAGCACATACGGCGGTGGTCGATGTCGTCGCGCATCAGGATGAAGCGGATGCGGATTTCACGTTCCAGGTTTGCCTTGCTCCTTCGGATGATGGAGATTGGCAGGTCGTATCGATACGGAATCTGTATGATTATGCAGCCTTCTTGGGCAATGCGCGCCGCCTGCGGGTTCAGCAGTATCTCGAGGAGACGGATGCCATCATTCGGCGGCATGATCAGAGCGTCAGTGCGGCACAAATGCGTCTCTATCGTGTGCTCGGCGCAGGAGCACTGGGGAATCAGACAACGCGGGACATGGCACGTCAGATCATGGAGCAGGATGTTCTCGCGGACTGGCAAGAACGGCGCGAAGAGCTGAGTGCTGTTTCTGTCCCCCGTACGATGCAGAGTCTCCAGCAGCTGCGTCTCAAGATCTGCGATCTTCATATCGCCTATGCAGAGGGATATGCAGCGTGGATGACGGATAAGAACGCAGCGACGATCCGCTCTGCCGAGACGAATCTGCGACAGGCGGATGTGCTCGAGGGAGAGGCGACCTTCCTGGCGCAGCGCGCACGGCGTCTGTTTTCCGACGCGGAAGAGTGAGGAGAGATAGGATGCTCGATTCGAGCAACGATACCGTGGCGATCCTCTACGACATAGAGAATGCGCCGATTGAAATGCTTCAGTATACCATCGACATTGCACAGCGTTACCAGCCATGCCGCATGATCGTCGTCTCGGATTGGGAGGCACATCCCGATCAGAAGCGCTGGGATCGGCTCATGGAGTCCCCGGACTTTACCTTTCGGCAGATCAGCCGTACCTTTCTGGGGAAAAATTCCCTGGATTCCGCTCTCTATGACTCAGCGCAGATCCTCTATCAGGAGGGGGTGCGCAAGTACTTTATCATTACGACGGATTCCGACTTCGTACGTATTGCTGAGTCGCTGAATGTTGAGGATCCATCGTATATTATCGGTATTGGAACAAAGCAGGCAAGTGAGGACTTGCGCAACGCATACAACGAGTTCTTCGTATATCCGCCGCCGACGGAGAAAGAGCAGAAAGCGGCGCGTAAAAAGAGGGAGAAGAAGACGGAGGAGAACGTGGCAAAGAAGAAAGCAACAGAAGAAAAGACGGCAAAGAATAATGCAAAAGTAAACGCAGAAACAGCAGGGAAGGCACGCGAGCAGAAAAAACGTACGGCATCTGCGGCGAAGAAGAAAGACGCGACAGAACACACGGCAGAGGCACCAGCACCAAAGGCATCCGCGCCCAAGGAGACAAAGAAGACGGCAGCTAAGGCGAAAGGCAGCGCCTGCTGCAAAGGAAGCAACGCCGAAGAATGAGACGGGAAACTCTGTCATGAATGGATTTCTCACCGTTCGTCTGCCCAAGAGCCTGCGTGCATCTCTTGACCGCAAGGTGCTCGAAGAGGAAGTCTCTCTGGACGAACTCGTGACGTATCTCCTCATGCGCGGTCTCTCTGTGAAATGATGGAGGGCTTGCCATGGCGAACAGCGAAGGAGCGTGTTCTGCTCTATCAGTTTCCCTGCGGATCAGGCGGCGCTGATTACGGGTGCACTGCGTCCGATGGGGGTGGACGTTCAGATCCTTTCCCCGGATGCATGGCGCGAGAAGGTCGGCCATCTCCTTGGCCGCAAAGGTTTTTTGAAGCACACGACGCAGGAGGGGGACGTGTTCTCATTTCCGCATCGTGTGATGCTGCTGGATGCGGTGAAGGGAAGCGTCTGACACAGGTCCTCCGTGCCGTGGAGGATGCGGGCGTTCCACATATCACTTACAAATCATCCATTACGCCGTACAATACGCTGTGGACACTGCGCTATCTGTGTGAGCACATGGCGAAGGAACACGGCGGCGGAGTGCCTACAGAAGGGAATACAGAATGAGGAAAATTCTTGCCTGCCTATTTTGTCTGACGTTGCTCCTTGTGGGAGGCTGTGGGTCTCCTGTGCAGGAGAAGAGCGAGCCGCTCCCGAAGTTGACCATCGGGCTGATGCCCGATACGGACTCGATTCCGTTCATTATCGCAGCGGAACGCGGCTACTTTGCCGAGGAAGGCGTCGAGGTGGAGCTGCAGCCGTTCAAGAGTGCAATGGATCGTGATGCGGCACTGCAGAGTGGAAATCTCGATGGAGCGGTGTCTGACCTGCTGGCTGTGATTTTCGCCCGTTCCGGTGGATTTGATGTCCGTGCCGTTTCCTATACGGACGGCAATTACAATCTCGTTGCATCCGATGGGGCGGGGAATTGCATCCCCTGCTGATCTGCGCGGCAAGGAGATCGCAGTCTCCAAGAACACGATCATCGAGTATGTGACGGATGAGATCCTCGCCGCCAACGGGATGCGTGAAGAGGATGTCGCAAAGGTCGTCATCCCGCAGATTCCGGTACGTCTTGAGATGCTCCGCAGCGGAAATCTCGGCGCGGCAGTTCTGCCTGAGCCGATGGCGAGCGTCGCGGCGGCATCGGGCAGCCACTATGTGATCGGCTCGGGGGATCTCGGCATCAATCCGGGGGTAATCGTCTTTTCTAGGGCTGCCCTTCAGGATAAGGAGAAATCCATTCAGGCGATGTATCGCGCCTACAATAAAGCAGTCGACGATCTGAACAATACGCCGCAGTCCGAGTATCTGGATCTCGTCGTGGAGCGGAGCGGATTCCCGCCTGCGGCGAAGGATGTTCTCGTGCTGCCGTCCTATCGTCATGCGGGAAGTCCGGCAGAGCCGGATGTGACGGAGGCTGTGCGCTGGGTGACGAGCAAGGGAAATGCAGCCGCCTACGGCTATGATGATCTGGTCTCTCGCCTCCTGTCGGAGGAGCAGTAATGCCCTATCTCTCCCAGACGAATGCCCCCATTGAGGAGGCACTTGTGCGGATGAAGCGGGCACGCCTCGTTCCGTTCGATGTGCCGGGGCACAAACGCGGCCGCGGCAATCCGGAGCTGGCTGCGTTCCTCGGGGCTGCCTGTCTTGATGTCGATGTAAACTCGATGAAGATGCTCGACAATCTCTGCCATCCAGTCTCCGTGATTCGTGATGCAGAGCATCTGGCGGCAGAAGCATTCCGTGCCGCCCATGCTTTTTTCATGGTCAGTGGGACGACGGGATCGGTGCAGGCAATGATCCTATCGACGGTAGGACGCGGCGACAAGATCATCATGCCGCGCAATGTCCATCGCAGTGCCATCAATGCACTGATTCTCTGCGGCGCTGTGCCGATCTATGTCAATCCCGGCATCGAGGATACGCTTGGGATTGCGCTCGGGATGCGCACGGACGATGTCGCAGCAGCAATGGAGCGCCATCCGGATGCCAAGGCGGTATTTGTCAACAATCCGACCCTATTACGGCATCTGCTCGGATTTGCGTGCCATTACGGAAAAGCGCATGCCCGCGGGATGAAGGTATTGGTCGATGAGGCACACGGTACGCACCTCTATTTCAGTGATCGACTTCCAACGGCGGCGATGGATGCGGGCGCGGATATGGCCGCGATCAGCATGCACAAGTCCGGCGGCTCGCTGACGCAGAGCTCCATTCTTCTCTGTGCGGATACGATGCCGCTCGGATATGTCCATCAGATCATCAATATCACACAGACGACGAGTGCCTCGTATCTGCTTCTCGCGAGTCTTGATATCAGCCGCCGCAATTTGGCACTGCGCGGCCGTGAAGTGATCGACCGCATCATCGGACTTGTCGCCTATGCCCGTGATGAGATCAACGCCATCGGAGACTACTATGCCTATGGGCGTGAGCTGATCGACGGCGATGCCGTGTATGACTTCGATACGACGAAGCTGTCCATCTTTACGCGTGCAACGGGGCTTGCCGGCATCGAGGTCTATGACATCCTGCGCGATGATTATGACATCCAGACCGAGTTCGGGGATATCGCAAACTTGCTTGCCTATGTTTCCGTCGGCGACCGTCCGAAGGATATTGAGCGGCTTGTCGCGGCACTGGCGGAGATCCGTCGGAACTATCGCAAGGATCCCTCCAAGACGCTCAAGATGGAGTATATCGATCCCGTGGTGGTCTGCGGCCCGCAGGATGCGTTCTATGCGGAGAAGGAGTCCCTGCCCATCCAAGAGACGAAGGGACGTATCTGTGCCGAGTTTGTCATGTGCTATCCTCCCGGTATTCCGATCCTTGCACCGGGGGAAGAGATCACGGACGAGATTCTGACGTACATCCGCTATGCAAAGAAAAAGGGCTGTCAGATCACAGGGCCGGAGGATATGAGTATACAGCGTCTCAATGTAATGACGGAGAGATAGGCCATGGAATTTTGGTATACGGAAGAACATACACCGAATGTGCGGTTCTCCATCCGCGTAGATCGTCAGCTCTACAGCGGGACAGAGTGAGTTCCAACGCATTGACGTATTCGAGTCGCCCGAGTTCGGGCGATTTTTGACGCTTGACGGTTATATGATGCTCACAGAGAAGGATGAGTTCATCTATCATGAGATGATCACTCATGTACCGATGTGTGTGCATCCGGAGGCAGAGAACATTCTCGTGATCGGCGGCGGGGACGGAGGGACGGTACGGGAGCTGCTGCGTTACCCGTCGGTGCGGCATATTGATCTCGTGGAGATCGATGAGATGGTGATCGATGTCTGCCGTGAATATCTTCCGTCGACGGCGGCAGGGCTGGATGATCCGCGCGTGAGCATCCACTGTGAAGACGGGCTGCGCTTTGTGCGACGACCGGTCGATCTCACGATCTCATTATTGTGGATTCGACGGATCCTTTTTGGGCCGGGAGAGGGACTGTTCACCAAAGAGTTTTATGGCAACTGCTTCAAGGCCCTCAAAGCTGACGGCATCATGATCAACCAGCACGAAAGCCCCTTTTACGAGCAGGACGCCTATGCCATGCAGCGGATGCACAAGCGCATTGTTCATTCGTTCCCATACAGCCGCGTCTATCAGGTGCATATTCCGACGTATCCGTCGGGCCATTGGCTGTTTGGCTTCTCATCCAAGAACCGCCGTCCCGTGGAGGGCGTCGATTTTGCACGATGGAAGGCACTCGGCATTCGGACGCGCTACTACAATACGCAGCTTCATGCAGCAGCATTTGCTCTGCCGAACTATGTGGAGGAGATACTCGAAGATGTGGAACCGCAACGTTGAAACATTTCTCGGCTGCGATAACACCTATGAGGAGAGCCATATCGTCCTCGTTGGTGCGCCGTTTGACTCGACGACCTCCTATCGTCCGGGCACGCGATTTGCTGCGCGCACGATGCGGGCGGAGTCATACGGACTGGAGACGTACAGCCCATATCAGGAACTCGATCTTGAGGACGCACGCGTCTTTGACGGGGGGGATTTGGAGCTGCCCTTTGGCGATACCGAACGAGCACTAGCGATGATTGGGGAGCGCGCAGAGACGATCCCTGCACAGCGGAAAGCTGCCCTTTCTGATCGGCGGGGAGCATCTGGTCAGCCTCCCCGCAATCGAAGCTGCGGCAAAGCGGTACCCCGATCTCTCATCATTCACTTCGATGCACATACTGATCTGCGCGTAGAATATCTCGGCAACAAACTTTTCCCATGCGACCGTGATCCGCCGTGCGTGGGATCTGCTCGGCGATGGGCGCATCCATCAGTTTGGGATACGCAGCGGCGAACGTGCGGAATGGCAGTGGGCACGGGCAGGGCATACGGATCTCCATCCATTTACCTTTACGGGCCTCTCGGATGTGATTGCCGGCCTCCACGGACGTCCTGTCTATCTGACGATTGACCTCGACGTCCTCGATCCCTCCGTCTTCCCCGGTACGGGAACGCCGGAGGCAGGTGGTGTCACGTTCATCGAACTGATGAAGGCGGCACTCTCCGTTGTGCGTGGATGCAGGGGTTGTCGCATGCGACATGGTGGAGCTCTCGCCGCCGCTTGACGCCAGCGGTACATCGACGGCAACGGCACTTAAGCTCCTACGGGAGATTCTGCTCGCACTCTCGGCAGATTTTATCCGTCCGCCGCAGGTGTAGTGATTTCCGTTTGATACCGATGAAGTGATTTGTTATAATAGCGAGGAAACTGCGACTAAGGGAATCGCTGATAAAATGAGGTGTGCCGGATGGTCGTACCGCATTTATCAGTGCTTCCCGAAGCATGGAAAGATGGTGGAGTCTATGAAGGTAACGGAACAGGATCTCAGGGTAACCGCGCATCTCTCGCGTCTTTCGATTCCGACCGAGGAAAAGGAAGAGGCACTAGCGTCTCTGGGAGACTTTCTCTCGTACGTGGATAATCTCTCGCATGTTGATACGGAAGATGTGCAGCCGACGACGTATGCACTGCCCATCGAGAATGTCTTTCGCGCAGACGAGGTGCGCCCGTCTCTTTCCAACGAGGCGGCGCTTTCGAATGCACCGCTGCAGGAGGACGGGTATTTCAAAGTGCCGAAGGTACTCGAAGGGTAAGGAGGGGCTGTTTTGAGTCTATATGAAAAACCGGCGCATGTCCTGCACGATATGCTCGCGCGCAACGAGATCAGCGCCCGTGAACTGACCGAGGATGTGCTTTCGCGCATGGATGCCGTGGAGGGGCGATGTCGGCGCATACCTTCTGGAAACACGCGAGGGTGCGCTTGCTCAGGCGGATGCCGTGGATGCAAAACGTGCCGCAGGGGAGAAGATTCCGTTCCTCGCAGGGATTCCGGGTGCTGTTAAGGATAATATCTGCACCATCGGTGTACGCACGACAGCCGCGTCCAAGATCTTGGAGAACTTTGTTCCGCCCTATGATGCGACGGTCATGACGAAGCTGCACGCAGAGGACGCCGTCATTCTCGGAAAGACGAATCTCGATGAGTTTGCCATGGGCGGCTCGACGGAAAACTCCGCCTTTCAGCCGACGCACAACCCTTGGGACACGGCACGTGTTCCCGGCGGGTCGTCGGGCGGCAGTGCCGCTGCCGTGGCATCGGGAACGGCAATTTGGGCACTCGGCAGTGATACCGGCGGGTCGATTCGTCAGCCTGCTTCGTTCTGCGGTATTGTCGGACTGAAGCCAACCTATGGACGCGTGTCTCGCTATGGTCTGATGGCGTATGCGTCATCACTCGATCAGATCGGACCGCTCACGCGTGATGTCACGGATGCAGCCCATCTCATGAACGTAATTGCAGGGCATGATCCGATGGACTCGACGGCGAGCCGCGCCGATGTCCCGGACTATACACAGCACTCCGTGCAGATGTCAAGGGGCTGAAGATCGGACTCCCGAAGGAATATTTTATTGACGGAATGGATCAGGAGGTTGAGGCATCCGTCCGCAAGGCGATTGCGGATATGGAGGCGATGGGGGCAGAGGTTCGCGAAATCTCCCTCCCGCATACGGACTATGCCGTCTCCACCTACTATCTGATTGCACCTGCAGAGGCTGCGACGAATCTGGAACGCTGCGACGGGCGTCAGCTATGGCGCACGGGTGGACGGAGAGGATCTCGTCGATATGATGACGCGGACGCGCACGGAGAAATTCGGCGCGGAGGTAAAACGACGCATCCTCATCGGCAACTATGCACTCTCCGCCGGATATTACGATGCGTACTACCTCAAGGCACTGAAGGTGCGGACGCTCATTCAGCAGGACTTTACGCGAGCCTTTGAGCAGGTGGATGTCATCATGACACCGACAGCACCGACACCGGCGTATCGCATCGGTGAAATGACGAGCCCCCTACAGATGTATCTGCAGGATATTTCGACCGTTCCACTGAATCTCGCGGGGCTCCCCGGGATCTCCGTCCCTTGCGGCTTTACTGCGGCGGGACTTCCGATCGGACTTCAGATCATCGGTCGTCCGCTGGCGGAGGAGACGATCCTGCGTGCGGCGTTTGCCTATGAGCAGGGGCATGATTTCCATACGAAAATGGCGCCGATTGGAGGAAGGGCATGAAATACGAAACCGTCATCGGCCTTGAGATTCACTGCGAGCTCAAGACAAAGACCAAGATCTTCTGCGGCTGTGCTACGGGGTTCGGAGCCCCGCAGAACACACATGTCTGTCCCGTCTGCCTCGGTCTGCCCGGCGTTCTCCCTGTCGTCAACCGTGAGGTCGTCCATTTCGCCATCAAGGCGGGGCTGGCGACGAACTGCACGATCAACGGATACAGCAAGTTCGACCGCAAGAATTACTACTATCCGGATTTGCCGAAGAACTTCCAAACCTCGCAGTACGACCTGCCCTATCGCCGAACATGGCTGGGTGGATATCGATACGGAAGAGGGGAAGAAGCGCATTCGCCTGACGCGCATCCACATGGAGGAGGACGCAGGAAAACTCGTTCACTCCGGTACGACGATTAAGGATTCTGCTTCGTCCAATGTGGACTACAACCGCACCGGCGTTCCCCTGCTTGAGATTGTCTCCGAGCCCGATATGTCCTCAGCTGAGGAAGCACGTGCCTACATGGAGAAGATCAAGTCGATCATGGAGTATATCGACGTCTCGAACTGCCGCATGGAGGAGGGCAATCTCCGCGCGGACATCAACGTCTCCCTGCGTCCTGTTGGCTCAGACCAGCTCGGCACACGGACGGAGATGAAAAACATCAACTCCTTCAAAGCGTTGGAAGATGCGATCAACTACGAGATCGAGCGTCAGACGGAGGTGCTCGAGGACGGCGGACACATTGTGCAGGAGACACGCACGTGGGATCCCGAGCGTGGTATGACGCTCTCCATGCGCAGCAAAGAGGAGGCGCATGACTACCGTTATATGCCGGAGCCCGATCTTCCGCCCATCGTGACGAGTGAAGAGGAAATTGAGGCGGTGCGGCGTGAGCTGCCGGAGCTGCCGGACGCCCGTCGCGTGCGTCTGATGGACGAGGCAGGACTCTCCGCATACGATGCGGGCATCATCACGAGCTCGCGCGCGATGGCTGAGTACTATGATGCCATTGTTGCAACAGGAGCGGATGCAAAACTGGCGGCAAACTGGCTGATGGGCGATCTCTCCAAGAACCTGAACGCAGAAGGGAAAACGATCGAGGACTCTCCTGTCGATGCAAAGCGCCTCGGCGAGATGATTCTCCTCATCGCCAAGGGGACGATTTCGTCTAAGATCGGCAAAACCGTGTTCAAGGAAATGTGGACATCTCCTGATGCTCCCGAGAAGATCGTCAGGACAAGGGGCTCATCCAGATTACAGACACCAAGGAGATCGAAGGCATCGTCGATCAAGTCATCGCTGCCAATGCAAAGGCGGTAGAGGACTACAAGGGCGGCAATAAAAAGGCGATCGGTGCCTTGGTCGGACAAGTGATGAAACAGTCCAAGGGCAAGGCAAACCCGCAGATGGTCAATGAACTTTTAGCAAAAAAACTTGGCTGAGAAAGCAAGCAGTCTTTTCCGCAGGGGAAAGGCTGTTTTTCTCAAAAGGAGAGACTGCCATGCAGTATAAGGCTGCGATTTTCGATTTGGACGGCACGTTGATCAATTCGCTTGAAGATTTGGCAGACAGTGCCAATGCTGTCCTGTCAGCATATCATTTTCCGACGTATGCAGCGGAGAAGTATCGATATTTTGTCGGAAATGGAACACAGAAACTGATTGAGCGGATTCTGCCGCCGCATCAGGTGGAGGACGCAGCATTTGTCCATCGTTTTATGGCAGAGTACAAAGAACGCTATGCTGAAAAACCTCCTGCATAAGACCGTTCCCTATGACGGTATTATGGAGATGCTGGAGGAGCTTTGCCGGCGCGGTATTCCACTGGCTGTCTGCACGAATAAACATCAAAGTGCGGCAGAACGCATCATTACGGCGCTGTTTCCTCCGCGTATGTTTCGGGAGATCATCGGTGATCGGGAGGGACTTCCGCGAAAACCGGATCCAACGAAAAGTGCTGCACATCATGAAAGAGTTTTGGCGTTACGGGGCAGGAAACAGTGTACTTCGGAGACAGCTCGGTCGACATGGACACAGCAAGCAATGCGGAAACGCTTGCGGTGGGCGTTCTCTGGGGATTCCGCACGGAACAGGAGCTCCGGGAACACGGCGCGGATGTGCTCCTAAATACCCCGATGGAAGTATTTGAAAAGGTGACGTTTCGAGAGTCATGAAAAACAAAAAAAGGCACAGACACGCGTGCAGACGGCTCCCGTACGTCGAGGGAAGTCTATGAGATTTGCATCGACCGGCTCGGAACGAGCGGCGAGGGTGTCGGGCGATATGAGAACTTTACCGTATTTGTCCCCAATGCACTTCCCGGCGAACGGGTCACGGTACGCATGGAGGAGGTAAAAACCTCCTATGCCCGTGGACGTTTGATGGAAATTCTTCAGCAGAGCAATGATCGCATCACACCTTTATGCAGCCTTTATGAGGAGTGCGGCGGCTGTCAGCTCCAGCATCTCTCCTATGCGGCACAACTGCACGCGAAGCGTCAGCAGGTGATTGATGCACTGTCTCATATCGGCAAACTTCCTCATGTCTCGGTCAGAGAGACACTTGCGGCACAGTCACCGTGGAACTATCGCAATAAAATGCAGTTTCCCGTCGGCCTCGCTAAGGGGAAAATCGTCGTTGGCTGTTTCGCGCAGGGAAGCCATACGATCATCGATACGGAGAACTGTCATATTCAGCGTGAACCGAATAATGCGCTTGCCAATGCCGTACGCGCTATTGTCGCGCAGCTTCGCATTCCTGTCTACAATGAGGACACACATAAGGGCATCCTGCGTCACATCGTTGGGCGTGTCGGGCAGAATGGCGACCTTATGGCGGTGATCGTCACAGCGACCAAACAGCTGCCGCGTGCAAAGGAATTTGTTCGACTGCTGCGAGAGCATTTGCCGAACCTCGTCAGCGTACATCAAAACATCCAGACCTATCGGAACAATGTCATCATGGGGCGTGACACAGTGCTCCTCTGGGGGAAGCCGACCATTCTCGATGGGCTCGGACGGCTGCATTTTCACATTTCACCGCGATCCTTTTTTCAGGTCAATACACAGCAGGCTGAACGCCTCTATGAACAGGCACTTTCCTATGCGGATCTCCATGGGACAGAGACCGTCATTGATGCCTACTGCGGCACAGGGACAATCACCCTTTTTCTTGCCCAGAGAGCACGTAAGGGTCTACGGCATCGAAATCGTGCAGCCTGCCATTCTCGATGCACGAAAGAATGCCCGCGATAACCATGTCAAAAATGCAGAGTTTATCGTCGGCGATGCGACAAAAAAGTCATGCCGGCACTCTACAAACAGGGATTCGTCCGGATGTCGTCGTCGTGGACCCGCCGCGTGCGGGCTGCACGCCGACCGTCCTCCAAACCTTCGCCGATATGAAGCCGCAGCGCATCGTCTACGTCTCGTGCAATCCCTGCCACTCTCGCACGCGACCTCGCCATACTGAAAGAATTCGGTTATCATGCGAAGGAAGTACAGCCGGTCGATCTGTTTCCCAAACTTCGCACGTGGAGACCATCACTCTTTTGTCACGAGGCATTCCAGCACCCAAATGAATGGGATAGATGTAATATCTCTTGTAGATTCCAAGGGAATTGTTTATAATAGTAACAGTGTATCTTCTTCTATTCGAGAGGTTTTTTTCATGAAGCGGTTTCCGCTCTTTGTTCTGATGATTGCGACGCTGTTTCTCGTGGCTGCCACGGGGGCGGCGTATCTGTCCGTCGGACGGCAGAGTACGGCACCTGCACGCCGCCCGCTGCAGGAGATTGTGGCATATACGACGCTGCCGACGGAGGCTGCGGCAGCACTGTCTGAGGCGTACGAGAAGGAGTATAATATCCGTGTCAGTTTCGTTCCTCTATCCGCAGAGCAGATACAGAAGCGTCTGGAGGAGCAGGCCGGAAGCGGCGTGAGTGCGCCGGCAGCGCTTGTCCTCGCAGACCGCGAGGTGCTCGATCGCGCAGCGGCGGCAGGGTATCTCGTGCCCTATCAGTCCGAACGGAGCGATCAGGTCGCCGATCAATTTCGTCAGCCCGATGGGTATTGGACGGGTGTGTGGTATGATCCGATCGTCTTTGCAATAAATCAAGACTATCTACGCACACATCTCGATCTTCCTGACTCGTGGCAACTGTTGGCGCAGCAGAAGGATATACGCATCGGTACGACGGATTTTATGGCGGCGGATGCCTCATCAAATCTGCTTTACAGCATGATTGCTGAGTACGGTGAACAACGCACCTTCGCTATTTGGCGCAGGATTCAGCCGCAGATCATGCAATATTCCCGCTATTTGCATACGCCCGTACGGCAGGCGGGGATGGGGGAGGTCGATGTCTCGGTTGCTGTTCTCAGTGAGACGCTCCGCTATATTCACGATGACTATCCCATCCGTGTGCTCTATCCGACGGACGGGACGGCGGCGGTGATTTACGGTACAGGGGTTGCATTCCGCGCGGGAAAGCACGATGTGCAGGCGGCGGAGGATTTTGCCGACTGGCTGCTGACGGATGAGGCGCAGCTGGCGCTGGCACGGCAACATATCTATTTTTTGACGACCAACCCCGTGACGCTGTCCTATCGGATGTTTGCGGGAAAGAATATCAATATTTTTAAGAGTAAGCCGTATTATAGCCCAGCAGAGAAGAAGATCCTTCTCGATCGTTGGGTCAAACAGGTGCGGTTCTATGAAGAGTAGTTGTGGGGGAATGTAACCAGTGAAAGCAGGTTTTATCAGCCTTGGCTGTGCAAAGAATTTGGTTGATACAGAGGTTATGCTCGGCATTATGCGTGAGCATGGCATCGATATTACCAATGATCCGTCAGAGGCAGATATCCTGATTGTCAATACGTGTGCCTTTATTCAGTCGGCAAAAGAGGAGTCGATCACGACGGTGCTCGGGATGGCGGACTACAAGGAGACGGGGCGCTGCCGCAGTCTCATCGTAGCAGGCTGTCTTGGACAGCGATATGGGCAGCAGCTTCTCGATGAGATCCCGGAGGCGGATGCCATCATCGGGACGGGGGCGTGGAGCCGTATCATGGAGGTGATCGAGGCGACGCTCAAGGGGCGTCGCCTGCTCATCGCGGGGAAGGATGATACGATCTACGATGCCAAGACACCGCGCCTGCGGACGACACCGAACTATACGGCGTATGTCAAGATTGCGGAGGGGTGCGATCATCGCTGTGCGTTCTGTGCGATTCCGCTCATACGCGGGAGCTTCCGCAGCCGTCCAATGGAGGATATCGTAGCGGAGGGACGTGAGCTCGCCGCTGCCGGTGTTCGCGAGCTGGTTCTCATCGCGCAGGACAGCGCAAACTATGGGCTGGATTGCTATCAAAAGCCAATGCTGCCGACGCTTCTGCGCGAGCTTGCAAAGATCGACGGAATTGCGTGGATTCGTGTGCTATACAGCTATCCAAAGTATTTTACCGATGAGCTGATCGAGGTCTTTGCCACTGAGCCAAAGGTGGTCAAGTATGTCGATCTGCCTCTGCAGCATGCGCATGATGCCGTGCTGCGTTCGATGAATCGTCCCGATACACGGGCGGGGATGGAGGAGCTGATCGCAAAGCTGCGGGCACGCATCCCGGGAGTCGCGATTCGCTCGACATTCATCGTTGGCTTCCCTGGGGAGACCGACGCCCAGTATCAGACGCTGCGTCGCTTTGTGGAGAAGCAGCGATTCGATAAGGTGGGAATCTTTACCTACTCCGAGGAGGAGGACACTGCCGCGGCGGCAATGGGGAAGAAGGTTTCCGAAGAGGTGATGCAGGAGCGTTACCATGACCCTCATGAGTCTCCAGAGTAAGATCTCCGAGGAGATCAATATCGGGCTGGAGCATCAGGAGTTGGATGTTCTCATCGAGGGACATGACGCGGAGCAGTCGGGGATTGCCGTGGGCCGTTCCTACCGCGAAGCACCTGAGGTGGATGGCCAGATCTATATCGAAGGCGATGCAGAGAGTGCACCGGGCGAGATTGTCCGCGTGCGTCTCCTTCAGGGCTTTACATACGATATTGTCGGAGAGAGGGTGCAGTGATGCCGGAGAGAGAACGTCTACCGGATATGGTTGGGCAAATGCTCTGTGCAAAAGGCTATACGATCTCCTGTGCGGAGTCTTGTACGGGCGGGCTGCTCACGAGTACGCTCACAGACGTGCCCGGCAGTTCTGCGTACGTCATGGGGAGTGTCGTATCCTACTCAAACGACGTGAAGTCCCGTATCCTGCACGTGGCGGAGGAAACGCTTGCCGCGCACGGTGCTGTCTCTCCGGAGACGGCGCGGGCAATGGCAGAGGGGGTACGCGACCTCATGCAGACAGATGTCGGCGTCGGCATCACGGGGATCGCCGGTCCCGGCGGCGGTTCTCCCGAAAAGCCGGTCGGACTGGTCTACATCGCTGTATCTGCTCTGGGAAAAACTTCGGTGGAAAAAAATGTATTTTCTGGCGTACGCGCCGAGATTAAGCGTGCCGCCGTCAATAAAGCTCTTGCCATGGTGCAGGAGATGATTAGGGAGATGGATGAATGAAACGCTATCAGAAACTCGTCGCTGCTCTTTCGCTCTCAGCGCTGCTCTGCGGCAGCTCCTATGCTGCAGCGGCTGATGTGCCAGCGGGGACAGAATCAGCGACACCGGCGGCAACACAGACGATTGCCCCCGATGCGCTGACATACTTCCTATGAGAGCAAGACATACGGCTACCGCATCATGTGCCCGCAGAAACCCGTCGGAGTGATTCCAGCGTCGGCACTCTATGACGACCGTGAGGGCGAGATCCTCATTTTTTTGACAATGAGGAGTACAATATCAAGTATGCATGGGCGGTTTTTGTCAATGCATTCTCCGATACGTCCGTACCGAATCTCAACACGATCAATCCAGAGGATGCGGTGAACCTGCTGGAACGTATTCAGCACAGCAACGGATACGAGGGGATCATGCTGATCAATCTCTCGGATACCAACAAGGCGATCTTTGCCATGACGGCAAAGGAAGTCGATATTGACGAGAATGGCGATGGCGTCGTCGATGCGACGGCGAAGGCGGACAATCAGACGGCAGTGATGTTCTTCCGTGGGGCAAACGGACAGCGGTATGGGCTTGAGCTCATTGATAATCCGACGCTCCGTGCGAAGTCCGTAGCAACGTTTATGGCGGGCGCGCGCACAATGCAGTAAGTGACGTGGCCGAGAGAGAAAGAAGGAGAACAGACTCATGAAGATGTCATCCAAAAACACAATGCTGACGGCGGCAGTGCTCGTCGCACTGACCTCCGGTACAACCTATGCAGCGACCCCCGGGAACGGTGGACTCGCAGGATCTCTTCCATGCGAAATCGACTGGTGACGGATCGTGCCAATGCACCGGCGGTGGAGGAACGTGCTGATGCCGACCACTATGAGGCATCGATCTCCAGGCAGCAGAAGGATGCTGCTGTTCGTCCGCTCGGCACGGCACCTGCCAAGAATACACCGCAGGTGACACGCCTCCGCTGGGAGACGGTGGATGAGGGGATTGCAGAGCGCAATAAGGAGCAGCCTTCGTTCACACTCGCTGCACAGAAGGCGCAGCCCGTTATCATTACAGCAGCAGATGTCAAACGTGAGCAGAAGCTCGCCGCGAAGGAAGGCCGCCCACCGCAGGAGCTTGTCGGCGATGTGAATCTGAAGCGCGGACCGATGCCCGTCGCAGTGCGTCAGGAATCATCACCCGCGCCGCAGCAAGCACCGATGCAGACACCTCCTCCCCAGGAGCGCGTTGTACCTATGCCGCCGCCCGCCGCTCCTACTGCTGTGCATGCACAGCTTCCACCACCCGCCGCTCCTGCCGCTATGCAGGCACAGCTTCCGCCGCAGCCAGCAGATGCTGAAGGCAGACCCGAGCGTCCCCGGTATCAGCAGCTGCCGCGTGAGTTCGCGCTGAATGCACCCGCTACCCTCACCCGCCGTACCACAGCAGCCGCAGGAGTTTTCCACTGTGGGAGAGACGGAGTCACATCTTGCACCGCCGATCACAGAGGACATGTCCCCCGCGCCCGAGTACACGGTACGTCCTGACGGCGTTCCCGCATTCTCGTCAGCAGCGCCTGTGCCGCCTGCCGCAGAGAGTCTGGATGGGATCTCGGATGAGGTGCGCCGACATATCCTTGCGGGACAGCTCGCGATGCAGGTACAGCTGAAGCGCGATGCGAGCATCGCGGGGGTGCAGGCTCTGACGCGTGCGCTGCGTGAGAGCACGAAACTCACGCGAATGCAGAAGGTGGACTTCCTCATTGGCTTTGGCCGTGCCCTGCATCAGAGCGGTCTGCCGCGTCAGCAGGAGTCGCTGCTCATCAAGACGATTGCAGAGGCATTCTAATACGCCTATTCTATGGGACATTCGGTGGGGGAGCTAGATGAAACAGTTTCATATCGCGGTGATTGCAGGAGACGGGATCGGCCCTGAGGTCATCGCTGAGGGGAAAAAGGTATTTTCGGGAATTGTACAGATGGACGGGACGTTCTCTGTCACATTTGAGGACTTTCCATGGGGATGTGAGTACTATCTGAAAGTCCGGCGAGATGATGCCGGAAAACGGGCTCGATCTCCTGCGCGGTTACGATGCAATCTATCTGGGGGCTGTGGGCTATCCAGGTGTACCGGACCATGTGTCTCTCGGCGATCTCCTGCTTCGCATCCGCCGTGGCTTTGATGAATACATCAATTTACGCCCTGTTCGTCTCCTGCACGGTGCTCCGTGCCCGCTCGCGGATATTTCTCCACGCGATATCGATATGATCGTGGTGCGCGAGAACAGTGAAGGGGAGTACGCGAATGTTGGTGCACGGCTCTATCCCGGGACACCGCGTGAGACGGCACTCCAGACGGGGGTATTCTCACGGCACGGATGTGAGCGCGTCATCCGTTATGCCTACGAGCTGGCGCGACGTGAGAAGCGCACGCTTACCTCGATTTCAAAGGGGAATGCACTGCGATACTCGATGGTGTTCTGGGATGAAATCTTTGCTGAGATCGGGAAGGAGTATCCCGATGTTGAGACACACAGCTTGCTTGTCGATGCGGCAAGCATGTTCTTCGTCAAAGATCCGAAGCGGTTCGGCGTCGTGGTGACGAGCAATCTCTTCGGCGATATTCTCACCGATCTCGGCGCGGCGATTGCGGGCGGGATGGGGCTCGCGGCCGGGGCGAATCTCAACCCTGAGCGACGCTATCCGTCGATGTTCGAGCCGATTCACGGGAGTGCGCCCGATATTGCAGGGCAGGGGATCGCAAATCCATTAGCGTCGATCTGGTCAGTTGCACAGATGCTCGACTTTCTTGGTGAAACAGAGTGGTCAGAGCGCGTGCTCCGTGCCATCGAGACGCTGCTCGTGGAGAAAAAGACGCTGACGCCGGATCTTGGCGGAACGGCACATACGTCAGACATCGGGAATGCAGTACTCGATGTTCTGGCACGCTGAATCATACAGAATATGCGGGGGGTTCAAGCGCCCTCCGCTCTATTTATATGGATGGAGAGTATAGTCATGGCACAGCAAATACGAAAAGCGGTTATTCCGGCAGCAGGATATGGAACACGATTTCTTCCTGCGACAAAAGCGACACCGAAGGAGATGCTGCCCATTGTCGATAAGCCGACCATCCAGTATATTGTGGAGGAAGCCCTTGCAAGCGGTATCGAGGATATTCTGATTATCAGCGGTCATGGGAAACGCGCCATCGAAGATCATTTTGACTCTGCGCCGACACTCGAGCACGAGCTCATGCGCAAGGGGCGGCAGGATCTTCTCAACGTCCTGCGTGAGACGACGGATGTCAATGTTCACTATGTCCGTCAGAAAGTATATGCGCGGTCTGGGGGATGCGATTCTGTGCGCCCGTGCCTTCGTCGGCGATGAGCCGTTCGCTGTCCTCCTCGGTGATGATGTCGTTTACCATCCGCAGCGTCCTGCGCTGCGTCAGCTGATCGATGTCTATGAGGAGACGGGGGGCTCTGTTCTCGGCTGTCAGATTGTCGCTGATGCACAGGTTTCCTCCTATGGTATCGTTGCAGGAACAATGCAGAATGAGCGCCTGATGCATGTCTCCGATATGATCGAAAAACCTGCACTTGCTGAGGCACCAAGCCGTATGGCTGTGCTCGGTCGATACATCATCCGCCCCGAGATTTTCTCCATCTTGCAGAATACAGAGCCCGGCAAAGGGGGAGAGATTCAGCTGACGGATGCACTCAAGGTACTCGCCCAGCGGGACACGGTCTATGCCTATAATTTTGAGGGACGTCGCTATGACCTGGGAGATAAGCTCGGGTTCTTGGAGGCGACGGTGGAGTTTGCTCTGCGCCGCAGTGATCTCGGCGATCCGTTCCGCGCGTATCTCAAGCAGTTAGCGGAAACACTGTGAGGCGATTGGCGTGCAGAAGGAACATCAGGCAAATCTGGCTCTTGCGCTCAGTGCCCTTGGTGCTGCTGGGACGGCAGGACAGGGGAGCAGTATCCTCCTATCAACGATTCATCATGGATTTATCGCGGCGACGATCGGCGGACTAGCAGACTGGTTCGCCATCAAGGCGATTTTCGGCCGACCGCTTGGTATCTCGCATCGTACCGATATTCTGCGTCGAAATCGTGGGCGGATTATGGAGTCAATCGTTGCGTTCTCCTCGGAGGATCTCCTCAGCAAGAAGAATATTATGGCAGTCATTGAGCGCGAGAATATGGGGGCAATGCTCGCAGACTATTTGCTGCATCGCGGTGGGGAGGAACGCCTGACGGACACTGCCATCGATGTCCTCCGCTATGTGGCAGCGGATCTTGACAGTACGCGCATTTCACATGAGCTGACGCCATACGTGAAACAGGCACTTTATCAGCTGCCGCTTGAAGATCACGCAGGAGACTTGATGGCGCTCTTTACGGAGCAGCATCATACAGAGCGGATTTTTCAGGTACTTGTCCGCGTCGGTATCCAGCTGGTGCAGACCCAGCTCTTTCAAGAGATCCTCCATGACAATATAGCCTCTATTCGTGAGAAATATGAGGGCGATGGGATGATCCGTGCCCTCGTTCTCTCATTCGTAGACGATGCGATGATTGCATCGTGGATCACAGAACGGCTGCAGGAGATTCTGACGGCGGCATTGGAGATGGAGAATCCGCGTCACCGCGAAGGCGTGCAGGCACTCTCTTCGTTCTTTGCATCGCTCAGCGATCATGATGATTTTCGCACGACGATGCGTCGAGCGAAGGAGCATCTGATTGAGGACATTGACATGGAGTCCATTTTGTCGGATTTCATCGAGAGCCGAATGAAGGGGAATCATCCATTTTGGATTCCCTATGTGCGAGAGCTCCTGCATCAGAAAATCGAAGCATACGCCCATTCCGTCCCATGGCAAAGTCGTGTTGACCGATGGATGAAATCGCTCGCGGCGGGAGAGGTCGAGAAACACCATGAAATGATTGCCCGCTTTGTGCGTGAGTACCTGAATCAAAAGTCGGACGATGAGCTCGTTTCATTCGTGGAAGGGAAGGTGCGCACCGATCTTCAGATGATCCGCATCAATGGTGCTGTGGTCGGTGCAGCAGTTGGTATGGCACTTTTCCCTCATCGTCTGTATGACGGAAAGGATGTGGGGGCTTTAATGCGTACGTGGAATAAAGCAGATGCCGCACTGCTGCTCTCGGCAGTCCTCTTTCTGTGTGCTCTTTTCCTTCATATCAGATTTGCGGATTCTCTCTGGGTGCGTGCGTTGCTCGCAGTAAGTGAAGCGGCACTGGTCGGCGGGGTTGCGGACTGGTTTGCAGTAACGGCGATTTTTCGGAAGCCGCTCGGATTTCCCTATCATACAGCGCTGTTGCCGCGTCGCCGTGACAGCTTTGTTCAAGCGATTGTCACGATGGTTCAGAAGGAGTTCTTCTCCAAGCGCAAGATTTTTCACCACATGGAGCAGATGCACCTCTTTCCAATGATAGAAAACTATCTGCGCCGTCCGACAACGGAGGAACAGCTGACCGGAATGATCCTGCACTTTATTCGTGCATCCTTTCTGCGTCGGAGGAATTCGCAGATCGTTTCCTATCTCTCGTCGCGCCTGAGGGATTTACTCCTGAAGGAGGATCCTGCCGTGCTGATGCAACGACTCGACGAGCTCCTGCGCGAGAAGGGATGGGATAAAAAAGCCCTGACAAGTATCTCACGGATACTTGTCAGGGAGGCGGCGACGGAGGAGACGTATGACTCCATAAGGAATGCACTGGAGCAGCTGGAGCGGGAAAAGATCGGCGACGGATTTCTATCGCGTATTCTCACCGCAACGAATACCATCAATCTGGATGAGGGGGCAGAACTGATTCAGCAGCACACATGTCATGTCCTCGAAGAGCTCGGACGGGATAACTCGCCGCTGCAAAATCATGCGGCAAATCTGATCCATGATGCGCTCTCTGACCTCGAACGGGATGAGGAACTCGCCACACTCGTGCGTGAGCTGCAAAAGCGATTGGCAGAGACGCTTCCCATCGATGCGTCGATTGAGCGCATTCTAAGTGGTCTGCGGACACATGTGCAGGCTGATCTGCAGCGTGATGTGGATCCGATGGAGGAGCACATGCCGGCCTTTTATCAGCAGCTGCGCAGCATACTCCATGCGGAATATCAGCGGATGCTGACGCTCCTCACAGAGCACAGTGATCTGCAGCAGATCGTGACACGCCTGATGTATGATCTTATCGCACGGTCGGCTCTCCATGCACAGGCATTGGTCGGTATCGTCGTCTCCGATGCACTTATGCGTCTCACGGATGAGGAGCTGAATCGTCTTGTCTATGACAAGGTAGAGCAGGACTTTCTCTGGATCCGCGTCAACGGCTCTCTCGTTGGCGGCTGCATCGGTCTGCTTCTCTTCCTCGGAACACAGATGTTTAGATAAAATACATCAGTGTTTCACTGTTCTCCTCGCGTTTCCACGCAGTAAGAAGATCCTCAAGTGTTACGGCATTGAGTGTATCGTGAATGTTTTGGTCGAGTACGCCGAAGAGGTCACGGGCGAGAACGAGGTCTAGTTTTTCCATCTTCTCACAGGAACTGCCTGTCTTTTCAATCAGTGCGATCTCAATGGCAGAGAGAATGTCATAGGCGGTGATGTCGTGTGGTGGGCGAGCAAGCTGGTAGCCGCCCTGTGAACCCTTGATCGAGTTGACGAGTTTGCTCCGCTTGAGTAGTGCAAAGACTTGTTCGAGATAGATCTTGGAGATGCCAAGATGCTCCGAGATGCTGATGATGGTGACAGGGGAGGAGGTGTCGTAGCTGCGCGCCAGAAAGACCATGGATGCGATGCCATAGCGTCCCCTTCGCTGAGATTTTCATATCGATGCTTCCTTCTAAAAACATATTTTTTATAGCTATATAATATGTTAATATGCAGCGAATGTCAAATAAAAATCCCCTCGTCCAAACGGAAGAGGGGATTTCGTATACGTATATCTTAGCGCTTCGAGAACTGGGAAGCCTTACGTGCCTTTTTGAGACCGTACTTGCGGCGTTCCTTCTCACGCGGGTCACGCGTAACGAAGCCTGCCTTCTTGAGTGCAGGGCGCAGCTCTGCGTCCATCTCAATCAGTGCACGTGTGATGCCGTGACGGATCGCACCCGCCTGACCGGATGCACCGCCGCCGGCTACGTTAGCGATGACATCATATTTATCGACAGTTTCCGTCAGGTTCAGCGGCTGGCGAACAATCAGCTCAAGCGTCTTGAGGCCGAAATACTCTGCCATCTCGCGGCCATTGATGGTAACCTTGCCGTCTCCGGGAACGAGGCGAACACGGGCAACCGAGGTCTTGCGGCGACCCGTTCCGTAGTAAGTGACTTGTGCCATTGAACAGATTCCTCCTTATACAAAACTCAGCGAATATCAAACTTCAGCGGTTCGGGCTTCTGTGCTGCGTGGGGATGCTCCGGACCGGCGTAGACGTTGAGCTTGCGGAAAATCTGTGCGCCGAGACTGTTCTTCGGAAGCATGCCCTTGACCGCGTGTTCAATGACACGGACAGGGAAGCGATCGAGCATCTGGCCGGCCGTTGTGAAGGTCGTGCCGCCCTGATAGCCAGAGTGACGGAAGTAGGTCTTGTCCGTCAGCTTCTTTCCCGTGAACTTTACCTTCTCAGCATTGATGACGATGACGTAGTCGCCGGTATCAACATGCGGCGTGTAGATGGGCTTGTTCTTGCCGCGCAGAACTTTCGCGATCTCCGTTGCAAGACGACCGACCGTCTGGTTCTCTGCATCTACGACATACCACTTGCGCTCAATATCGGCTGCTTTTGCCATAACCGTGGTTTTCACGTAATTCCCCCCTAGAGAGTAAGAGTTTTCAATATTGGTTGATGCGATATACACTCACGCTTCCGGGGCTAATGGATACATGGAAAATATCACACGTCGCTATTCTAAAAAATTTTTACGCGAATGTCAAGAAATTTTCTCCATAGCACGCTTTACTTTTTCTGCAACCCCATGCATTTTCGATTTCGGCACAGAGCATGCCGCAATACGCACGCCCATTTTCAGCGGAACCGCAAAGATGAGATCCTCGTGGAGAGCGTCACAGACCGCCTGTGGATCGCTCGAAGGAATAGCGAGGAAGAAGCCGCCCTTATAGGGGAGGGCAGGCAGACCACACGCCGCAGCCTCCTGCATGAAGATATCGCCGCGCTCCTGTACGAGGCGGTATAGTGCGTCGCGCTCACTTTCATAGGCGGCATACGCTGCGCTGTCCTGCTGAATACGCGTCAGGAGAGTCATTGCACCGCGGTTGATATTCGACCACGTTGCACGTGCAGCGTACTTGCTGATCTCGCTGAACTCATCGATGACCGTTTTGTTTGCAGAGAGCGCAATGAGTGCGCCGCAGCGCTGCCCGTAGAATGTATACGCCTTGGACATGGAGAAGGCGAAGAGTGTCAGGATGTTTTCGGGGAGACCTGCAAACTTCTGCATGAAGGCGCGTGTCGCATGCTTTTCGCCCGCAAAGTCAATGTAGGCGATATCGACGAGGAGCTGTATCTTCTTTCCGGTCTTTGCCTGTGCCTTGACCGTGTCCAGAACGTGATCCCAGTCATCCGCAGAAAGGCTGTAGCCCGTCGGGTTATGCGCAGGTGTGTTGAGGATGATGAGCAGGCTGTCCTGTTTTTTGCAAAGAGCATCGACGGCCGCTGAGAACGCCGTATGATTGAAGTTGTTGGCTTCGTCGAACAGCGTGAAGGTCGTGACGGAGGAGCCAAGTTCCTGACAGATGATGTTGTACGTTCCCCAGAACCAGTCCGAGGTGAGTACCTGATCGCCGCGCTCGACGTAGTCGTCGACGGCGGTGCGCAGAGCTCCCGTTCCACCTGCCGTTGCGACAGCGGCGAGATAGCCCGCAGGACGCTTGCCGGCGAATGTAATATCAATCGCTGCCTCGAGATACTCCGGAAGCCCAGAGATCGGCGCATAGGCGATATAGTCCTCGATGGGGAGGGAGCGGAAGACGCGCTCGACCGTCGGCAGGTGTGCCAGTTTACCGCTGTCGTCCATAACGGCACCGATTGTCGCGTTGATCACGCGCTCCTCACCGTGCTCTGCGATTGCAGCGCGGCACGCCGCATTGGCTCCGAAGATCGCGTCCTTCAAGCGGCGCGATGCCGCGTGTGATGCTGCCATTTGAATTGCCATGTTTATGCTCTCCTTTTCGATGGAAAGCACGGATCATCGTGTCCTCCGCAGGGGTAGGGCGTCGTTGATCCGTGCCGTCGTAGCGTAATATGATGATAGCGCGCGACTCTCCTTATGTCCACAAGCCGCACAGGTGTATACACGTATTCTTATGCCTCGTTCGGGAAGAACTCGTCGTGGATGCGGTTGACGGCGTCCTTGACGCTGCCGCCCTTGATGAGGCAGGAGATGCTGATCTCGGAGGTGCTGATGATCTCGAGGTTGATGCCTGCATTGGAGAGTGCCCCAAACATACGGGAGGCAATACCGGGATTGCCGAGCATTCCGGCTCCGACAATGGAGATCTTCGCGACATCATTGTCAATGGATACACCAGATGCGTGGATGTCTGCCGAAATCCCTTCGACGACGCGGCGCGCTTCCTCGGCGTCAATGGATGCCACAGTGAACACCATGTCGGTTACATTGGAGTCAGCACTGCGGAGGCTCTGCACGATCATATCCACGTCGATGTTCGCATCGGCGAGAGCAGAGAATATCTTGTAGGCAACGCCCGGGACATTGGAGACACCGAGCACCGTGATCTTAGCGACGTGCTCATCGTGTGCGACACCGCGAATGATAAAGGACTTTTCTTCCACTGTATATTCCTCCCTAATGATGGTTCCGGGTTCTGAGGTAAAGGTCGAACGAACGTGGATGGGGATGCTGTAGAGCTGTCCCATCTCCACCGAGCGTGGCTGCATAACGCCCGCGCCGAGACGTGCCATCTCGAGCATCTCGTTGTACGTAATCTCCTTCATGCGGCGCGCGCCCTTGACAATGCGCGGGTCGGCGGAGTAGATTCCGTCAACGTCCGTGTAGATCTCGCAGGTATCCGCGCCGATTGCACCCGCGATTGCCACGGCAGAGGTATCCGACCCGCCGCGTCCAAGTGTCACGGGGTTGCCGTCGGCATCTGTGCCCTGAAAGCCAGCGATAACGACGATGTTGCCCTTTTCAAGCTCCTCGTGCACACGTTTTGGCTCGATTCCGAGAATACGCCCCTTGGTATGCGCATGATCTGTGCGCATTCCTGCCATGCCGCCAGTGAGGGATATGGCGGGCTGTCCCAAGGCGCGGAACGCCATCGCGAGCAGTGCAATCGAGACCTGCTCACCCGTCGTCATGAGCATATCCATTTCGCGTGTGTACTGATAGGGGCTTTCCACCACCTCGCCAGCCAGCGCGATGAGATCATCCGTCGTATCGCCCATGGCAGATACCACCATGACAATGCGATCATCGGGGGCTTTCTCACGCAATATGCGCTTTGCTACGTTCTTGATCTTCTTCGGGGTAGCCACCGAACTTCCGCCAAACTTCTTTACAATTAATGACATACAATGTCCCCCTATGGATTGGTATAATTCCCATCATGGTGAATTCTCAACGCATTATACGCTAAAATGCGCCGTATTTCAATAACCCTTTGATGTAGAAGGGATGCGCGACACTTGGTATACATACAATTGATGAGAATAGGGGCATCGCCAATAATCATGTGATACAGGAAGTGTGGTGCGTCCATCCCACAGTCAAGTGCGGTACTGGGAAGATTGCTATGGTCATACCTGCGCCACTGTGCTATCATGAGAGAAAGGAGGCGATGCTATGATTCCGTACGAAGTAATCGAAGCGAAAGAAATTTTGCATGAAGGTATGGCAGAGCTGCTTGCCGATGTGAATCGAATCAAAGAACGTATGGGCATTGATCGGCATGACACCGTTCAGCTGATTTCTCGTCCAACAGAATCTACGAGTGACACTGCATAATATTCTTGGAGATTCGTACAATACCATGGAGGATATACAAAGACTCCGGCAGACCTTTGAAAATGCCCGCACCTATATACGGGAACTGGAGACCAATCATGCAGGATAACTACACTCCGCAGGAACTTAATGAACAAAAAGAACGCATCAAAGACGATCTTTTGGTCAGTGCAGCACCTGACGCGCATCCGCATGCCTATCTGCTTGCGGGACAGCCCGGAGCAGGGAAAACGAAAACTGGCAGATATCTGTGCACGTGCACATGGCGGAAATATCATCTTTATTTCAAGCGATGATTACCGCAGGTATCATCCTCGTTTCACTGATCTGCAAGCACAGTACGGTGATGATGCTGTCCTCCATACACAGCAGTTTGCGGGGAAGATGACGGAGGCTCTGATCGACGACCTGAGCAGGCGCAGTATCATCTCATCATTGAAGGGACACTGCGGACAACTGAGGTGCCGCTGCGGACGCATGATCTTCTGGCCTCACGGGGATATGATGTCTCTCTAAATGTGATCCTCGTGCGTCCCGAAAAATCATATCTCAGTACACAGAAACGCTATCGGCTGATGGATGAGGCAGGGCTTACTCCGCGCATGACGCCAAGGGAGCATCATGACCCCGTTGTGCGCTCTCTCGTTGACAACCTGCATACGCTCTACGAGCAGGATACCTTTCAAGGCATTCGCATCTACAATCGAGCGGGGGAGTGTCTCTATGACAAGGAGAAAACGCCATTTCGCGATCCGTCCGATCTCTTCCGTGAGGAGTTCTCACGGGAATTGACAAGCCGCGAAAAGACAGATATTGAGGAGGACTATGCACTATATGTAGGGCAAGCAAAAGTTGAAGAGACTCTACGTGCTTATGCAAAGTTCTTCTCGCAGGAGGAGCGAGGAAAAGGCGGACGGTGAATAAGAAAAAAAATTGCCTGTTCCAGCTCCCGCCGGGGTCCAATTCCCATGGCAGCTGGAACAAGCAACTTTCTTACTGTTAGTATTGCACGAAAAACGAGCATGTCAACAAAAAGCGATCCCTTCAATCCCAGCCCAAAGATGGCGCGCATCAGTGACTGAGAGGTATCGCTCTTTCTATATACGGTATCAGATTCTTTGAAAGATGTCAAAGAGGAGCTTGTCCTAGAGAGGAAGGCAAAAAAGTGCTGTGTATGGATGTGCTCATCAATATACAGAAAAAAGCATTCAGCGGACGCAATCGGATAAGGGTGATTCGCTTAACCGAGACAATGCACTAAATGCTTCATCTGATCGAATGTACCAGATCGTGCAAAAAGAATTTCAGGATGAATCTTGTTTATCTGTCAACCAGGATCTATCGTTGAAGTGAAGAGAAAATTCGAGGAAATCAGGCTTAACCGTATGAAAAGGGATCTAACTAAAACGACTGTGCCCTCTTATTATTCGCCGGATATGCTTGTCTACAAGGATGCAGCTGAGGAACAGATTGAGCTGTTAGCGCAGTTTGTTTTAACAAACGATGCACACAGCAAAAAGACGAATCTTATTCCAACTGGTTCCGGCGACAATGGATGAATATGTTGATGCTTTTCTTAACGGAAAGCTGTACCCAACAGATCCAATCATCGACAAGTTAATGGATACGGAGGACTGGAAGACTCGAAAAAAGCTGGTCGAAAATGCGGGGAAAAAAATCAGCGATGTCATTTTGCGGGATATTCCTTATATGCCGTTGAGTTCGGATGAGCGGAAGACGGTATTCCTTCATGGAGCTTACATGGAACATAAGCGCTCACCCTATAGAAGAGATGCATATTCGAAGCCATGGAATGAACTGACGGAAAAAGAGAAAGCCGTCATCAAAGTCATGGATGCTGACCATCGTCTGAGCTTTGACGCTGCTAATCTTATCTTAAATGCTTATGAGAAAAAACTTACGGAGAACGAGCAGGAAAAATCGTGCTTTCAGCTGGTGAACAGACCTCCATTGACGAGGGACATGACTTTTGGTTGTCTTATGGAAGCGACAGTCACTATATGAAGCGCCGAGGATATGCAGCCCTTAAGTTGGCTGACAAGAAAATTACAGATGAAGCAATACGACAAGCTGGAGCAAGTTGTCTTTTGAATCACATCAATATGGAAATCAATCCAATACTACTTCCACTTGTTGCTTGGGCGTCTGCGTTTCATTACAAGAACATGGATGCGCGAGTTGAGGAAGTTCAACCTTTCGAATAAAATAGGAACGCTGTTCGTACATCAGTATGAAGAAAATTTATTTTACAGGAGATCCCAGTCGCCGTACTAGTGTTTGGGATCTCTTGTACTTTTTGCAAAGAATCATTAGCCATTTTCCACTATCCTGAGTTATCACTTTCTTATTCTGGAATTATATCAAGAATCAGTTACAAGAGGCTATTATGACAGACCCATGGAGTCTAAACACGTTTGTTGTCCTGTTTACGGGCAAACGGGAGGGAAAACGGCAAATAAAAAAAGCCCCCGTGTAGAGGGCTGCCAGTGATTTATTATTTACCAAAGGCCCAAGACTTTCCACCATGCCGCGCCAATTGTTAGGTAGATCAGCGTCGTAATGGTCGTCATGATGAAGCCGTTCTTCCACCATTCGCTTTGCGAGACATAGCCTCCGCCAAAGTAGATCGAGGGCACAGCCGTTGCCGTAATGCGTGAGGGAGATCGGCACATCGGCGAAGATGCCGAAGACGATGGCGACCAGGAGGGAGGTGCACCGACGTTGACACTGACGGCAATGAATGCCGCATAGAGGGCACTGATGCGTGCCGTGACACTGGCGAAGGCGTAGTGGATGTAGGTGTAGAAGAGCAGGATGATGAGGCAGGAAACGACCCAATCAAAACCGAGTGACGAAATCGCCGCGCCCGCACCGTTGGCGATCCACGTGATGATGCCCTGATTTTGCGAGAGCCGAAGCGAGCGTCATCAAGGAACCCATCCAGAACATCGCATCCCATGCGCCTTTTTCCTGGATGACATCCTGCCAGTTGATGATGTCGAGCATCAGCATGAGGCAGACTGCGCCCATGGCAACGGGCGTCGCGTCGATGTGC
>BNJS01001759.1_pt1 | contig 62944 bp, 70 predicted proteins | sample 8540461 | NCBI WGS metagenome assembly BNJS01 (sample SAMD00202454, study PRJDB9452) | human saliva metagenome | isolation source: human saliva | place: Japan
TTTCATAGTTTGATTGACACCCCAGCAGGCTCATCTTTAGTTGCCGGGCAGCGATTAGCCCCACCCAGCCCCGTAGTAATCGTCAACCAGTCTCAGCAGGCCCGTCCGGACAGCCCGACTGGCTCCCGGGGCCCATCAACGACCACAGAATACGCAAACGTCCCTGTCTTTCCACCCGCCCGATCGACAAATCCAATCCTTCATCCGCCCAGAGCCCCTCAGGCCAGCCCATGCCGCCTCCGTCCCCGGTCACGACCGTGTCCATATTTCATTCCATCCATCTCCACCTCAGATTTCCACACTTTTCACAGCTCCTTCTTCCTCCTGATGGCTCACCCTCCACCATAGACTGACTGGTTCTGTCTTCGTAGTTTGTTCTGCTGTTTGTAACACAGCATTGTACATTGAAATATTATTTCCTTTATAATGTTTTTATTCGTTTCTGGTCTTTCAGAGTTGGGTCCATCAATTCTCCAAAGCCGATTCTTTTAAGAACAAACGAATGACAGCCTAATCATTTTTGACTTCGACGATCACTGTCAAATCATTCTTTATCTTCCATTTCAACGAGCGTTGCGGGAACATAGCCCAGGTCTCCATCCTCATCCGAAATATTAATCAACGGCTGGTTCTGGTCGACGTGTTTGTTAACACCATTTGTTCTCTGCCTGCAAAGCACAGCCTCCTGCAGCCCACCAACTGAGCCAACCATACTCCACCATTCTGGCACGTCCCAACTGTTGCATTTTGACCTCATCACAGTATGAGTCCCGTTTATTCCCCATCCGGTCTCATATTCCACTCCCCCATTGCCTGCTGTGCCGAACATTTTTGATGTCTCCGATTATCTTGACGAGTCTCCCCTTTTCAGCTCAGCCTCACTGACTGTACCCATCTGTCTCATTGTTTTAATCCTTTGCTGGTTTCTCGAACCCCAGCTGTGGCCCGAAGAACCTCACTAGCAGCTGTTACTGACCTTCTCTTCTGTCCCACATGACCATCCACTGCACCAGGCTCATTTCATTCCACCTGAAACAGCCTCCGGATTGGCATCCACCGCAAACCGTCGCCCCACCAGCATTCTCATCCAACCGTTCATCTCAATCTCCCATAGCCTGCACTGCCACCAGAGTCAATCATCTTTGCAGTGTCTCTCCACACTATCTTTCTTGTAGCCCCATTCCGGCAGTCCCAGCCCACGATCATTCTGATATTGGTCTGATTTTCTTGCTTCACCTCAACAGCGGATGCTCACGAATACCAGCCCACTATTTTTTTGACAGCCCATGTAACAGTTCTTGTTATTAAACAGTACCCAGTCACGGTTTATATGAACATTTATTGCGAAAATATTGTTTTTTTCGAAAATATTTTGTTGTAACGTTTGGCGTTTGTGTCAATTGCTGTGAACAAAATCTGATGACGTCGGTTTTTCCGACGCCTGATATTGACACAAACTTTATAAACGATTTGCAATAAGAAATAATATTTTTCAGAAAGGAAGAAAATGGAAAAATAAATATTTTCACTGAATATACATATATTCATATATATAGAATTGTTTTACCACCTATGGTTAGATTTTTCTTTTATTAGCTAAAGATGGTTACGTAAATGATAGGCTTATCGAATGGTATGGAATGGTTGCAAGAAGTGGAGTAGGACTAATTATTGTTGAGGCATCCGCTGTTGAAAAAGTGGAAAGCTATAGAAAATCAGATTGGTATATGGAATGATAGTTTTATTTCATGGGCTTAGCTTGGTTGCAAAAAGAAATTCATAAATATGGTGTGCCTTGTATGATACAAAATTCATCATGCTGGATTTAAAGATAAAATAAGTGAAGTCCCAGAGGAAGAGTTGGATAGAATTTTGAAATTGTTTGAAGAGTGCGTTTGTTCGAGCTAAAAATGTGGTTTCGATGGAATAGAAATCACGGAGCTCATACTTACCTAATTTCTCAACTTAATTCGAGAATATGGAATACAAGAAAAAGATAAGTATGGAGAGAGACTTTATTTCAAAAATTGATTGAAAATACAAGATATTTATTCGATGATAACTTTATTTTAGGCTATAGAATGGGTGGAATGAACCTGATTTTAGAAGATGGCATAGAGAATGCATTAGAGAGCTTTGGCTTGGACATCTTGCATGTTTCTAGTGAGTGCCTAATCCAGAGTATAAACAACAGGTAAAATTAAAAATATTCCTGAAGATTTTCTCTTGATTGGATAGTCTATATGGGAACAGAAATCAAAAAGACATGAAAATTCTGTGATAGCAGTGAGTAAAATTAAAAGAGAAAGTCAGCTTAGCTGGCTTATTGAAAACGGCTTAGTGGATTTTGCTGCCGTGGGAAAAGCTATGATTTCTCAAGACAAGTGGATGGAAAAAGCAAGAAAAAGATTTTTAACATTAGGACAAGTATGAATAAAAGGATTAAAAATAATGAGATTAGATAAATTTTTAGTTGAGTGTGGGCTTGGAAGCAGAAAAGAAGTGAAAGATTTGATTTCGTCAAAGAAAGTTTTTGTAAATGGAGATCCAAAATGTTTCAGCAAAAGATAACATAGATGAAAATATTGATACTATAGAATTTGAAGGAGATAAGTAGAGTATAAAGAATTCAGATATTATATTCTGAATAAAAAGCGAGGATATGTTACCGCTGTTGAAGATTCAAGAGATGCAACAGTTATGGACTTGTTGCCAGAATGGGTGATAGAGAAAGATTTAGCTCCAGTTGGACGTCTTGATAAAGATACGGAGGGCTTATTGCTTTTTACGAATGACGGAAAAGGTAAATCATAAATTGTTAGCACCTAAGAGCCACGTCGATAAGAGACTTAGTTATGTTGAGATTGATATTTCGGATGAAGATATTTTGAAATTGGAACAGACATGATATTGGTGGCTAGTGTTACCAGCCAGCTAAGATCGAAAAATAGAAGATAAAAATTAATTTGACTATTAGTGAGGGAAAAATTTCATCAAGTCATGTTAGAGGCTGTCGACAATAAAGTTTTATTCTAAAAAGAATCAGCTTTTGGAAAATTGAAATTGAAGGATTTAGCTCTGGGAGAAGTTAGGAAAATTGAATTAAAAGATATTATATAAAAAGGAGAAAAATGATAATTTCAATGGCAATGTTAGCAAGTATTTTTAGGGACAGCTTGTACTGTTGGAATAGGTACGAGGATAGGAATTGGTAGTGGATTTTCTATAGGTGGAGGAGTGAGCAAGCATGGAGGAGAAAGAAGGAAGCTGCTAAGGTATGTAAAAGATGCTAAAGCGTACAAGAGTGAAAGCAGTAGTAAAAAATTAAAAATGGAAATATATATAGATATATTTTGTGAGGTCATTGATAATTTGCAGGGATGTTGGAGTAGCTTATAGGCTAGCTAGAGAACTCTATATGGAATAAGAAAATTAGATTTGTTGTCAATCAGCTGGAAGAGATTAATTTGATAAGAAAAGATATGGACGACATAGAAATTATTCTCTTTGAAGATGTTGATAAAATTTTAGAGCCAGCTGATTTAATAATCGAAACCTTTGGCTGTAATATTCCGAAAAGCTATATGGACAAGGCCTTAGAAAATTCAAAAGCTGATAATTAATCTTGAATATTTTTTCTGCTGAAGACTGGGTTGATGATTTTCATCTACAGGAATCTTTTTAGGTGGGAATTTGAAAAATATTTCTTTATACCCGGCTTATCTAGTGGGGGAATAATACTAGATGAGGATTTTTTGCTGAGATTGTAAATCAAAACAGAGAAAAATATTTGGAAAAATTTAATATAGAAAATAAATACGACCTTATAGGCTCTGTTTTTCTTATGAAAAAGATTTTAGAATTTGATTAAAAGCCTTGAAAAATTAAATAAAAATACTTTTTATTAATTTTTAAGTGAAAAACTCAAAAATTTTATAAAATACTTTTGATAATAATAATTATTATGGTAAAATAGACTCGTAAAATTACCATTTTTACCTATGACAAATAGGAAGAGCTTTCTCTCTGTGATTTTAATTTAGTTAGAGGAGAGGATAGTTTTCGTGAGAGCTCTTGCTTTAGGAAAAAGCTATTTCTATGGCATATTTACCCACAAAGTGAAGGGACTCATTTTGATAAAAGCTTGAAAGCTTTTTGAATAAATATTGTCCAAAATGATAAAGAGTTGAAAAATCTTTTATCGACTACAATAAGGAACAAGATGATTTTTCATATTTCTTTGAGAACTTTGATGCCATTCAAAAAAACATAATCAAGCCTATGCCGATTATTTAATAAAAATTGTAATTTGATAAATAAATTAATAAGTTTTATAGAAAAATATAGGAGGATAATGAAAATTGCACAAGAATTAAGAGCAGGAGTACAATCAAAAATCGGAAACGATCCATTTGTTGTACTAAAAGCTGAATACAACAAGTCAGGGAGAAATGTTGCTGTTGTAAAATTTAAAATGAAAAATTTAATATCAGGAAATATCTCAGATGCTGTTTATAAAGCAGATGACAAAATGGACGATATTAAATTAGATAAGGTAAAAAGCTATCTACTCACTCAAAATGGAGATTCTTATATGTTCTCTAACCCAGAAACTTGGGAAGAAATCAATTAAAAGGAGAAGATTTAGGAGACGCTTTTAAACTATCTTGAAGAAGAAATGCGCTAGATGTTGTTTATTACGAATCAACAGCTGTTGCAGTTGAATTACCTACTTTCGTTGAAAGAGAAGCAACTTACACTGAGCCAGGATTAAGAGGAGATACTTCAGGAAAAGTTATGAAGCCTGCAAGAATTAATACTGGATATGAAATTCAAGTTCCTCTATTCGTTGAACAAGGTGAATGGATCAAAAATCGATACAAGAACTAACGAATATGTTGAAAGAGTGAAAATAAGTAAAAATGAAGGCGTCGGAAAAACCGACGCCTTGAATTTTTATATTTCATCTTTGATTTCAATCTTGGCCTTTGTTGGACAAGTTAAATCAAAAATTAACTTTTTCTAAATTTGTTAGAAAAATTATTTTCGACTTTTTCAAGTGCTTCCAAATATCACAGAACAACTAGTTTGCCCCACCACACAGATTTATCTTTAATGATAATCTCATCTTCAATAGTTTCAACAGCATCCCTTAAAGTAATTTCTTTTCGGATCTTTATTTAATTTATATCCTCCGTTAGCTCCTTTATATATTTTTAAAAGCCCTTTCTTTTCCATCAAGACTCTGATACTAAATAAATGAGGGATATTTTCATTTTCTGCTATTTCAGTTGATGTTACTATTCTTCCTTTTTCTTGCAATGAAAGGTAATTTAAAAATTCTAAATACGTACTCAATCTCATTTTTAATTTCATTTTTCTCTCCTTTATTCAAATACTTCGATTGCATTATTTACTTTTTGTCCTAAAGATACTTTTTATGGCTACTATTGCAACTTCCAGTTCATCTAAGTCAGGCTCTCTTGTTGTTATCTTTTGTAGAGCCAAACCCGGAAGTGAAATTAATTTTATAAATGGATTGTTTAAATGACAACTACTATATTTTTGCAGCTCATATGCTAAGCTTGCTATCACTGGCATCAACACAACTCTCAAAACAACCTTTAATAAAAAATTTACCAACTATTGTTGTCGGAACAGGTAAAGCTAAAAGTCTATTACTGAAAATACAATTATAGCAATAAACATAACTATAAATAAAAAGCTTGTTCCACATCTAGGGTGAAGAGTCGTAAATTTTTTTGCATTTTCTGGAGTTAGATCCATATCATTTTCATAGGCATAGATAGATTTATGTTCTGCCTCGTGATACTCAAAAACCCTTCCAACTTCCTTTGAAAAGAAATTGCCCTATATATCCAATAAAAGCCACAAGCCTTATAAGAGCCTCGACTAGGTTTGCATACATTCTGTCATGAGGGAAGAAAAAACTTCCAACAATTGAAGGTAGGACTATAAAAACTCCTATACCCAAGGCCAATGAAAAATCGTAGTGAAAGTACTGCTTCCTTATCACTTAATTTTTCCTCTTCTTCTCCAGCTTGATTTGCAGAAAAGTTAATTCTTTTGACTCAATCACAAGAGATTCAAACAACATTAACACTCCTCTTATAAAAGGTTTCTTTGCAAAATCACTATTTTTTCCAATCAATTTTGTTTTTTTGTATACTATCTGTCCTGACGGTCTCCCTACAGCTGTTGCAAGAAATTCACTACCTCTCATCATAACGCCTTCAATAACAGCTTGACCACCAATAGATGCTTTATTATTTGCCATAATCACTCCTTAATAATTTGCTTTCAATATACGAAAGTTATATCATCTGTCTACTCATAATTGTTCCTAAACTTTTCAATAGCTTCTAATATTTTTACTTTTTATCTCTTCAACAGGAAGATCCCTATTTTTGATATATAGCCTCAGTCAATCTCTCTATGCCAAATAGTTCTCTCTTGACATTTTCAGATTCTATAATACCGTCCGTATAAAATACTATGATGTCTCCAGACTCTAAAATAAAAACTATTTTCACGATAATTATAATTTTTCTATAAATCCTATTGCCCCTTAGTCCCACACAATTCGACAGTATCTGTCGATTTTTCTATAGACAACTAAAGGATTATGCCCAACACTCGAATATGTAAACTTATGAGACTCAATATTATATTTTGCATTCAACATCGTAACGAACATATTTTTCTGTGATATCTTTGAAAATTATTTTGTTAAATAAATTTAATTCTTCAGCTGGTCCATAATTTGAGATATGGTTAATTGTTTTTAACACAGCCCTCGATAAGGCCATCAAGAATGCTGCAGGCACTCCTTACCACTTACATCAGCTATCGTTATCGAAAATTCATTATCTTGCATTGAATAATCATAATAGTCTCCTCAATCTCTTTGGCTGGAGAAAAGAAATTAGTTATATCTATTCCTTAATTTTTCAATAGACTTCGGTAAAATTTGTTTTTGTATTGATGAAGCCAATTCTAATTCTTGAGAAAATTCTTTGTTTTTCTAAAAAGCTCAGCGTAGTTAAGAGCATTGTCAGCAGCAATAGATGCTTGAATACCAAGGGCTGAAATCATTTCATTGTTGATTTCCAACTCCTGATCTGAGCTTTGAACTAAAAATATAACTCCCAAATGTTTAGCTTTTACCCTCAATGGAGTAACTAAAAATCATCATTTAAAACAGTAATCCTCCTCGAAATATCATAATATATTTTATTGAAATCTTCATTGGAAAATTTATCAAATAGATTTTTCTGGGAAATATTGTGTGTCTGAGTAGTCGATGCTTCCCTTAATCTTTTTTTATTCACAAGATTAGAACCTTCCCACAAATAAATTGAAATTCTACTTGTCGTTGTCAGAACAAAATAGGCATCGGCTAAAAGTATTCACAATCTTATCTATATCAAATATAGACAAAAGCAATTCTTGAAATATGATTTAAATTTGATAAAATTTTTGGACTCTTTTTAAGTAAAGTATTTGTATATTCTAGTTGAGAAGATTTAGTAACCAGAGTTGTGTACGTCACATCCAATTCTTTTTCTGTATTCTTTTACTTCGTCCAGGAATTATTTAATTCATTTTCTTGTTTTATAATTCTTTTCTAAAAGTCTCTGAATATTCCGTTTTAATATTTTTCAGAAAGATCAGGTATGTCCTTTTTGTTTTTAAACCAGCTATAATTTTAAGTTCTTCATTGATATATTGATTAACCATATATAAATATACGTAAAAATATATAAACTAAAAATGCAATAATCATATAAAACGTGACTATCATAATTCCTCCAAACTATTAAAACAAAATAATTACGTATATTATATAATTTTTATTTCAAAATTTCTAGTATTCTATTTAATCTTTTTCTTTAATTTCGATTGCAACTTTTTCGGGAACAATTTGCTTTTAAATCTTCAATACTTGCTTTTTAATTCCAGAGATTGAGCCAAAGGTTGTAGTAATCGTCTTACTTCTCCGATGCCATCAATTTTATCAAGCTCTGATGAAATAATTCTTTTTACTTCTAAGTTTTCTGTGATAAGTAATTCCAAATCTCTGAGCCTCGTCTCTTACTCTTTGGAAAATTTTCAAGGCCTCCATATCCTTACTCAAACTATACGGAACCGACTCCATATTTATAAATTTCCTCGTCACGCTTCGCCAGACTCAAAAAGCTCACTCAAATGGATCTTTCCCAATAAAAATTTCCCCGGCTGAATTTATTTGTCCAAGCCCACCGTCTATTAAAAATTACATCTGGAAACTCAATGTCAGGTAGTTTTGAGTATCTTCTCTCAATAACTTCTCCATCATTGAAAAATCGTCAGGTGTGTCCTTACATCTAATTTTAAATTTTCTATATTCTTTTTAGCAGCCTCCCTCAATCGAAAGCGACATTGAAGCTACCTGTATCTTTTCCTTGAATATTTGAAATATCAAAACATTCAATTCTAATCGGATATCTTTTTAATTCCAAGATATCATGTAAATCTTTAATACCTTTTTCAATCGTATCTTTTTGGAATAGAAAGTCTCCAAATCTCTTTTCTAAATTTTTATAGGCCATATCAAGTAAATCTTTTTCTACGGCTCTTTATTTTTGGAAAATAAAATTCTCTCTCTTGCATCTTCTCTCGATAAGGCATCTACCACAACAGCCAGTTCGTTCTCATATTCTGCATCAAGAACCAAGCTTTTAGGCAAGATATGTTTTGAATAGTAAGACATGAATATGGCTTCGTAAATATTATCCACAATTTTTATTTTTTTAAATCTATCGAAGTCGAACTCTTACCTAAAATCTTTCCATCTCTCATATTTAAAACACAAATGAAAACCTTGTCACTCTCTTTTTAAATACAAAAATATCCTCATCAAGTTCTCTCTCATATTGAATTACTTGTGAGTTCTCAATATTTTTAGTTCTTTAATCTGTTCTCTATAAATTATAGATTTTTTTCAAAATCCATATTCTCTGCTGCTGCATTCATAAGTGCCGTTAAATCACTTATAATTTTATGAGTATTCCTCTTAAAAACTTGCTTCAAGTTTTTCGATATCCTTGTTATATTCCTCTCCTATATCTTTATAAACACAGGGAGCAGTACAGCTTTTCATATAATATTTCAAGCAGGGTCTTGCTGAGACTTTTTTCATGTCCCTATTACAATCTCTTATTTTGAATAATTTCATAAAAAAATATTTTTAAGTCTCCAAGCTCCATAAGGATAAGGGCCAAAATATTCTCCATTTTTATATCGAGGCCTTTTGTCGTTCTAATAATTTTTATGCTTGGAAATTCCTCCTTGCTAATTTTTATAAAAAGGGTAGGTCTTCTCGTCTTTTAAAAGTATGTTGTACTTTGGAGAATATTTTTATTAAATTATTTTTCCAAAAGTAAGGCATCTGTCTCGGTGTTAGTTAAAAATTCGATATCCTCAACATTTCTAACAAGTTCATTAGTTTTTCATTCATGAGACCCTATTGAAATATGAAGACACCCGATTTTTAAATTTTTAGCCTTTTCCGACATAGATGACCTTATTATCATTAAATATACTCCAGAAGATTCTGGAATATTAAGTTTTACCAATGTCCAAATTCGTTCTCCCTATGGTTTTGTATAAACATTTATATTTTTTTAAGGTCTTGCTTTCTTTCAAATCTTTAGCCAATTTATTTACAAAAGTTACAGATCTGTGTTGACCACCACTGCAACCGATTGAGATGGTCAGATGTTTTTCCTTCTTTGATGTATTGTGGAATTAAAAATTCTAGAAGTGGTAACAATTTAGAATAAAATTCTCCACTCTCTTTTTGACTTAAAACATAGTCTTGAACTCTTTATCGAAGCCACTTTTTATTTTTTAGTTCGGGAATATAATATGGATTTGGAATAAACCTCACATCGAACATCAAATCACTATCAAGGGGTATACCGTACTTATATCCGAAAGATTGAATATGGATGTTCATATTAATGTCCAAGCAAAGATTATCTTTACTTTCTAAAAGTTTTTTATTCTTTTTCAAGTTCAATATTTTTTTAATATTTGTAGTATCGATAACTAGATCTGAAATTTCTCTTATGGGATAAATTATTCCAATTTCTTTTTCTATACTTTCAAGTAAAGTTTTTTTCTTTCAAAGGATGAGCTCTACGACTTAAATTATATCTTCCTAAAATTATTGCTTCACTTGCCTCCAAGAAGATAATATCAAGTTTGACATCAGATTTTTATATAATTTATAAATTCATCTCTTGTATTTTTAAAAGTTCTAATATCAATACCAACAGCTAATTTTTTTCTATTTCAGTTGTGAGCAATGATTTTTTCAAAACCCCAGTGGAAGATTATCGATTGTGTAGTAATTTATATCTTCTAAAATATTTAAAGCAGTGGTCTTACCTGCACCACTCAAAACCAGTTACTATAATTATATGCTTAGTATGCAATCTTTATCCCTTACCTTTACCTCTTCTTTTAAATTGAATATGAAATTATTTATCTCTCAATTAGCCGTCTGGGTTGTCCATCTAGGTTGAAGAAGTTTGTGTTTATTAACTTCTGAGACCTCGATGGCTAACAAGACGGCTTAAAAGATAAATAATTTAGTGAGCTACTTAGCAACATTCCCTGCCACATTCATAATATCCCAAGTTGTTGCAAATGGAGGAGCGTACAAAAAGTCCATATTTGCAAGTTCATAAGTTTTCATTTTATTTTGTATAGCCACAGCCAAAGCATCTATTCTCAAAGCAGCTCCTTTTTACCACAGGCTTGAGCTCCCTAATAAAACTTTCGTATCAGCCTCATAAATCAATTTTTAAATAAACACTTTCTTCTCCAGGATAGTATGCTGAATGGTCTTCCCCTTCAACAAAAACAGTCTTATAATTTATTTTATTCTCTATAGCTTCTGCTTCTGTTATTCCTGTTCTAGCTGCTTCAAATTCTAAAACTTTTACAGCAGCCGACCCTAAAGTTCCAATAAATTTTTTTCTCAGCACCTGCTAAATTTTCTCCAATAAGTCTTCCAATTTTATTTGCTGTCGTGGCAAGAGCAATATAAACATTTTTATCAAGCACTGAGTGATAAACAGTTGCACAGTCTCCAGCCGAATAAACATTCGGAATATTTGTTCTACCATATCTGTCGATTACGATAGCTCCGTTCCCTATTTTTCTATGCCAGTGTCATTTAAAAATTCTGTGTTAGGTCTAATTCCAGTAGCAACAATCACAAGATTTGCTGCATATTCTCTTTTATCAGTTTTAGTCCCATAACTTTATTTTTCAAAAGTTCTTACTTCAAGAGGTTTTTTTCATTTAAATATAAATTAATTTTTTTCGTGTTCGTTGATATGCTCTTCTAAAATTTGAGTGATTTCTTTATCAAAACTTCTTCTTAAAAATTCCATCAGAATGTTGGATGATTTTTACATTCTTACCCTAATTTCAAAGCTGCTCTGCGATTTCAAGTCCAATATATCCAGCCCCTATAATCACGATATTTTCATTTTTCTTTTTCATCAATTTTTACAACTAGACCATCATCAAAAGTTTTTAAGTGATAAACTCCTTCAGCATCTAAATTTTTAATATCTTTCGGATTGACAGATCTTGCTCCAGTTGTTATAAGCAATTCATCGTAACTATCTTCAAAAACTTTGTTTTTCATTTAAATTTCTAACAAAAACTTTTTATTTTTAAAATCTACATTTTTCAACCCTATGTTTAATTTTTACATTGATACCTTCTTTTTGAAATTCCTCATAAGTTCTTGCAACCATAAGATCCGCATTAGGATAAAAATTTCCAACATAATAAGGCAAGCCACAAGCTCCCCAAGAAATAGCATCTGTCATTTCATAAACTGTGATATCCAAACTTTTATCCATTCTTTTTGCTTTTAGATGCAGCACTCATTCCTGCTGCCACTCCACCAATAATAATAATTTTTTACTCATCTTTTTCCTTCTTTCTTTTGTATTCTCTAAAATTGTTCCATCTATCATGAAACCACATCCATTGTTCTGGATATTTTTATTACATCTTCCATGATATTTATTAATTGTTGTATGCCATCTTGAACGTCTTGCTTTGAAATTATCCGTTCTCTTAAATTTTTATCTCATCTCCAACATAAACCGTTATAGTATTGTCGTCGTTGAAAGTATTATAAACTAATATAAGAGGCATATCAAATTTTAATGCCATTGATACAGCTCCACTAGGTGCTTTAGTTTCTTTTCCAAAAATTTACCATTGCTCCCTTATCTCTATGATCAGAAAATAAAGCGTAGATTTTTCTTTTTCTTTTTAGCTTTGAAATTAATTCTCTAGCTGGTCTTTTTCAGATTTTCAATTACTTCCATATTTAAAACTTTACTTCTCACTTCTTTTTATATAATTATTGATATATGGATTTCTTTGAGCTTTTAGCAACGGTTATAATTTCATAATTTTTAGCACAAACAGTACTTGCTTTTCATATTCCCCCATATGCATCGTGGCAGCCATTACCCCTACCCTCTGCATATAAATCATCTATAGATTTTTGATTAATTATTTTTATATTTTTCTTCACTGAAATATTTTTTTCAAACCAAAGGAGCATAAAAATGCCTTGATCATAATTCGAAAAAGATTTTTGCAATCTCTTCTAATTCACTTTCACTTTTTCAGGAAGGCCATTCTTAAATTTATAAGAGCAGTCTCTCTCCGACTTTTTATTAATTTATATGTTAAATTTCCTAAAGAAATCTCCAAATTTAAATCTAGATTTTTCAGGAAATAAAAAGTAATATAAAAATAAAAATCTAGCTATCATATATTGTATATAGTACATCGTCATCTCCTTAAAGTTTTTATTTTTTAAAAATTATAGCACAGTCTATATTTTTGTGAACTCTCACTTTTAGTTAAAAATAGAATTATCTTTGGACAAAGATTTTTAAAAATTTTCAAGATAAATATTGATTTCATATCTTGATATTTTTCCTTATGTAAATGCTATAATATCACATTAAAGAATCTGGAGGTTATAATGAAAATTGGAATTATCGGAGCAATGAACGAAGAAATAATCGAGTTAAAAAGCTCTATGACAAATATAAAAAGAAATTGAAATTAGTAATTTGAAATTTTACGAAGGAAACTTTTATCTAAAGATGTAGTTTTAGTTGAAAGTGGAATTGGAAAAGTTAATGCCGCTATATCTACCACTCTTTTAATTTCAAATTTCAAAGTTGATAAAATAATTTTTACAGGGTAGCTGGGGCAGTTGATCCAGAAATAAAAGTTACAGATATAGTTATAGGAACAGATTTAATTGAATCCGATATGGACGTTACAGCTGGAGGAAATTATAAGCTTGGAGATATACCCTAGAATGAAGACTTCAAACTTCAAAGCTGACCCATATCTATTTACTCTAGCAGAAAATGTTGCAACAAAATTATTCGGAGCTGAAAAATCCATAAGGGAAGAATTATAAGTAGGGATGAGTTTGTTGCTTCATCAGAAAAAGTAGCAAGGCTCAGAGAAATTTTTAATGCTGAGTGTGTCGAGATGGAGGAGCAGCAGTAGCTACTATATGTGTGAAGTTTTAAATATTCCTTTCTTGGTCTTGAGATCAATTTCAGATAAAGCAGATGATGAAGCTGGAATGTCATTTGATGAATTTGTAAAAATTGCAGCTAAAAATTCAAAAATCAATTGTTGAAGGAATTTTATCATTGATGTAAACGGAGGAAAAATGAATATTGATAGTTTACTTGAAGAATTATATTCTTATTCTATGTTTAGCATAAGACTTGGTTTAGATAATATAAAAAGATATCTGTAAATATTTAGGAGAGCCACAAAATTCGTACAAAGTTATACATATAACAGGGACTAACGGAAAGGGTTCGACATCTACAACTGTTGAAAGAGTTTTTGTTAGAGGCTGGATATAAAGTTGGAAAAATATACTTCACCTCATATTTTTAGAATTTAATGAGAGAATTTCTTTCAATGATAAATATATTTCAAATGAAGATGTTGCAAAAATATTATGAACGAGTTAAGAAGATTATTGAAGAACACAATATTCAAAGCTACATTTTTGAAGTTACTACAGCTATGATGTTTGATTATTTTAGAGATATGAAGGCTGACTATGTAATTTTTGGGAAGCAGGTATGGGTGGAAGATACGATGCAACAAATATCTGTGACAATGTCGTGATCTGTTATAACAAACGTTGCTTTAGAACATACAGAATATTTAGGGAGATACTATCTATAAAATTGCCCACGAAAAAGCAGGAATAATTAAAAATTGTCCTTATACAATTTTTGCAGATAATAATCCCGATGTTAAAAAGCAATCGAAGAAGAAACAGATAAATATATCAATGTCTTAGAAAAATATAAAGACAGTACTTATGAATTAGATTTTAAAAACTTTTTCAACAAATATTTTTATAAATGGAAGTAAGTATGAATATTCTCTTTTTGGAGATTATCAATATAAAAATTTTTGTGTGCTTATGAAGTTTTAAAATATTTAAATATTGACGATAATACAGAAGCTGTGAAAAAGTTGTATGGCAAATGTAGATTTGAAGTTTTTTCAAAAGAGCCACTTGTTATTTTTGATGGAGCCCATAACTTAGCTGGTGTGGATGAACTTACAAAATTATAATAAAGCATTTTTCAAAAGATGAGGTTACTATTCTTGTTTCTATTTTGAAAGACAAAGATAGAAAATCAATGTTTAAAAGATTGAATGAAATTTCAAATAAAAATAATTTCTTTGACTTCAATTCCAGATAATCGACGAGCATCGACTCAAGTGAAATTATATGATTACGTAGAAGTAGAAAATAAAAATGATTTCGAATATGAAGAAGATCCTATAAAAGCATATAAGCTTGCTCTTTCACAAAAGAAAAGGTAACAGTTTGCTGTGGATCGTTCTACATATTAATAAAACTCAAAGAGGGTTTAAATGGATAAGATAATAAACACAAAACAAAAGAACAAAAGAAGATATTGCTGAACTTGAAAAAGAGTTGAAGCAGGATACACAGAAAAAGAAAAAGATAAAAACTATAACGATATTGAAAATATTTAATTTAACTGTATTTCTAGGATTTTTATTTTTGCTAGAAGTATGTATAAAAATTCTCAGCTCAAAAATCAAGAGACGGCACTTTTTAACTGAGGAAGCAACAAAAGATATTTTTAGACGGGATAGAAGTTAGAAAAGAAAATTTCTATTCAGCACCCTAGAAAAAGTCGAAGTTAAAAACCGAAGTTATAAAAATTTCTCCTGAAGATTTAGAAGTGAAAGAAGAGCCAGAAATTAAATTGACTCCAGAAGAATTAAAAATTAAAAAGCTCTGAGGCTTAAGTAAATCAAAAACAAGAGAAAAAGATGTAGAGGAAGTTATCAAAGAAACTGTTGCTAAGGAGTCAGCAAAAAGTGGCAGACAAACAAGAAAAAGAAAAGTTGAGCAAAAAGAAGCTAAAAGAAGATCTCTACAGTAAAACAATTGCAAGATGCCAAAGACGAAGTAAAACAAAAAGCTGAAAAAGAAAAATCTAAGTCTAAGGATAAGCCTAAAGAAAAAGCTAAAGAAGAAGTAAAAGAGCTGCTAGCACTAAGGTTATAAAAACTAAAAAGAAGCTGTTGAAACAATTGAGTGATGCAAAAATTAAAGAAAAATAAATAGTGAAATTAAAAAGAAATTCAAGGAACATTTGGTGGAGAATAATTTTTCGATAACGGGAGGAAGTATGTTAACATATACTACTATTAGAGAAATCGTTGATAATTTAGATCTTGAAGTTATAAATGAAATTTAGATTTAAAAATAGATATTCCAAATTTATATCAAATCGGATATGAATTAGTTGGATTTTTGGATAAGGACAGTGATGAATTAAACAGATATATAAATATTTGTAGTTTGAAAGAATCAAGATTTATCGCAACATTTTCAAAGAACAAAAAGAAAAAGTTATCTCTGATTATATGTCACTTGGCTTCCAGCTTTAATTTTCACAAAGGATGCTATCATAACTGAAGAATTTTACTATTATGCTAAAAAGTATAATAAAAATATATTTTGAGTAATGAAAAAGCATCAGTAACAATAAGAAAAATTGAAATTTTTCTTTCAAAGACTCTGTCAATAGAAGAATTTTTATGAAGACTATTCTCTTATGGAAATTCACGGTATAGGTGTTCTATTAGGAGGTTATCCTGATGCTAGAAAAGGTGTTGATGATCGAGCTAATAGAAAGAGGTCATAGAATGATAACGGACAAAAATCTTATCATTCGTCGTGTCGAGAACAAGATTTAGTTGATACAACGCAAGAGAACAGCTTTAGTCACTTTTACTTGGAAGACATAAAGGGGCCTATGTCGATGTAACGAATCACTTCGGAGTTAAATCAACAAGAACTGATAAATATTTTAATCATGTACTTGAAAAATGGAACGAAAAAGAATTTTATGACAGACCTCGGTGTCGATACACTAATATGAAGATTTTGTCGGAGAAAAATTACAAAAATATGTAATACCTGTTAGAAAAAGGAAGAAACTTGCAGTTATCATTGAAACTGCAGCTTTGACATTTAGACTTAGAAGAATGGGACACAACACTCTTTTAGAATTTTTAATGAAATCTCAAGAAATAATAGAGCGAAAAAGAAAGAGAGAAAAATGATATGAATACTAATAGATTACCGGTTTCAAAATTGGTGAATGAGTTTGGACTGCAGTTAAGTTTGGTGAAGACAAAATTAATAATACTTATATAAGCTCTTCAAATGTGTACAGACCTTCTCTGTCTCTTATCGGATTTTTGATCTGATTGAAGAAGTTTCAAATATAGAATACAAATTTTTCAAAAATAGAATTTAAATTTTTGGAAAAACCTTCCACAAGAAAGAGATCTAAAAAGTTTTTGACCTATGATATACCTATGATAGTCCTAACGGTAGATGCTAATCCACCACAATACTTCTTTGATCTAGTTAGTGGATTGATGCTTGCATTTGCTCCATATAAAAGTGTCTCAAATCGTCAACTCGCCAACTATTTAGATTCATTTTTCTGAAAACAATAAGTGTTCACGGAGTTTTGTAGAGCTTTATGGTTTTGGAGTATATTGACTGGTAAGAGGAATAGGAAAAAGTGAAAACAGCTCTTGAACTTATTCACAGAGGTCACAGACTTATTGCAGATGATATGTTAAATTTTTTAGAGACACACAAGGTGAGGTGAATAGGAAAATCTGCAGAGCTACCATTTTTATGGAAATTAGAGAATAGGTATTATAGATATTAAAACTTTATACGGACTTAGTGCTATAAGATTATCTAAAAAGACTCGATATGATGATAGAACTTGAGGCTGCAGAAAATACCGAATATATGTCAGCTCCTTCCACTCATCTTTTTGAAGATGTTCTAGGTAAACCGATTAAGAAAAGGATATTGAAGTATCTTCTGGAAGAAATGCAGCAGCTGGGTGGTTGAAGTTATGGTAATGGACTAGGTGTCAGGTCTATTAGGAGGATAAAACCGATGAAAAGAATTTATTGAATAAAAATAAAATTGAAGAAAGTGAAAAAGCTATAATTTTAACAGCTCATATAAATCCAGATGGAGATGCTGTTGGTTCATCACTGTCTCTGTTTTTAAGTTAAAAGAAAAGTATAAAATATAAATTTAATTTTACAAGATGTTATACCTTACAACAAAATAAAAGGTAGTGAATGTTTTTGAGATATACGATAAAGGAGAAAAATATTTTTGCTGATCTATTAATATTTTTAGACTCTGCAACGAAAGAACAGAGAAACTGGAAAAAATATTGAGGCAAAATTTACAATCAATATCGACCATCACGTTAGTAATCCTCTATATGGAGATATTAATTGTGTTATTCAACAGCTTCTTCAACTTCAGAAAATTATTTATCATTTTTGAAAGAGCAAGAATTTGATTTTTACCAGCTGCAAATGATGCACTTTTATTTGGGACTTGTGAATGATACTGAAATTTTTCTCATAGCAACGTTAAATATGAGACTATGCTTATGGCGACAGATTTGATTTCAAAAAGGTGTAAAGTAATAATTATATTGTAAGTAATTTTTAAATTCTAATTCTTATCAAAGTTTAAAACTTTTAGGAGAGGCACTGAAAAATTTTGAATTTTATCCTGATTAGTCTATTATTTTTAGATGCTGAGACTCAAAAATATTCAGCTAAAAAGAAGATACTGAAGGCTTAGTTGAAAAATTACTTTTCTGCTATTATGAGGCCTCTGTCTCATTATTTTTGAGACAAGAGACTGATACATAAAGTAGTATGAGAAGTAAATATGAAGTTGATTGAACAAGATAGCAAATATTTTGGTGGCGGAGGACATTATAAAGCTGCTGGTTTTCTCATCTGATTTAAAAAGCAGGAAATTTTAAAAATAGTGATGGAGAATGTAAAACAATACTTGAAAATATAAACATTGTATTCTATATGCAAAAAGAAAAATTATTGTGGGAGGAAGTAATGGCTGACATAAGTAATGTGGAAGTGGTTTTGTAAAACCAGTTAGATTTGAAGATTGTGTTAATGTTGCTAGATATATAAAAAGAAGATAAAAATTGTAAATATGAATTTTAAGTCAACCTGATGATAAAGATTCGAGAAGGGTTTTAGATTATATTTCGGGAGCAATTTTTATAACTAGAGCAGAAATTGTAAATGTTGGAAATAAAGTTTTTGTTCGATTCCAAAAAGGTAAAGAATATTTAAACGAAACTCAAAAAGAAACAAGAGCTTCTTCGACTGAAGAGGAAGAAGAAGAAATTGTTCCTAAAGAAGAAGATAAAAATAATAAATTTTAAAATGAGGGAGACTGTTGTATTTTAATAATTTTTATTTGCAATAGCCTTTTTCTATTTAGAGGATTTAAAATAAGTTCATGAAAATTGTATTTTTATTTAAATAATAGAATGTAAGGAGAAAAAATATTTTTCTTCCTGTAGATATTAAAAGATAAAATAAAAGTTTAAAAATTGATGCAGTGTCGAACGACTTATAAAAAGTCTGAAATTTTTAAAATTTGTATATTTACAAAAATGTGGTAGTAGTTGGACTATGAAAACGTCTAATCGGGATAATGAGTGTATATTTAAAAATTTGAGAGTGAATAACCATGGATGAGCGTTAGTATTGGGTTCTTTATTGGTTGTTGGAACAGCTGTATCAGCTAAAGAAGTTGTGCCTGCACCCAGTAGCAGCACCTGAGTGGTTGAAATGGTTGAAAAACCGGTTATAGTTTACAGAGACAGAGAAGTTACTCCAGCTTGGAGACCAGCAGTGGATCGGTAAATCGTTGACAAGAAACTTAAGTGGAAATGTAGAAGGACGCATAAAGGTTCAGGCTATGAATAGGAGAACCTGAAAGCTGAGTTGGAAAGGGTTCTAACTATTATCATACACAATTAAGAACAACAACAAGTAAACTTCACAGAAAAATCAAACTTTGACAAATTTATAACAGACATGATTTTAAATTACAGAGAGAGATGGGGATAACCAAAAGCAGTAGTAGCAAAACAAAGAAACTTATTTAAAACATACTTATAACTTTGGAAATTTGAGGTTCTTCCTAAAGTTAATGCAAGATTGACCAAAATTTGAATGGATAAAAGGTGAGAGACTGAGAAAATGTTTAGATCAAAACCTATGTTGATTCTCTCTGAATACTTCTTCAAAATGATTGTGTAAAAAGCAACATACGTAGAAATTGGACCTAGTTACAAGACATGCTTTCGGTCGCGATGATGATGTAACAAGATGATGATCAATATGAGTATACGCAAATGCTGAATTTGCATTACCATATTTCAACAATTTCGAGCTGGCACCTCGATAATGCTTATCAATTAAGAAAAGCACATAAAACAGAAACATAATGAAGATTCATCTAGAGTTTCCAAGGGGCTGGACAAGTAGAATTAACTTTAGCTAATGAAGCTCTTCTAATATAAAACAGAGACTCATAGAGTTGTCTCTACACTTAGAAACCGCTTATGGAACAGGATGGTCATATGCTAGAAATAATGTAATAGGAAATGGGTATGGAGATTGGTCAACTGGAGAACAAAGATACAATGGTTCTTTCGAAAGATGGGGAGCTTTATCAAATTAAAGCTTGAACCAGCTGTGAAGCTTTACTCATTTCAAACCAACTGATTTCGTGGCTTTATATGCTAGAGTTGGTGGAGAATATAAAACAGGAACTCAAGAACAACTCTCATCACTAAACACTGGGATAGCAACCTTAGCCAAAGACTTGCATGAAAGTTACTTTCTAATCTAGCTTAGCAAAGGTTACTCATACAGAAAATTAAGCCGTGAAATCACGGCTATTTTAGAACTTTATTAAATGTGATATAATAAAAGATTTCGAGGAGGAGGTTGTGATGAGGATTGCCATAGGAGAAAGTGATTTTAAAAGATAATAGATTGTTACTATTTTGATAAAACATCATGGATAGAAGAGAATAATAAATGATGGACAACAGTAAAATTATTTACACGTCCAAGAAGATTTGGAAAAACATTAAATATGACAACATAAAAGTATTTTTAGTATGAGAAAATACTAGAAGAAAATAAAAAGTTATTTGAGGAATTAGATATATCAAAGAGTGAATATTTTTAAATATCAAGGGCAATATCCAGTTCTTTTTTCTTTAAAAGATCTTAAACAAAGTACTTGGAAAAACGTTGTTTAGAATCTATAATAGATATAGTTAGAGACTTTATTCTGATTATAGAGATGTCAAGAAAATTTGGAAGACATAGAACTTGAAGTTTTTAATAATATTTTATTTTAATAGAGGGCTAAATTATAAAAATCTTTTTAAGATTTTTATGTGAATGTATTTATAAAACGCTATGGAAAGAAAGCTGTTTTATTAATAGATGAATATGATACACCTCTAGTTGCAGACCAATATGTATGGATATTTTGAAGGAGAAGCAAGAGATTTCTTTAGGAGTACAGCACAGTTAAAAAGATACATGAATATCTTGAAATGGCAGTCTTAACTGGAATAGTAAGAGTGGCAAAAGAGAATATTTTTCTGGATTAAACAATCTATATGTATATGATACTTTTGATGATGGCTATTCATCATATTTTTGGATTAACACAAAAAGAAGTTGAAGAAGCTTAAAAGCATTACGAAAATTGACTTTGAAATAGATAAGTATGGTACGATGGATATAAATTTGGAGGACTTGAAATTTACAATCACTTGGTCAATAACATATTATATGAAGAATAAAAATAGGGCCATATTGGGTGAATACATCGGATAATCTATTAATCTATGATACTTTTAAAAGGTGATCTTGAAATAATAGAAGAATTAAAAACAATTGATAGAAAGAAAAGAACTTGTAAAGTCTTTAGATAAAGGATTTAGTTTTGAAGATTTAAAAAGTAAGCCCTGGATACATTTGGTCGTGATGGTGGCGAGGTGGATATTTAAGAGTGATAAGAAAAATTAAATGATGATCCATTCTCAACTGATTATGTTGTGGATATACCTAATTTAGAAATTTTTATCTTTCTTGAAAAAGATTTTGTAAGAAGATTTATGAAAGATCCTGATTATTTTAGAGAACTTATAAATTCACTTGTAAAAGGAGATATGTACAGATTTGAAGAAAGACTAAAATATATTTTTCATGACCTCACCAAGTCATTTTTGATTTCAAAACAGAAGAAGCAAACTATCATCTATTTATTTTAGGAATGCTAATTCAATTAAAAAGAGAATATAAAGTAAAATCGAATTTAGAAACAGGTTATGGAAGAACAGATGTTTTAGTACTTCCTTATGATAGAAATAAATTAGGTTTTGTATTTGAATTTAAAGTTTCATATTGAAGAATTAGAAACGAAAAGCGGAGGAAGCATTAAAACAAATAGATGAGAATTATGAAAGTAATAATGCAAGATGAAAAGATAGAGCATTATTTTGAAAATAGGAATGAGTTTCTACAAAAGAACTAGCAATAAAATATCAAGAGATATAGAGACAATTGATAGCTTATTTTTTCAAAATCATTTTCTTGAGAGTTTTTAATGGTATTTTAAAAGTAAAACTCTAATCGATGAGTCACTTAAAAAGTGGTGCAAAAATCAATTAGGAGTTTCTATTTCTTTATTAATACAAACCAGTAGTTTTCTTCAAGATCGATCAAAATATTTTTCATTTTGAGTGTACTGCTCTAAGATAACTTTATGAGTTTTCTCTCGATTCCAGATTTTTATACCCACCAAATGGAGCATGTTCAGGAATTTGATTATAAGTATTAATCCACTCTTCCAGTTTCAATAGATCTTGCAATATTTAGCTCTGTTTATATTTTTAGTAAATACTGCTCCACCAAGTCCATATTCACTGTCATTTGCTTGGTTATAACGTCTTCATCATTTTTAAATTTGATGATAACCGCAACTGGACCAAAAACTCTTCTTGAGAAAGCACGGCATCCATTTTGCAACATTAGTAATTAAAGTTGGTCTTACGAAATTACCTTTATCACAACCATTTTCTGTATATCTAGTTCCACCTGTTAAAAACAATTCCACCTTCTTGTTTAGCTATTTCAACGTAATTTTAAAATTGTTTTTAACATCACGATTTGGCTACCATTACAGTTGTTGGATCAAGTGGATTTCCACCTTAATATTTTCGAATTTCTTTTACAAGCTTTCCAACAAACTCATCATAAATTCCTTCTTGTACAGAAAAATTCTAGATCCAGCACAAATACTTGACCTTGTTAAATAAAAATTCCAAGTTGAGCACCTTCGATAGCTTTTTCCATATCAGCATCATCTAAAAACGATATTAGCAGATTTTCTCCAAGTTCTAAACTGTAGCAGGAATTAATTTTTCAGCAGCAGCAAGAGCAATATCTCTTCCAACAGCTGTTGATCCTGTAAAATGCTAACTTATCTAAATCAGATGATTTTTCAAAATTCTCCTGCAGTGCTTCCCTTTTCCTGTAACAAGATTTACCACCTTTTGGTAGCACGTCTTGAATTAATTCCATTAAAACGATCGCTAAGAGTTGTTGTACTTGAAGGTTTGATTACTACAGTATCTCCAGCAGCCAGAGCCGAGCAAGTTTCAAGCAGCCATCAAGAATGGGAAATTCCAAGGGATAATTTGTCCGACAACCCCTGATAGGTTCTCTCAAAATAGACTCAAGAATTTTCATCTAAAACTGTTGCTTGACCTTCGTCGCCAATATACATCCTGCAAAAATATCTGAAATGTGCAGATGATAGAGGAATGTCACAAGAGTTGTTTTCTCTTATTGGCTTACCATTATCCATAGTTTCAACTGAGCTAATAAATCTTTATTTGCATCAATAATATCGCAATGATTTAAAATGGTCTTTTCTTTTACTGTAGTCTTTTTCCAAGTTTTTGAATGCCACTTTTTGCAGCTTTAACTGCTTTATTCAACATCTTCTTCACTTTTGCATCAGGAAAATTCTGATAACTACTCATTATTGTATGGAGCATAAGTTTTTAACTTTAACTCCATTACTAGAGTCCACCATTCTCCGTTTATAAACATCTTATGATAAATATTTTTCCCATTCAATTCACCTCTCTAAAATTTAATTTTAATTCTTTACTAATTTTGTCATAATTATATCACTATCTAATGCAAATCAAATTTATTAAAATATAAAAATGATGGCGTTGGAAAAACCGACGTCATCATTTTTGTGTTTCTAAGAAATCATTAATTGACATACAAGCAAAATTTTACCATTCTTGTCCTGTCTTATGATTTTTATACAAAGTATCAACTATAGGTTGATGTTCTTTTGTTGTACCATTAGGTAAATCATCGACTTTATGTCTTCTGTTCAATCTAGTTTCGTAGTAATCTTTTATTCTTCATATCAGCATTTGCTTTTCTTTCTTTTGCATAAGCATCTTCTGATATCTATCAGCTTTTGCATCCTCAGTACTTTTCGTAGTTGTTATCCATAAAATAGAAGAGCTGTCCATTAGTTTTAATGACCAATTTCAATTCAACTGGATATGAGATGGATTCTAACTCCACCTTGTGCATATAGAACTGATCTAAATAATAAAATATCGTCCCATCTATGAATTACAAAAGTCCTTCTTTCTAATTCTTTTCAAATAAAGTGCTCTCATTGTTTTCATGGGTTTACAATGGCATCGTGTCTCATAATTTGAACCACCTAGAGTCGATCCTTCCATACAAATTGATATCTTTGTTACTATAATTTTGTAAATCTACAAAAACTCCACTTAAGTCTGAACGGCTCAATTTTACTTTCAACCTTTTATATCTTTTCACACATAAACTTTTTGGCCGTGAGGTCTGTGTTAGAAGCAAAAACAACCCATAAAGAAAAATTCCAAGAACTAAGCTCAAGAAAAATTTGTGTAATCATATTCCTTTTCATTCCTTTCATAATTTGTTAGTTCATCAATTATATCAAGCTATCTAATTTTTATCAATAAATACTTTTACTTGTGTTATAATATTAATGGTGATGCTATGGAGTACCAAATCAAAGGAAAAAGAGATATTTTATTTTAAGAATATATCCAGATTTAAAATTAGCTGTTTCAGCACCAATCTCTGCAAGTGACAGAGATATAGAAAATTTATTTTCTAGCAAGAGAGAATGGATAGAAAAACTTTAGAAAAATTAAAAAGTCGTCAGGAAAAATCTTAAGACCAAAAAGAAAAAGGAATAAATATTTTGGGAAGAGAAGTTGAGCTGAGGATTGTATTTCTGATTTGAAGAGGATTAGACTGACAGAAAATAGTCTCTACATCTATACAAAATGAGAGTTCAAAAAGTTTTTATAGATTTTATTGGATTGGAAAATAGAAAAATTAAAAAGAAATTTTTGGAAAAAGTATTTAGAAAAATATACAACTCTTCTGAAAACAAAAATCGATTATTACAAAATACTCTCGTCAGCTTTGGGGAATTTATCATAAAGAGAAAAATTATATATCTTTCAATTTCTCGATTTAATTGAGAAGGAAGAGTCTCTTATTGAGTATGAAGTCTTGCAGATGAACTTTGTCATATTTTTCAAGATGGATCATCAAAAGGTTTCTGGTCTTTTGGTCGAAAAATATATGCCAGACTACAAGGAGAAGAAAAGAAATTAAAATATTAAATTTGACTTGCAAAATTACTAATGTTATAATTACGAAGAAAATTTCTTACAAACAAAATATTATTTTTAGGAGGTTACTTAATGTTATCAAAAAATTATTAATCGGGGCTTTAGCTGCTAGTATGTCAATGTCTGCATTTGCACATTTTCAATTAATTCATACAGCAGATTCTGATATTTCTGGAAAGGCTTCTGTTCCATTTGAATTGATTTTCACTCACCCTGCTGAAGGTGTTGAAGGTCACAAGATGGACATAGGTAAAGATGAAAAAGGAAAAATAAATCCAGTTGTTGAATTTTTCTCAGTTCACAATGGAGAAAAGAAAGATTTAAAAAGCTATGTTGAAACAGTCTAAATTTGGACCAGCTTCTCATCAAGTGGTTTCTTATAAATTTGATCTAGATAAAAATTCTGGATTAAAAAGGTGGAGAGACTAGGATTAGTATTTGTTCCTGCTCCATATTTTTGAAGCATCAGAAGGTACTTATATTCAACAAGTTACAAAAGTTTTTAGTTAATAAAGATGAATTGAGAACAGACTGGAATAACAGACTAGCTGAAGGATATCCTGAAATTATTCCTTTGACAAATCCAATTACATGGGAAGGAGAAATTTTTAGGCTCAGTTGTTGATAAAGATGGAAAACCAGTCTCCTAATGTTGAAATCGAAATTGAATATATCAATGCTAATATAAAAATTCTAAATTTGAAGGGCAATTAGCAAGAAAGACTGCTACTGTAATTTTTGCAGATGCTAACGGATATTTCTCATTCGTACCAGTTCATAAAGGGGCACTGGGATTTGCTGCTTTAGGTGCAGGTGGAGAAATGCACACAACGGTAAAGAACTTTCTCAAGATGCTGTTCTTTGATTCAAAGCAAAAATAATAAAGTATAGAATATAAATAAAAATGATGGCGTAGGTTTTCCGACACCATCATTTTTAAAAAGTTATTTTTCAGAAATATTTTTATTGACAACAAATAATAAATATGCTAATATAAATAAGATTAACGCATAATAAAGGTGTTCAGCAACCATATTAGCGAATTACATATGGAGGTGTTATTGATGCACGCAGTAATTAAAAACTGGTGGAAAACAGTATAAAGTTACAGAAGGTGATGTATTAAGAGTAGAAAATTAAATGCTGAAGTTAATACAACTGTTGAATTAACAGAAGTTCTTTTTAGTAGCTAATGGAGACAATGTTTAAAAGTTTGGAACTCCAGTAGTAGCAGGAGCTAAAGATGAGTTGTGGAAGTTTTTATCACAAGGTAAAGGTCCAAAAGTAGTTAACTTCAAATCAAGCCTAGCTAACTATAGAGGGCATGAGACAACTTTTTTACTGAAGTAAAAAGTAGTTTCAGTAAATGCTTAATTTATGACTAAGGTTGAAAATAGGGAAAAATGGAAGTATAGTAGGTTATAAAAGCAACGGGACATTCTGGATATGATGAGCAAGGCTATGATATAGTTTGTTCAGCAATATCGACTTCATTGCAAATGACTTTGGTAGAATACAAGAGACATTAGTTAAATCCAAATTTCAGAAATAGATGATGGTTTTCTTGAAGTTGATTTTGATATCGACGAGGATAAGATGAAAGATGTAAATCTTTTTGACTAATACTATGTTTATATTTTTAAAAGAATTTTTCTAGCAATATCCGAAATACATTAGACTTGTAGAAAAGGAGGATAAGTAAATGCAATTTTAATTAACATACAATTATTTGCACACAAAAGAGCAAGGTTCTGCTAAGAACGGAGAGAGACTCTAATCCTAAATATCTTGGAGTTAAAAATATGATGGAGAAGTTGTTAAAGCTGGAAACATCATAATCAGACAAAGAGGACTAAATACCATATGTCAGGAAACAATATGGGAATCGGAAAAGACCACACTCTTTTTGCTTTAATTGATGGATATGTGAAATTTGAAAGATTAGGAAAAATAAAAACAAGTTTCTGTATATTCAGATATCATAATAAAAAGTCCTATTAATTTAGGACTTTTTATTCTATATCTCTAACGTGATTTTTTTGTTCCCCTGCTCAATTGACTTTCAATATGGATATCAATATTTAAAAAGATGAAAATCTCTTTCACTATTGAAAGCCCAAGACCATAACTTTTTATTTCTCTATTTCTTGCCTCATCCTCACGATAAAATCTCTCAAATATATGAGGTAGTGCTTTTTCAGAAATTCCCTAACCAAAATCTTCTATAATAATTTTTATCTTCTCCTCTTTTTATCTCAATATTCACTGGCTTATCAGCACCATATTTAATTGCATTTTCAATCAAATTTTTTAAATAATAATTTTTAAAAAGAGTTGGATCAGAATTTATCGATAGTTCTTCTAATAAATAATTTATTTTTGATTAGGATATGCTCGTTGCACCTCATCAATAATATTTTTAATAAAAATATCTATTCCTACATTTTGCCTCTCAACAACCAAATTTTTACTCTTAGCTAAGAATAATAATTTTTCCGTCAAATCTTGCATATTTTGAATTTCTTTTTAAAGTATCGATGCTCTCATCCAAAAATTTCTCTATCATCTTTTTCCCCATTTATCAAGCATGTCATGCATAGCCCTTTAAAATAAAAATTGAGTTTTCAATCTATGAGAAGCATTATTCACAAAAATCAATTTGAAGTTGAGCCTGTTCTTTCAATCTAGCAAGCATCTTTTCAAAAAGATTTTTGTAGTGTATAGAATTCTATAAAATTTTTCTCTTTGCTGATTTTTATATCTGCATCTAAATTAAATTCCTTACTTAGCTCTGTTAAATTATTTAAAGAATTTTTAAATTTCGCATAGAATGTATTCTTTGAATAACATAGAGGCAAAAGTAATAAGAAAAATGCAAAACCAGCAAAAAGTATAGATAATTAAAAGTCTGTTCTTTGCGATTCTTTTTGTAATTTTAACTTCTATGGATCGTAGCCCTTAGGTTGGTAGATTTTTGTTACCGAATAATAATCTAAAAATTATGAGCTCTATCTGGTAGATAAGGAGCTCTTCTATATTTTTGTCCTTGGTGATAAATTCCAAATATACATCTGGAATTTTAGGAGATTCTTCAAGAGCTACTTTTAAAAGAGTTGATCATTAGGAAGATTTTTAATTCTTCTTCATATTCAAATTCTGCAAGCTCATAGTCGATAAATTTTTGTACAGTCTCGATATCTTTTCATTTTCTTTCCAAAGATAGATAGATTACTATAACAGCAAGAAAAAAATATTGTCCAACAGTCCCATCATCCAATAATATGTTTTCAATAATTCTTTTGAAATTTTTCTTCATTATTTATCCTTTTCCTCATATTTAAACATATAGCCAAAACCACGAATCGTATGAATATATTCTCCATTCGGATCTATCTCTTAGGCATTAATATATACATCGACAATTTTTCTTCTCCATCAAAAATCATAACCCCAAACTTCCGTCAATATTTTTCTCTCGAACAAGATAAATTTTTATTCTTCATAAAATACTCGAGTATTAAAAATTCTGTTTTTGTCAAAGAAAACTTCTTCTTGCTTTAAATAAACTTTTTCGAAGCTAGATCTATCTTCATATCTTTTTCAAAAATAGAATTGTTTATCATCAAAGTTTTTCCTTATTCCTTGTTACCACTCTAATTCTTGCCAATAATTCTTCAACAGCAAAAGGTTTACAGATATAATCATTTGCACCTAAGTCTAATAAGTCAACCTTATCTAAAAACCGAATCCTTAGCCGTGATAATAATGATCGGAGTGTTAGCTAATTTTCTAAACTCTTGACACAATTCTTTTTCCAGATGGAAGCATCAGATCCAACAAAAATTACATCATAAGAATTTTTCTTAAATAAAATTTTCAGCTTCATCTCCATCAAGCTGAATCAACAATATATTTTTGATGTCTTAATTCAAGTGTCAATAATCTTTGTATATTTTTATCATCTTCTACCAATAAAATTTTTAACATTTCTATCTCCCTGTAAATTTTTCTCTTTAATAATAGCATAAGATTTTTCACCTTTACCAAATCTTAATTTTTGTTTTTATAATTAATTAAAAATCAGTAAAAAGTCTCCACTAGCAACGGCGGATGTCCTCGAGTGCTAATCGCTCACTGACGGACGGTACTCGCTTCGCTCAAATCCCGCTCCGTTTAACCGTTCACTAGCATAGCACTTATACGGGGCACTTCCGTTAAATCGTAGTCGCCTTTTACTATTTAAAAATATCTAAGAAAGGTATAAGGAGGAGAAAAATTATGAAAAGAATTTCGGTCATAGCACCAGTTTATAATGAAAAAGATAACGTTGAATTATTTATTAATAAAGTTGAAGAGACATTAAAAAGATAAATTTTTATCTTATGAAATAATTTAGTCGATGACGGGAGTACAGATGGAAGTACAGAGTTAATTCAAAAATTAGCAAAAATAATTCCCATCTTAAAAATTATCACTTTACAAAAAAATAATGGACAGACAGCAGCTCTTGCAGCAGGTTTTAAATTTTGTACTGGAGATATAGTTGTAACAATGGATTCAGATTTACAAACGAGTCCCGATGATATTCATACTCAGCTACCATATTTAGATAGATATGATATGGTAAACGGTAAAAGAGCAACTAGAGAAGATGGACTAAAAAGAAAAATTTCTCTTTAGTTGGAAATGGAATGAGAAACTGGATAACTGGAGATGATATTCAAGACACTGGTTGCCCTTTTAAAAATTATTTAAGAAAGAAGTTGTGAAACTCATTTTATTTATATGAGGGCATGTATAGATTTTTTACCCACACTAGCCAAGATAAATGGTTTTAAAGTAATCGAAGTGCCAGTTCAACATTTTGATAGAAAGTATGGTCAATCGAAATATGGAGTTTGGAACAGATTGTGAAAAGGATTAAAAAGATGCCTTTTGCAGTTAGATGGATGGCAAAAAGAAAAATTAATTATCAACTGTTAGTTGAAATGAAAGATTAGGTGTTTAAAATGAGTTTAAATTTTTATGATTTTAGGATTTATTGGACAATTTTTCTTTTCAATGAGATTTGTTGTTCAATGGATAGCAAGTGAAAAAGAAAAACAAAGTGTAGTTCCTTTTATCATTTTGGGTTTTTAGTATAGTTGGAAGTTCACTTTTACTTATCTACGCAATTTATAGAAGAGATCCGGTTTTTATTCTGGGGGCAAGCTCCAAACTTATTGATATATTTTAGAAATTTATGGTTTATAAAAAGGAGAAGAATTAAATGAATATTTTGATAACAGGTGGAGCTGGATTTATCGGTTCACACCTAAGTGAAAAATTTTTGCAAGAAAAATCATAGAGTTATAGTTGTTGATAATTTTAATGAGTTTTATTCATCAGATAGAAAAATAAAAATATTTTGAAGTTACAGATAAAAAGAATTTTTTGAAATTATAAATCTTTTAGAAGATAAAGATAAAAATTAAAATTCTTTGGCTAAGCTAGTTGAAATGAAAATATAAATTATATGTCGAAGATATTTGTAATTTTGAAAATTTAATATTTAAAGATGAAAAATAGATATCGTTATAAATTTAGCTGCTCTTGCTGAGTCAGACCTTCAATACAACAAACCACTTGAATATGAAAAATAATATACGTGGCTTTTTAAATATTTTAGAAATTTGTAAAGACTTAAAGATAAAAACATTATTCAAGCCTCTTCTTCATCTGTATATGGAAATTCAAAAAGCAGATTATTTTTAACGAAGAATTAAAAAGTTGATGCTCCGATCTCCCCTATGCAGCCACAAAAATCTTGTGAGGAGTTTGGCTCAGTTTATTCTCATCTTTACGACATTAATATGATACAGCTAAGATTTTTCACAGTTTACGGAGAAAGATAGAGATCAGATCTTGCTATACACAAATTTATAAATTGTATAGAGCAAGATAAAAATAACTCTTTTATGGAGACGGTTCTTCGTCGAGAGATTATACATATAAAAAGATATTATGAATGGAATTTTTAAAAGTTTCGAATACTTGATAAAAATTCTGACAAAAAGATTTATGAAATAATTAATCTTGGAAGTTCAAGAGGAATAAAACTTATTGATATGGTCAGAACTATTGAAAAAGTTTTGAATAAAAAGCTCAGATTGAATTTATTGAAAAGCAAGATGGAGATGTTGATAAAACCCTAGCTTGTATTGATAAGGCAAAAATATTTACTTAATTATGAAGTTGGAATTTCATTTGAAGATGGAATTAAAAATTTTTATAAGTGGTATGAGAAAAATTGATACAGAAAAATATTCGTAATTCTAATCACTAAAGAAGAAAGGGAAAGGTAAAAATGAAAATTGCAGTTATAGGAACAGGTTATGTTGGTTTGGTTCAGGGAGTCATAATGTCAGAGTTTGGTTCTGAAGTTATCTGTGTGGATAAATCAAACGAAAAATAAATAAATTAAAAATGGTGAGCTTCCAATTTACGAACCTGGACTAATGGAACTTTTTACATAAAAATCAAAAAGCTAAGAGAATAAAATTTACAACAGACATCGAAAAAGCTGTTTTAGAATCAGAAGTTATTTTTATTGCAGTAGGGACTCCAGCTGCTGAAGATGGAAGTGCAGATTTAGTGCTGTGTTATCTGTTGCAAAAGAAATAGGGTCAACATATAAATTACATAAAGTTATCGTTAATAAATCTACTGTACCGGTCGGAACGGAAAAAGTTAAAAGCTGTTATTGAAAATGAAATAAAAATAAAAAGAGAATTTTGAATTTGATGTAGTATCTAATCCAGAATTTTTAGAGAGGGAAGGCAGTAAACGATTGCCTAAGACCAGATCGTATTGTCATAGGAACTGAGAGTGAAAAAGCAAAAGAAATTATGTCGAAAGTTTATAATGTTTTATACATTAATGCCACACCATTTTTATTTACAAATTTAGAGACAGCTGAGATGATAAAATATGTTTCGAATGCTTTTTCTTGCTGTGAAAAATTTCTTTTATTAATGAGATTGCTCTGCTTGCTGAAAAAGTTGGAGCTAATACTCAAGAAATTGCAAGAGGTATGGGTATGGATGGAAGAATTTCTCCAAAGTTTTTTACACTGTGGACCTGGTTATGGTGGATCTTGTTTTTCCAAAAAGATACAAAGGCTATAGTTGAAATCGGAAAAGAATTCGGAGAGGAGATGTTTGTCGTTTCTGCCGCAATAGCTGCCAATGAAAACAAAAAAGAAATGGTTGAGAAAAATAGAAAATACTATGGGAAATTTAAATGGAAAAATAATTGAGTGCTTGGTTTATCTTTTAAGCCTGACACAGATGATATGAGAGATGCACCTAGCATTGATATTTTTAGAAGGACTTATACAAAAAGGGAGCAAAAATTCAAGCTTATTGTCCTGAGGGAATTAAGGAAGCACTATGGAGATTAGAAAAGTATGAGGACAGTATCATCTATTGTGTTGATGAATATTCTATTGCTAACGGAGCTGATGCAATAGTTTTGATGACAGAGTGGAATCAATTTAGGGGAAATGGATTTGGCAAGATTACAAAAAGAATGAAAGATAATTTCTATTTTGATTTGAGAAATATCAATACATGAAAAAGTTAGAGAATATTTTTAAATATTATCCGACTGAGAAAAATATGCAGAAGTTATTTAAAGATAAAAATTATTTTTACTTGGCAGGTATTTATATTTTTCTTGCTCTGCCTTTTGCTCTTTTAAGATTTCCAGATATTAGAAAATGAAAAAAATATTTGATGATTACAAAGAATATGCTTATCAGTAAAAAATTATCTAATACTAAAATATTTTTCAGAATTTTATCCCAGACAAACCTCCACTTTTATTTTTGGATACTGAGCTTTAGTCAAAAATATTCGAGGGATAATTTTTCTTTATAATTTTATTCGAAGTATTATTCCAACTTTTAATTTTAATTTTTATTTTTTTCTATAAATTTTTAAAAATTTTAAAACGAAAGATGAAAGTTTTATTATTTCTTTGAGTTTGTGTTTTCTTCCATTCTTTTTGGATTATCAATTTTTCCAGAATGGATATGTTGATGAGCTTATTTATATTTTTAGCTCTTTTATTATTTCTTCGGATTTTATTATAAATTTGTAGATACAAAGAAAAATAAATTTAATAAAATTTTTACCTTTTTTATATTCTTTGCCCTATTTACAAAGGGTGTTGCAGGTTTTATATTTCATTTTCAATAATCATAGTATTTTTAATTTTTGAAAGAGATCTAAAAATTTTTAAAGAAAATAAAAATTTATTTACGGTATTGGCTTTTATTTTTAATTTTTAATATTTCTATGGCTCTCTTCAATATATTTTTCACAAAACGGTAAAAGAATATTTAAAACTTAATGATTTTTTAATGAGGCTATAGGAAGAGTTGTGAAAGCAAAGACTCACGTCAGACCTTTTTATTATTATTGGATTCAACTGCCACTTTTGATTTTTCCTTATGGGATTTTTATTTTTCTGCACTATATCTGGCAATCAAAAATTAAATTTTTACACTTATTGGACTAAGCTTGAAAATTTCTTTTTATTTGGACTCTAGTTCCCCTAATAATTTTTATCTTGTGCTAGTGGAAAAACTTAGTATTTATCTTTTGCCAATTTTCCCAGCTATAATAATTTTTTTATTTTTGAGATCTCTTTAAATAATAAAGAAAAATAAAATAATTAGATATACTCTTGTACTCACAGAAATTTTATCTCTCTTTGCTCTTCCAATAAAAATTTTTACGAATAAAAATCATAATCTTTATAAAAATTTTCGAATATAAATCTCTCTTTATTTATAATTTTGTTTTTCGATATTTTTGGTAAAAATATTACAATAACAATTATACAACAAAAATTCATAAATATTTTGAATCAAGATGATAAAAATTTTTACTTATAAATTTGATGATGGGAAAAATTTAAAATTTTTATTTGAATAGAGATACTAAAAATTTCAATGAGAGTTTTGATATTTCTAATTCATACATAATAACTAAAAAAAGTTATAAGGATGAACTCAAATAAAAATTTTAAAATTGGTGGAAAGTAATAAGGAATATTTTTGTATGAAAAATAAATGAGGAAATTATGAAATTGATTAATAAAAGTCTTTTGGGATATTAAGGGAGATCCTATGTCTAAATCAAAAAGGATAAAACATATGTACTTAATCTTTTGGTAATCTTATCTGCTGTCTTTTGCAGCATTAACTTCAATATTTGCGAAAAATTGGAATTGATGGAGTCAATTCAACTCTTGCTACAGCAATAAGGACTGTCGTAGTTGTTGCTCTTGCTTGGTTCTATGGTTTTTGTAACAAAACACACAAAATGGAATTTTTGAAATCAGTAAAAAGTTGGATATTTTTAATTTTTATCAGGACTAGCAACTGGAATTTCTTGGCTATGTTATTATAAGGCAATGCAAATGGGAGAGGTTACAAAAGTTGTTGCTATTGATAAATTTAGTATTGTCATCACTTTTATATTGGCTTTAATTTTTACACGAGGCTTTCACAATAAAAATCTTTGTTAGGTATTAGCTTAATTGCAATCGGAACTTTAATTATGGTTTTTATAAAAATTATTGGAGATAAAATTATGAAAAAATTTCTTAAACATCTTTTTATTTTAATGAGTATAGGACTTATAATTTTTTATATTTTTGTAAAAATATTTTTTCTAAATCATACTTATCAAGTAAAAATATAATGAGGTTAACTATGAAAAAGAAGTTGTTATAACTTTTTCATGGAATTTATGGAACAGAAAAACAGCTCAGAGCTATAAATGAAAAATTTAGCTAATCAAGGGTATTATATTGTGAATATTCAATATCCTACGCTTGAAGATAATATTCCAGATATGACAGAAAAATATATTAAGCCAGTTATTGATGAAGAATTGAAAAATTAGAAAATATTAATTTAGAAAGAAAAAGCAAGGTTTACCAGAACTAAAAATAAATTTTTATTGCTCACTCAATGGGAACTTGTTTGTTGAGATATTATTTAAAAAGAAAATGAAATAAAAAAATTTAGGGTAAAGTTATTTTTAATCTCTCCCCCATCACATGGAAGTCAACTTTCTGATAATCCACTAACAAATATTTTAAAAATATTTTTTTAGGAAAAGCTCCTCTTGATTTAAAAACAGATAAAGATAGCTTTGTTAATTCTTTTAGGAGAACCCAATTATAAAACTTATATTTTGATTGGTAACAAGTCGAATAATTTTTTTATACTCGCTATTTATAAAAGGCATCGATGATGGAATGGTTCCTCTTGAGGGTGCTAATTTAAAAAGATGCAGATTTTGAAATTATTGATGCTACAACTCATACAAGTATTTTTAAAAGATGAAAGAACACTTGATAAAATAAATAAAAATTTAAAATAATAAAAAAAGCTGTTATAGATTAAATTTTTCTAGAAACAGCTTTTTTTATTTTTTTAAATTAATTTTTCATATCTATAAATACATAAACGGTTATTTCTCCAATATAATAAAAGGGATAAAAATTTTTCTTTGAAAGTGGAATAACTTTTTCCCATCTTTTTAGTAAAGTTGATATAGCCTGTTTGTTTTAATCTTGGTTCAAGTTCAATAACTTCCCTACCATCTGTAACTCCCCATTTTAAAAACAACATCACTATCCATTTTCAAGGCATCATGTTTTCCTACTAATTGTAGTATTCTTTTCATATAGACAATCAAGGTGTAATTCAAATTTTTTTCAAAAATTATCAACTAATAAACCTAAAAGTTTTTACTTCTTCTTCTGAAAGATACATAAAAGTTCCTTCTGAGACAATTAATAGTTCTTTACCAATGCACTCTATATCTTTCATCCAAGTTTCATCAAGGGCAGATTTAGAAATATTTTTTTACCCTTGGATTCTCTTCGAAAAATAATTTTCTAGTTTCCATTACTTCTGGAAAATCAATATTATACCAAGTTATTTTTCCATTATCCACTCTTTTCAAATCTCGAATCTAAAACCTACTCCAATATAAACGACAACACAGTCTGGATTTTTATTTATAAATTTTTTATTTCTTCATCCATAATATATGCTCGAAAAGGGTGCCATAATAACTCATCCATAGCTCTCGTCAAATTTTTGAAAAATCATAATCAATTTTAGAGCAAATTTCTTGAGCTTTCTTATCATTCAAAATAGGATTTGTGCTAGAACAATCTTTTTGCCTTAAAATTTAAAGTTATAAGCAAAGTTTCCATAACGCCATCAAGTTTTATTTTTCATTCCAACCTCCTAATATTTTTTTAATTACTAATATTATACTCTTGGTATGAAAATATTTCTATATCAAATTTTTGTTAATGTTAGTCCTGTAAAAACCAAAAAAATTAAAGTTAAGATTAAACTCATATAACAAAATATTGAAAATGGTAGATAATCCAAAGTTGAAACTCCTAGGACACTAGTTATAAAATGCACCACATACATCCCCAAGGAACTAGTGGATTTATAACAGTACCAGAATCTTCTAAGGTTCTTGATAAATTTTGAATGTAATTGTAATTTATCGTACACAGGTTTAAAAAGTTTTTACCTGCAAGTAAAATACTTAAATATTGTTCTCCGACTATATAGTTAATTCCCAGAGCTGTCATAGCTACACAAAAAGTTGCTCTCGATGGACTAATTAAAAGATGAGCCATACTATCAAGTATTGTCGGAATTATACCAAGGCCAAATAATAATCCTCCTAAGCTAAGTGCAAGAATAACTATTGTCATCGTAAAGAACATCGAGTTAATTCCACCACGATTCAATAGAAGCAATATTTTCTGCTAGTCCACTTTTATTAAAACCAGAAAAATAAAAATGTTGCTAATTCTTGAAATGTATAATGTGAATTGGTAAATGAAATTATAAATCCAACTATGCTCGTATAAATAATTGTAGGTATAGCTGGAATTTTAAATACAGATAAAACTATCAATAATAAAAATGGAATAAAAACTCCAATTATTTACAAGACCTGTTGTTAAAATATCAGCTTTAAAATTGTAATACTGATGAAATGTCTCCTTCTTTTATTTGAAGGTGAAAGAAAATAAAATCAAGAGAGGAAATTATAAAAAGCTGGTACGGTTGTATACATCATATTTTTTTATATGTTCAAACAAATCAACTCCAACTATGCTTGCAGCAATTCCTGTTGTATCAGAAAGTGGAGACATCTTGTCCCCAAAAATGCACCTGATACAATTGCTCCAGCAGTTATTGATGGATTTAATCCAAAAGCATTTGAAATTCTCATAAGAGCAACTCCTAATGTTGCAACAGTTGTTAAACTACTTCCAATCGAAATTCCTATGATTGCAGTAATTAGAAAACTAGATAAATAAAAACCTTTGTTGAAACAATATCTAATCCATAGAAAATTAAAGTTGGAATAGCTCCTGACATCATCAAAATTGAAACCAAAACTCCAATAAAGAAAAATAAAAAAATATAGCTCCCATACTTGTACTAACAGATTGGATCATACTTTCTTGCAATAAAGAAAATTTTACTTTAAAGATAGTTCCATATAAAAAGTAAAAATAATTGCAAGTAGTACTGGTATATGAGGTACCATATTAGAATTGCTATCATAGGATATCCTAAAAATTAAAAAGACTGCTAAAATTATAATTAGTGCTTCCATGGTTTACGGTGTTGTGCTAAATCAAACATAAAAATCTCCCTTTGTGAATAAAAATATTTAAAATAAAAACCTCTTACAAAAATAATGCAAGAGGCTCAATGTTAAAATCTTAAATTAGAGGCTCTTACAAATACAAATAGAGCCACTAATAAATGACTCTCTAATTTTTATAATAGTAGTAGTAACTAAAATTATTTATATTTAATTGTTCATTTTTAAATTTATTTCTCTCATCTCAGTTACTCCTTTCAATTTTTTTATAAGTCTAGCATAAGAAAAAAATATTTGTCAACAAAAATTATTTTATATTCGCATCTTTTGTATCAATTATAATTGTAACAGGGCCATCATTTAAAAGTTCAACTTTCATATCAGCTCCGAACTCTCCCTCTTGAGTTTCTATACCAAAATTTTTAAATTCTTGAATAAATTTTTAAATATAAATCTTTTGCAAAAATCTGGCTTTAGCTGCTTCGATAAAAAGAAGGTCTATTTCCTTTTTACAGAATTTGCATAAAAGAGTAAATTGAGAAATAATTAAAGCTTTTTCCCTTTTATATCTTCTAAAGATAAATTCATTTTTCTTCTTCATCTTCAAAAATTCTTAAATTTTTGTTTTTATTAGCAAGCCATTTCTATTTCTTTTCACTATCATCATAGAGTAACTCCCAATAAAATCAATAATCCCTTATCAATTTCACCAATAATTTTTCCGTTAACACTTACTCTTGCAAATTTAACTCTTTGTATAACTGTTCTCAATAAAATCACCTCGTATAGACATAAATAGTTCATTATTAAGATTAAAAATTATATTTTTGGAAAATAAAAAGTATGATATAATTAGTCAAATAATTATTAAGGTAGGAACTAATTTATGAACAACGAATTTATTTTAACAGAATTTGCAAGAGTTATCAACTCTGATAGATATCAATATACAGAAAGTGATATTTTCTTAATGGAAAATATGCAAAATAAAATTGCTAGTCTTCGATATGTTTTTTTAGAAAAACAGAAGATGGAGGATTTGCAGTTGTAGCAGGAATACAAGAAGTTATACATTTAATAGAAGTTTTTAAATAATACTTCTAGAAGAAGAAAAAGAAAATATTTTTCAAAAATTTTAGAGGAAGAACATCTAATAGATTTTTATCTAAAATGAAATTCACTGGAGATTTATTTTGCAATACAAGATGGAGAAATTGTTTATCCTAATGAACCAATTATTACAATAAAAGCTCCACTTATACAAGCAAAAATTTTAGAAACACCAATCTTGAATATTATAAATATGAATATGGCAATAGCAACTAAGGCATCAATGATAACAAGAGTTGCAGATCCAGTAAAAGTTTTAGCTTTTGGAAGTAGAAGAGCTCATGCGGTTTGATAGTGCTGTCGAAGGAAATAAGGCTGCGATAATTGAGTGATGTTACGGACATTCAAACTTAATGACTGAATATAAATATGGAGTTCCACTCGAATGGTACGATGTCTCATTCATATATACAAGCATTCGGAGTTGGAGTTGAAGCAGAAAAAGAAGCTTTTGTAACTTTTATAAAACATAGAAGAGAAGAAAAATAATTCTTTAATACTTTTAATAGATACCTATGATGCAATTCATATCGGAATTGAAAATGCAATAAAGGCCTTTAAAGAGTGTGGAATAGATGATAATTATCAAGGAAATTATGGAATAAGATTAGATTCAGGGACTTGGCTTATCAATCTAAAAATGTAGAAAAAGACTTGATGAAGAAGGACTTACAAAAGCAAAGATAACTTTAACAAATTCATTGGATGAAAAACTTATAAGATCTTTAAGAGAACAAGGAGCTTACGTTGATATGTATGGTGTTGGAATGCCATAGCAGTTAGTAAATCTTATCCTTGTTTCGGAGGTGTTTATAAGATAGTTGAGCTTGATGAAGAACCTCTTATAAAAAAATTTCAGGAGATGTGATTAAAATTTCAAATCCAGGATTTAAAGAAGTCTATAGAATTTTATGACAACGAAGGTCTTGCTTATGCAGATCTTATAACTTTAGTTAAAAATGATGAAGATAAAGAAAAATTATTAAAAATGATGAGCTTACAATAAGAGATGAAAAATATGAGTTCAAATCAAGTATATTGAAAAAGAACGAGTATACTCATATTAAATTGACAAAACAATATATTAAAAACGGACAAATAGATAAGGTTTTATTTGAAGAATTGTTTGATATTTTAAAAATCTCAAAAACATTATTTAGATGCTTTAGCTAGAGTTTCTCCAGAAAAGAAAAAGATTGGAAAAATCCACATAGTTATAAAGTTGATCTATCGTCTGATTTTAATTAAATTGAAATATGGCTTTGATAAACAAGATAAAAATGTTTAAAAATTAAGAAAAAGTAATATTGTTAATTCTAATTTTAACAGTATATTATATTAGTAACAAGGATAATGGAATGAAATTTGAAAAATTAAATATATAGAAAGAAAAACGGGAGAAATAAAAAGTAGAAAAAAAGTTATGGGAGAAAAAGCTCTTGAATTTTTATACTATAACCCTTTTTGGAAAAATTAGCATTAGAAACTGTGGTGAAAAGAAAATTTTTATCAGATTGGTATGGTAAAAATGTCAAAGCCAGAGTCAAAAGAAAAATTAAGTCTTTTTATTGAAGAAATGGAAATCAACATGAAAGATTACAAAAGACCTGTCGAAGATTATAAAAATTTTAATGATATCGTGAATTAAAAGATGGAGCAAGAATTATAGATTTTGATGAAAAATGTTATTGTCTCTCCTGCTGACGGAAAAATTTTTGAGCTTATGAGAATATAAAAGATGTGGATAAATTTTTGTTAAAGGTTCTGAATTTACTTTAGAAGAATTTCTTTAATGATAAAGAATTAGCTAGAAAATATGAAAATGGAACTCTCGTTATTGTAAGATTAGCACCAGCTGATTATCATAGATTTCATTTTCCAGTTGATGGAGAAATTTCTGAAAACATAGAAGGAAATTATTATTCTGTATCGACTCATGCAATAAGAACAAATTTTAAAATTTTTGTGAAAACAAAAGAGAATTTGCAATATTAAAAACCCAAAAATTTGGAGATATTGCAATGACAGATATAGAGCAACAATGGTAGGTTCTATAGTACAAACATATGCTCCGAATACCTTTTGTAAGAAAAGGACAAGAAAAAGGATATTTCTTATTTGGAGGTTCGACTTGCATCTTAATATTTGAAAAAGATAAAATTCAAATTGATGAAGATATATTAGAGATACAAAAATAAGATAGAAACTAAATTTATATGGGAGAAAAATTTTGCATAATGAAAAATAAATATTTTTAAAATAGGGATCTAATTATTTATATTTTCTTGTTAACGTCTATTCTCATTTTTAAAAATAGGAAATTTCAAAGACGTTAAAGGTTCCAAAGCTGAGATATGGGTTGATGGGGAATTAAAATATGTTTACTCCATTACAGAAAGAAGAAAATGTCTTTGTTGAAACAAATTTAGGAGGATGCAAATATCCAATTTAAAGATTATATGGTTAGAGTAACAACATCTAATTCACCATTAAAAATAGCCGTGAAACAGGGATTTATAAAATCTCCTGGAGAAGTTTTGATCGGTATTCCTGATAGGCTCGTTGTAAAGTTGTAGGAGAACAAGATGAAAATGGATTAGATTTTGTAGCAAGATAGTAATAAAGTAATGAGTAAAAAGTTAGATGAATTTAAAAATGTATTAAAAATAATAGGAATTTTTGATTGTTTTTGTTTTTATTGCAATCATATTTTACAAATCCACATATTTCTATTGATATTGACAACTTGGAAAAAGCTATTTTTACGACTATAATAATGTCAGTGTTTATAGCTATTTTATTAGAACCTATCGTTGAATAAAACGAAAAATAAAAACAAATAATATTTGTTCAATAATTTTAGCAATAATATTTGTGTCTTAATATTTATAATTTTATTTTTAATAATTATTCCTGAGATTATTTCTTCAATGAAAGAATTTAATAATATATATCCCTCGTCTCAGGAAAATTAATGGATATGAGTGATAAGATAATCAACTATTTATGAGATATCTATACAGTGAACACTGATGAAATAAATAATTATTTCACGAATTTTTGCAAGAGACAATGCTTCAGGAATACAAAAATAATTTCTCTTATTATTTCAAAATGTTGTACTGTGGACTGTTGGATTTACAAATTTATTCTTAGCATTTACATTGGCATTCTTGATATTACTTGATAAATCAAAACTACAAGAACCTTAGAAAATGTAGTTCAAAATATGTTTTGGATTAAAAATACACCTTATGTTATGAATAAATTAAATTTGTCATATTTTCTTAAATTATATAGCGGGAAAAATTATAGTTTCTTTCATAGTTGGAATTTGTGTACATAGTGTTGCTAATAACTGGAACACCTTATGCAGCATTATCTGCTATTCTTTTTAGGAATTGGAAATATGATACCTTATGTCGGTTCAATAGCTGGAGGATTAATAGCCTTTTTCTTGATATTAATAGTTGCACCATTTAAAAACTTTATTTTTACTTATTGCAATAGTTGTCATCTCAACTTGTGGATGGATTTTATTGTGGGTCCAAAGATAATAGGAGATAAAGTTGGCTTGAATACTTTTTGGTAATGGTATCAATGATAGTTTTGGAAATCTATTTGGAATAATGGGAATGTTTTAGGAATACCAATAATGTCTATCATAAAATTATTTTTACGATGATTTGATAAAAAGAGCAGACAAGGAGGTAAAGAATGATACTTGTTGCATCAGCTACAATGGGATTGAAAGGTAATAAAAGACGAGTGCCTTGCTCTAGGTTTTAAGAATATAAAAGTTTTGATGGTAGAGTTGAATTTGAAGGAGATTTTAAAGATTTAGTCAAAGCTAACATTCATCTTAGATGTTCAGACAGAGTTTTATATAAAATGGCTGAGTTCAAAGCTTTAACTTATGAGGAGTTATTTCAAGGAATATTTCTTGGGCTGATTATATAGATGAGAATGGAGAATTTCCAATTTCTTGGGTCAGCTCTAGTAAAATCTAAACTATACTCAAAAATCAGACATTCAAAGAATAGCAAAAAGCTATTGTTGATGAAAAGAGAAGTATAAAAGAGAATTTTTAGAAAATGGAGCTTTTGTATTCAATAAAAATCCAATGTCATAAAGATATTTTTATTGTGATGTTAGATAGCTCAGGAGAATCATTAACTAAAAGAGGATATAGAGCAGCTAAAATGATAGCACCAATAAAAAGAAACGTTGGCAGCAGCTCTTGTTTACCTATCAAAGTGGAAGGCCGATGAGGTATTTTTAGATCCCATGTGGTACAGGAACTATTGCTATAGAAGCTGCTTATGATTGCTAGAAATATTGCTCTGGTGCAACATAAATTTTGCTGCTGAAAAATGGTCTGTGATTGATGAAAAATTTTGGACTGATATAAGAGATGAAGCTTTTTCAAATGAAAAATTTAGCAATAGATTTAAAAATATATGCTTCTGATATTGATGAAAAGTATAAAGATAGCAAAAAGAAAAATGCTGAGAAAGCTGGAGTTGAAGAAGATATAATATTTGAGGTAAAAGATTTTAAAAACATTAATATTTCATCAAAGTATGGAGCTTTAATAGTTAATCCACCTTTATGGAGAAAGACTTATGGCAGATGATGATATTGAAGATTTATATAGAAATTTTGGAAGTTTTTTGTAAAAAAATTTATCAAGATGGTCGTATTACATAATCACATCCTATGAGGATTTTGAAAAGCTTTTTGGTGAAAAAGCAACAAAAATAGAAAATTAGATAACGGTGGCATAAAAATAGTTATTACTATCAATATTTTGGAGCTGGTAAAAATGGATACAAAAATTAATGTAAAAAGATTTTTAAGTTATTAAAGAAGTTTGTTTACAAGAATTTAGACTTATAGCTAATGTTATACAAGATTTAACAAACAAGGGAGATATAACAGGCTTAGAAAAATTCAAAAAGAAGTGATACCAGTCTATGAAGGTATGTATTTATCTCTTTGATGAAAAAGACATTGAAGAAACAGAAAATGAAAAATTATATTTATCAAATAAAAATTTATAGAAGATCTAGCTAAAGAAAGTGATTTTTCAGATGAATACATACTTTCTCAAATAGAAAGAACTAAAGGTAGGTCTGGAGCCGAAGTTGTTGGAAAGGCTTTTTAATTATGATTAAGGAGTTATAAAGGGTGATTTACTAATAAGTTGAATAAGCTTTAGACGAAGAAGATTGAATTTAGAACTTTCAAATGCAATTCAAGAAGTTGGAGCAATTAGAAATTATTGATAAATAAATCCAACAAGAAGAGAGTATCGAGGATGCTGAACTTTTAGAAAACTATCAAAACGATTAGATTTTATTGGAAGATAAACTTTCTAAAAATGGTACTGAAATATATGGTACTATTGAAGAAAAAGTTTTATTAGATACATATAATCCAGTTTATAAAACAGATATTAAAATAGTCTATATAATTAAAAATTAATTATAAATAATATATGCAAAGGAGGAGAGATGAGTTTACGTTATTATCAAAACAGATAAGGGGGAGATAAATTTAAATCTATTTGCAGAAGTAGCTCCAGTTATGTGTTATCAACTTTATAACACTTGCTAAATCAGGTTATTATAATGGGTTGAAATTTCATAGAGTTATAAAAGATTTTTATGATACACAGGTGGCGATCCAACAGGTACTGTGCTGTGTCCAGGGTACGAATTTGGAGATGAAATTTAAAAGAAGTAACTTAACAAAAGGATTGCTTGCTAATGGCAAATGCAGGTCCGAATACAATGGCTCTCAGTTTTGCATACACTCACGTTCCAACTGAGTGGATTCAAACCACAGACACACACGATATTTGGAGAGAAGTGGTTTCGACAAAGATCAAAATGTTGTAGATACATATCGAACAAAGGCGATGTAATGAATGAAAATTGTTATAGTAGGAGATCTAGATAAATTATTAGGAAAGATAGAAAATGCTAAGAGATTTATGCACACAGCTGAAAAATTTTCTTTCTAAAATCTGATTATCTGAAGTATATTAAATATGTGAGGTAAAGTTGCCAGTGATTTATCAAATCCAGTAGTTCTTTCAGTTATTGTTATGACAGTTTTATGTTTACTGAAAACTTAATGTATGGTCATTTGTGATTTTGTCCAGCTCTAGTTGCTGGTTTCTCACAGGAATGCTATTGGAGATATTATGACTGGTCTTATAAGACAGGTATGGGTGGAAACTCGAAAACAGCACTAGAGATTTACATTTTACTTGGAGCATTAGCAGATGCAATAAGCTCTGCAGAGGGTAGCATCTATAGTTTCTAAAAAGATAGCTTCTGCAGTTGATGGTGAGAGTATTATTAATGATAATTGCATCTCTTGCTTCTCTCAAACTTATTACTAGTTCATATTGCATTTATTCCAATATTGATACCACCATTAAAACTGGAAACTTATGAACTCATTTGAAACTTGATCGAAGCAGCCAATGCGTACTGCAAGCTATATCGTTTGTACAGCACTTATATTTCATTGCCAGTTGGATTTGGATTGATTTTCCAAGGAATCATTGTCACTGAAATGACTAAAATGGTATGGAAGTTGCAAAAGATGGACGTATGGAAACTGTCTGGTTCTGTAGGATTATTTTATGTTTGTAGTTTATATGCTAGCAATATTTGTTACTTATAATAAAGATAGAGAATATCAAAGATTTACCTTTAAAAGGAATGGAAGAAGTAGAAGCTACAAAAATGGAACCTAAACATTGGTTGACATTACTTGCTGCTGCACTTTACTTGTTATTCAGTAATATTTGGATCACTTCCATTAGGAGCAGTTACAGCTCTGGCTGCAAATGTTTTATATTCAGAGTAATTAAACGAAAGATATCTGATGAATATATAAATGGTGGTGTGAGTCTCATGGGACTTATAGCTTCGTAATGTTGGTTGCTGCTGGATATGGAAACATAATCAGAAACTGGTGCAGTTGATGCTTTAGTAAATAGTATCATAGGAATGATACGATTGAAGTAAAGCAGTTGGAATTTCTAATGTTATTAGTTGGATTATTTCGATAACTATGGAATTAGGAGACTTCATTCGGAACCATGCGTTGTTGCTGCACCATATATTCCACTGTAGTAAACATTGGGATTATCAGTTCCGGGTGCAGTGTGGTTCTTGCTGCAGCTGCCGTACTAGGAGATGCTGGATCACCCAGCTGAGCTCAACATTAGGACCAACATATCTGGACTTAATGCTGACGAGACAGCACGATTACATATAATGGATACTTGTGTTCCTACATTTATACTACTACAATATTTTATTATTAATCGGTGGATTTATTGGTGGAATGTGTTCTTCTAATAAAAGCAAAAATATTAGCATGAAAATTTCCTGCTTTCTGTATAAATAGAGACATTTAGAACCAATGAAATATATTTTATTATTAATTTTTATTTAAAATCAGATCTGTGTACTATAATATAAATTTCTGTTGGGAAGGGCTTGATCAGACGTAACATCAATATTACCAAGTTTTCTTGAGATTGTTTCGTCATTTCTACCTAGGGATGTGAGTTTGAGTGGCGTTGAGCTCAGCAGTCGAGAAAGTTTGATAGAAGCAGCTTCTGCCATTGGATTTGCTGTAGCAGTAATACTCGAAAGCAATCAAAATTTCTTCACAGATCTAGGAGGAATATTTTTATTTTTAAGAGTCTTTTTCTTTTAATTTGATAATTGGTTCTAATATTGTTGGTGAAATTAAAAGCATCATCATCAAATTTAGATAAATATTTTAAAGAATTTGGAAAATTGCAGCTGAAAGGAGTGCATCCATAGAGAAGATCCTGTGATAATTTCTCCATCTGGCACTTTCGATGCAATTGCAGAAGGAGTCTTAATCTTCATCTTTTTCTTTTCTTTTGTTGTTCCAATCTTGCATAAGTAACAACTTTTCTATCTTCTTCTTTTAAGCCCTAAACTGTGCAGATGATAAATTCAGCTCTTTTAAAAGGTTTCCAAGATCAGTATTACTCTTTTATAATCACAACCAGTTTTAAAAATATCTTTCCTAATAATTTCTTGTTCTGATGCAAATTTTTACAACATCATCGTCGAGTAGTCCAAAACCTACTCTATTAACACCCATATCAGTTGGAGATTGATAGATAGTCCAGTAATCTCTTTTAAGTAATTCTTTTAATAGTGCGGAAAGAGACTTCAGATGTCTCTATTGCAGTTTACAGCAATTTCCTCCATATTCTTCGATGGAATGGATCTATCATATTACATCATTCAAGTCCAACTCGTTGCAGCTTCGTAGAGACTATATTTTAAAGGATGTTTCACATGGAACATTCTTTGAGGAAAAGTTTCCAAATTTTGAATAACCACAACTATTACGACTCTTTTATAATTCGTGATAAAGTTGGCTCAAACAAGTTGCAAGTTTCCACTTCTCCTGGTCCAGGGAGCAGTAACAACAACAATATAGGCTTTTCTGTCGATATGAGCATTTTTCCACTATCCTTTCATCACTAACTATTGTATCAACATCACTTGGGATAACCTTTTGTTGCCAAAAATGTTTGTAAACTTTTTATTCCACGTCTTTTCGAAGTCTTGTTACAAATCTTTCAGTCGATGAGATACTGTCTTCATATCTTGTGATTAACAACAGAGTCCAACTTTTAACTCATGTTCTCTTAAATCGTCAATTAATCTAAAGACACCCAGTCATGCGCTAGTACCAAAGAGTCCCTCTTATTTTGTTTTCTTTCGACATCTCCAGCAAATACACAGAAGTCTAACTTCTATTTTATCTTTTAATTTATTTAAAACTTTTAATTTTGCATTTTCATCAAAACCAGGTAAAACTCTTTTAGACCTCTTAAATCTCCTAAAAGTTTACCACCAAACTCGATATCATAATTTATCGATCAATTATTAACTCTTTCCGAAATATATTTAGTTTGTTCTTCAAGTATTTGTGTGTGGCATCATCCTATTTTCATAATACCTCGATAAAAATTATATAAAGGAGCTTCTATAAAGACGATTCCATTCTATCATAAGAAATAAATTTTGTGAAGATTTTGACTAAAAGCTGCTAAGCATAAAGTATAAATGTAACAGCTCTTAGAAAAGTGCTACTTTCTTATATTCTTCTAATTTATACAACTTCAAAAGATTTATCAACAATTTCATCGTGAGATAATCTTTCAGCTTTCATTTTATCCAAAATTCTTACAGACATTTTACCTGGTCTTGGAAATTTAACTCCTGTTGGATGTTGAGTAAACGTCATAGCAGCATCAGTGTAGGTTGAATATCCACCGTTTAATTCCTTTGCAATGATGGCAAAAGTCTTTTTGAATTTATTAAGTTGACCATCTCTCGTTCTCATTCCCTCTGGAAGATTGCTACATATTTTCTTTTCTCTGAAGAGTCGCCAGAGTTCTCTGCAACCTCTGCACATCCTTATTCTATCTTACTCGAGACCAGAGTTTGATCTAGCCATAAAAGTCATAAACGAAACTTTTAAATGGAAAGTGCTGCCATAGTAAGTTTTCTTATTATTTTCAAAGGCACTGCATAGTTGAATAAGATACATCTATAAAACTTTGATGATTTCCATATATATAACAGGCTTTTTCTTTTTCAAGTTTTTCTTTACCTCTAACTTTAACTCTAAAGTAAAGTATTAAAACTATAAAAGCTATAAATTTATTATTGTACCTTCATACTTGATTTTGGAATTTTATGCATCTGTGTCTTGGTTAATAATTTCTTTCCAAATCAAGATTTGCAGTTTTCTTTCTTCATTTTATTACTCTTTGATGTAGTGTAGCAAGTTCTAGAGAGTGACACTTTGAAGTCATTAAACTTTCCTTAATTCCGAAAATTAAATCTAAAGTAATGTTTGAAACTCAACCATAGTCGAGGGAGTCCATACCTCAAATCTGTTTCTGATATGAGAGTCAAAATAAACATCTCTACCTTTAGCATCTGCCAAATATTTTTAATTTTATTGTGGTCTTTCAAAATCAGGCTCAAGCTTGTCTTCTTTCTGTCAATTTTTCCGTCCAACATATCTGCTATCATAAAATCTTTTATCTTACCAATTTTGTGGAAAATCTTCAGTTATTTGTATCTCAAAACTTTCCCTGTCAGGAGCTTTTTGATTATAAAATCTACAACTATTTTAATATTTCGTAAATATTATCAATCTTCTTAACCTTATTAAAGTCGGGGTGAATAACTGCTGTTAAAATTGATTTATATTCTGTTACAACAATTTCAGAAATTAAATTAGATCATATATGAAAATCTTCTATCTCAATCGGATTAATATACCATTCTGATAGAACTATCATTTCTTTTTCTACCTGTTACATATAAATAATCTCCATCAAGCCTACCTAAATCCTCCTGTGTGTAACCATCTTTATCAATCAATTTTCAGCTGTTGCCTCAGGATTTTATAGTAGCACTTTCACTATTTCACCTTTAACAAGGATTTCTACTGTCATCGGCAATTTTAACTTGCACATCTTTGATAATCCTGCACAGTTTGGAACGATATCATCTTTTGGTGATATGAAATCATTGGAGAGTAGTCATACCATAGCCTTCACAATTTTTAACACCTAAAGTATAAAATCTTTCTGTTACTTGAGTTTAATTTTGAACCACCTGCAAAAACTTAATATGTCCTCAAAAGCTTCACTGACTTTGAATAAACTTTGCAACTTTTAATGAATTTATGCAAGTTTAAACATAAAACGAGTAATACCTTTTGAGTTTTATTGTCCATAATTTTTATGCATCATTTCCCCAAACTCTAGGAACAGCAATTATCATAGTAAACCTTATATTTTTCATTGCATCAATAAGAGCAGCAGAAGAAATATCTTCAAGAGAAAAACTATAGTTGCAGAACTCATCAAAGGCAAAACCAGTTCTAAAAAGAGGTAAAATGCGGTGCATTGGTAAAAAGTGCGGTAACATCTTGTTCCTCGAACATCTTATGAACTTCAAGAGCTTCAACATTTGCGCAAAATGTTATCAAAACAGCATAACTCCTTTTTGGCTTTCCAGTTGTACCTGATGTATAAAGTATTAAAAGCTAGTATCGTCTTTTTCTGGAGGAATTTATATATAAGTTTTCTTCAAAATTTTCATCAACGTGAATATTTTTCCAAAATTAATTTTCATCAACTAAAATTATTTCTACATCTTTATTTAAGATTTTAAGAGCTTCACTAACCTTTCTTCTTGCATTTTTGACGTAAAATTTTTAACTACATCAAATTTCCAACATAGTAAGATAATTCTTCAGCTGTACTTGATGCATCAATACACACACAAGTTGACAGCTATCCCAAACAACGAGAATACAAAAAGTTCAGGTCTATTTTCCATATAGATCATATTATTTGTAAATTTTTCAATGTCTATGAAATTTTTAATGTTTAATATAAAATCTTTATGAAGTTATTTCTAAATCTTTTGTAATAACGGCTATTTTCTTTTATCAGTAATTATTTTCATACTACACTCCTTAGTTGTACTTTTGACAACTGTCGTTATTATAACAAATGTTTTTACTAATAATCTTTAATAGGGGTATCAAAAGATGTATTTATTTAATTAATTTTTATTTATAGTAATTCATTTATTTGGGGATAAGGGAATTATAAATGGGATCATTTATTCTTTATGTTTGTATTATAAAAGATGAAAAGTTAAGATGGTAAAAATTTTTATCTTCACAATGATCTCTAAATTTGTACAAACATTTGGATCTGTATTTTTCAACAGAACAACTTTTATTTCTTCTTCCATTATTTTCTTTGCATCTATATCAAGATTCCTAATATTAAAAATGCGACCTAGTCCAACGAAACTTCCAATTATAGATTTTGTTTCTGAAAATTTTTAGATAATAGCTACATAACCTAAAATCATAAATATTGGTGGCATAATATAAGCAATTAATGCAGCTTTTAAAACTTCTTTTTCAGCAATTTCAAGAGTTACTAAATCCCCTAATTCAACTTTTGTTTTAATCTATCAAAACTCAAATTGACTTCCCATTTTTCCTTGTTCACTACAACAACTGCAGTGTGAAACAAGATGAACTCTTATATATAAATTGATAATATACTATCACTTTTATCTTTGTAATGAGTTCCTTTGTTTTCCATAAATATAGCTCCTTACTTTAAAAATATTTAATATTATACCACAATATTACAAAAATAAATACTTATAAAAATTTGTCAAAAATTAAAAAAATATTATATAATTAAGCGATTATTAAGAAATTAAAAAAAGGGGAACGATATGAAAAAGATTTCAAAAATGCAACTATGGAATATAATTTTGCAAACAACGATTTAGTTATACGTGATGTAAAAAGATAACTCTGTTTTTGCTATTGAATTTCTTGAAAGAACAAAACAAATTAAAGAGTTTTCACAGTTTATCCCGTAAGTTTGGAAATTAAAAGAAAAATGTTTTAGAATTAAAAATTTTCAGTTCATGATATGAAAGAAAATCCTAGTCTATTAAATTTACTTCTCGAACTTGATCAATTAATTGCTGACAAGAGAAGTGTAATAAATATTTCTGACGAAGATTTAGGAAATGTTGTGTTAAACTAATAGTAAAGATTGAAACATTTTTAATAACTATGCTACAATGATGATTAATAAAAATGAACTATAATTATGGAGGAAATAAATGAGCAAAAAGAAATTTTTATTATTAATAGCTACATGCCTTAATTTCTTCATTTACGTTGAAAAGCTGCAAATGAATCATTTGTAGAAACTTTAAATAACGATAGAATAGAAGTTATAGCTACTTATGATAATAAGATGCCAGAGGAAATAAAAGATATTTATAATCCAAAATTTACTGAGAAACCAGTTTATTACGATTATGTATTTATAACATCAAGAGTAGCAAATTTAAGAGAAAAGCCTGATACTAATTCAGCAATCTTAGGAAAATATACTTACGATACTAGAGTTGAAACTTTTACAAAAATAAAATATCAAGGAAATATTTGGTATTTAGTTGAAGATGAAAATGGTACTCAGGTTATATGGCTGCAAGTATTACACAAAAAGAGATTTTTAGATTTCAAATGGCTTTAGACAAAATAGGAGATTTAGAAAAACTTTTATATCTTCATCTTTGAAAGATGGATATCAAATGCAGAACTACAAATACTTATGTTCCAAATCCGAGTAATGCTAATGCACAAAGAGAAAAAGATAAATATGGTACAAGTTTGGATCAAAACTTAATGGGAACATCTGCAAAAGGGAGAAAGAGTGTAGTGCCCGATAGATCAGTTTGAGAGTTATTGAAGATAGAGGAGATAAAGCTTTAGTAAAAGTTTTATCTATAGCAGAGGAATTAGAAATTCCAAAAGCTAAAATTTCATCTTATCCAAGTATAAAAATGGATTTAGAAAAAGTTGTGGCAGTTGACTTAGAAAATCAAAAACTTTATGGTTTTGAAAAATCTAAAAGAAACTAATCAATGGGAATTAATAAGCTATGTTTATACAAAATCTGGAATTGAAAAGTGAACTTGGTTATGAAACTCCAAGAGGATATTATACAGTGCCAGTTGTAAAATATGTAATGCCTTATACAGATGAAACAGGACAAAAACAAGGTTCAGCAAGATATGCGATCAGATTTTGTGGGGGAGGATATTTTCATGGGACTCCTATAAATGTTCAAGAAAGAAGTTAATAGAGAATTTTTATAAAGCAAAAAGAATTTACTTTGAGGTACTTACACAGGAACAAGAAAATGTTTGAGAACAACTGAAGGACATCGCAAAATTCTTATTTGATTGGTTAGTAAAAAGCCTAATAAAACTTCAAATGAACAAAAAGCCAACAGAAGATGCTTACTATAGTATTTTTAATAAATGTTAATCAAGGAGATGATTTATAGTTTATTAGCTGTTGCTCTTATATTAGAATAGTAGCACAAAAATGGAAAAGCATAACAGATTTAGGAATTGATTCTAATAAGTAATTATTCTTTAGAAGATACTCAAGCAACAGCTTTTGGAAGATATTATTGTATTCGATCAAGAAGGTTACAATTAGGAGAAGGAAAGTAATTTAATTTTTGTCAATGTCCAGAATTGATTTTATTTGATTTCAATAAATATGATATAAAAGTCAGGAATAAGCCGTCTCTTTCTGTTCTTGCAAAAAGCATTGGGAGAAAACAATGACATCAATATTAAAATAGATGGTTATACAGACTTTATTAGTGTGAGGATACAATCTTGAATTGTCTGTAAAAAGAGCTAGAGCAATTAAAAGAATATTTGATATCTAAAGGTCTATCGGAGAAAATATTTCTATAGGGGTTACAGAACAAAATCCAACTGTAACAACAATACAGCAGAGAAGAGCTAGAAACAGAAGAGTCAGTTTATTATTTCAAAGGATAAAATTTATGCAAAATTAGATGAACTAAGATATTAGCAACAAAAATATTTTTCTTAGTTTTTAAAGATATAAAATTTATAAAAGTATTAGGGGAAAAATGTTAGCTAAAGGTATGCGGGTAAAAATTGGTGGATAATATATTTACAACGAGTAGGAAGGCTAAGCAAGCTATATGTATTTTGGAAGGAGAATGTAATTAATGCTACGATAGGTTCTCTTTATGATGAAAATGAAAAATTAGCTGTTTATTCTGTTGTTGAAGAGTCTATAGACATCTTGCACCAGAAGATCTTTATGCTTATTCGACAAATGTTATAGGAGAAGATGACTATCTTGAAGAAGTCATGAAGACTTTACTTTCTGAAAGTATAAAGAAGAACTAAAGGAATGCACTTTGCAGCTGTTGCAACTATAGGTGGAACTGGTGCAATTTCAACTCTAATTAAAAATTATATGGACACTGGAGATAAGGGTTTTTATTACCTAATTGGATGTGGAACTTATAAAAATATTGTAATGAAAATGGTGGAAAAAGTTGAAACATATCAATTATTTAATGATGAGGGACATTTCAATTACGATGATTTTAGTAAAAACTTTTAGAGCTTGCTAGTGTGACAAAAATGTAGTTCTTATTGTAAATGAACCTAAGCACACCCTACAGGTTTAGAATGACTTATGAAGAATGGAGGTTGCTGAACTTATTAAAACAATAAAAGACACTAATATCATTTTTATAAGAACGTTGCATATTTTGAATATGACGATAGATCTGATGAAGAAAATGCAAAAATTAGAGAATTAACTATAGGATTTCCATATTTTTAGTCGTTTATGCTTTTAGCTTGTCAAAATCATTATCAATCTATGGAATGAGAATAGGAGCTCAAATTGCTGTGTCATCTAGTGAAGAAGCTATTCAAAATTTTAAAAGATGCTATGCCTTTTGCTTGTAGAACAACGGTCTAATATTCAAAGGTGGAATGAAATTATTTTGCAACTATTATGAAAAATCCAGAATTAAAAACTAGATTTTTAGCTGAAAAAGAAAGCATATGGTTCTATTGAACGAGAGAGCGAGAATATTTTTAAAAAGAAGCTAGAGAATGTGATTTAAAAATATTACCATATAAAGTGAGTTCTTTGTACATACCAGTTGGAGAAAATGTTAGATAAAGTTATGGCAGATTTAGAAAGTAAAAATATATTTGTAGTGAGTTTGATACTGGAATTAGAATAGGGCTATGCAATGTTTACCGATTGTAGACTTGCTACTAAAAGAATCAATCGATAGATTTTAATTTTTTGTTAAGGGTGAACTAATGGGAATATTTTTAGAAAAGAAATCCTGTTATACCTGCTATAAAAAGATAATATCACTTTAGAAAAAAAGCTTTTAAGTTCAAATAATGAAATAGTTTTTATCATTATGTCAAATATATTAAATGTTAAAGAATGCTGTAATAAGATTGAAGAGCTAAGAAAAAGTTTTTATTCATATTGATATGATAGACGGACTGAACAGCACTAACAATGGAATTGATTATATTGTAAATACTGTGAAACCTGATGGTATACTTACAACAAAAATCAAACGTAGTTGCTCATGCCTATAAAAAAATAATATAAATGTAATTCAAAGATTTTTATTTTAGATAGTTTATCTTATGAGAAAACTTTACAGAATATAAAAGAAAATAAAATTGTGGCTGCAGAAATTATGCCGGGATTGATGCCAGTATAAAAAGATTTCTCAGAAACTCACGTTCCATTGATTACTGGTGGACTTATAAAGAGAAGAAGATATTATAAATGCTCTCAATGCTGGAGCTTTATCTGTATCAACAACAGATACTAAATTATGGAATGAATAAAAAGGAGCTCACGCTCCTTTTTATTATAAATCCTAAGTATTTGATAAATATTTTTCTCCAGAATCTGTGCAAGAACAACAATTTTAATCCTTGATTTGCATGTTCTTTTGAGTAATCAAGAGCTGCTTTTAAAAGTTGCTCCACTGAGAAATTCCTGCAAGTATTCCTTCTTTATGACTAAAACTCTCTCATTGTTTCAAAGCATCATCACAACTACATATTTCAAAATTCCATCAGCAAGACTTCCATCATAAACTGCTGGAATTCCTCCTGCTCATCCATACCTTGAATTTTTATGAGGACCTATATATCCTTTTGATAAAAAGTGGAGACGATGATGGTTCAACTGGATAAGTTTTTATATTTGGTAATTTTTCTTTCAATTTTTATGAGTTCAGAAAAACTTCCTCCTGTCCCTGTTCCACGAATAAATACATCCATATTATAATCTAAATCTTTTTAAAATTTTCTTCGGCCGTTGTTCATGAGTGTGCCTTTGGATTATTCATATTATTAAATTGGTTTGGTATAAAATATTTTCTTGCTTTTTAACTCTTCTAATTTTTCAAGGCAAGCTTTCATTCCTTGACTACCATCAGTTAAAATAACTTCCAGTACCATAAGCTTTCATTAATTGTATTCTTTCAATACTCATAGTGTCTGGCATAACAATTTTTAATTTATAATTTTTAATTGCACAGATCATTTGCAAGACCTATTCAGTATTTCCACTTGTTGCTTCCATAATAACAGTATCCTTGTCAACAAGTCCTTCTCTTTCAGCAGCTTCAATCATTTTCAAAAGCAATTCTGTCCTTTGTACTTCTTCAGGGTTTGCTCCCTCAAGTTTAATATAAATTTCATTTCCAAAAGTATCGATATTATTTACTTTAACTAATAGGGGTGTTTCCAATTAAATCAATTACAGAATTTGCTAACATAAGCCTCCTAAAAATTTCATCATTAAAATCAATGTTATTTTATACTAAATTTTTATAGAACTCTACTAATATGGAGTTCATAATTTTATAAAAATTTCTTTTAAATTAAAATATATATTTGAAGTTCATATAAAGACAATTAATAATTTATATTGCTTTTTGAGAAGCCAAAGTTATTTTCTAAAATTTTATCTATTTTTCCAGCAATCAAAATATTTGGTGTAGAATTTTTCTCTCATCAATTCATTTATCAATTCTTCCACTGAAACTAATTTTTCAATTCTATATCCATTTTCTCCAGAAAAATAATCCAGTCTCCACTTTTCCCGTTATATGAATCACTCCAAACAATTTGCAATACAAATCCAACTTTTCTTGCTCCCTCTCCTAAATTACAAGGTCCTACACAGTTACTATAACATTTTACTTCCTTGTTATCAGCAACTAAATTTTGAATCAACTTGGTTTTTACTGCTCTACCTGGGTAACCAACAGGCGATTTTACAATTACAATATCTTCTTGCATTGATTAAAAATATTTTTAAATTCTATGCTAGCATCATTCATAAGTTCCGATAAATCTTGTTCCAAGTTGGACTGCATCAGCCCCTAGCTCCATAATTTTTTGAATATCATCATTATCCCAAATTCCACCAGCTGCAATTATAGGAAAAATCTCCCCATTTATCTTTCTTCTTTTACTTGTGGAATTATATTTTCTAATTGATGTTCTTCTAAGAATAATTCCTCAGCTTTTTACACCTTGATGCCCACCACTTTTTGGACCTTCAACTACAACAGCATCAGGTAATCTACCAGACATCTTCCATACAGATCAATTTCAAGGCTCTTGCAGATGAAACAATTGGAACTATAGCTACATCTGGATAGTTTTCCAACAAGCTTTGGTAATTCTAAAAGGTAAAGCCTGCACCTGTAACAATAATGTCAGCTCCTAGCTTCTAGTGCATCTGAAACAACTCTTTCATATTCTGTTATTGCGTGTAATATATTACATACTAAAGGTTTATCTCCACAAATTTTTCTTGCATTTTTAAAAAAATTTCTATTAAGGCTTCTTTTGAATAAAGACTTTCAGAACCTATAGGTCTTCCGTTTACGACTTTTTGCAAATTTTTAGATTTTGGTAATAACCTGAACAAATTCCACTAATTGTTCCTAAGCCACCATTTTTGAAACTGTTCCTGCATAGTTGATCCCAACTAATACCTACTCCCATTCCACCTTGTACTATTGGTTTTCTATATAATGTTTTTCCTATTTTTATTCCTTTTAGCTCTCTCATAATGCCTCCTTCGATAAAAATAACGCTTGTTATTTTATAAAAAATTTGAGAACTAGCTCAAATTTAATTTTTAGATAAAATTCTATCCAAAGATAAATAACATCTGTTATATTATAGCAGAATAAAAATATATTACAAGCTTTATTTTTATATCGCAGCCAAAAATATCTCAAAAATAACTTGATAAATAAGGTTAGCAACTAGTCTTGAAGTTCTATCATCATAGTCATATCTAGGACTTATTTCTGCAACTTCAAGAGTCAAATTCTTTTTAGTCTTAGCAATAATATCTAGAAGTCTTATTGCTTGTCTTGGCTAAATTCAAATGTTTGTGAGACACTTACTCCTGGAGCACAAGTGATATGGAAAAACATCTGTACAAATTGTTAGATGTATATAATCATTTCTTTCTAATATAGGGTTTATATTTAAATCACTTAATTTTTCAATATCTTCTGCTAAAGAAGTAAGTTACTCCAAAACTTTTTGCTCTATCAAATAATCTTTTTGTATTTGAAAATCTTTGTATTCCTATGACGTTGTAATCAAATTTAATATTATCTCTTTTTACAATCATTTGCAATTTGATAAAACATTGTTCCAGAGTTTGCTCCCTTGCTATATTCTCTCATATCAAAAGTGAGCATCAAAACTTATGATTCCAACTTTTGGATCTGCTGATTTTGATTTTTGCAAAATTCATTATACCTGTATAAGTTCCGTAAGCAATATCATGTCCTCCACCCATACATACAACAAAATAATTCTTTGATTTTTGAGTTTTTGTGACAGTATCAGCTAATTGTTGCATGAGCTTCTTCTAATTTTCCTCCCACAACATCAATGGGAGTTTTTAAATCATAAAATTTTATACTTTGTATCAAAATTGGGAGAATTTGAAAGAGCTATCTTTAAATGTTTTCCAACCATCTGCAGCTCCTAATCTTCCATTGTTTCTTCTTATACCTTCATTTGAATTGTAACTAACAAAACAAACTTTTTACCATCATCTGGTTCTTGCATTAATTCTTCTAATGTTTTTGCTTGGACAACTTGATGTATTCTAAAGCAAATCGTCTTCATGTAACCATCTATACGACCATTCCAATCCATTTTTCTCCTTCTTTCTTAAAAATTGTAAAAACTTTTATTAAGTATTGTAATATCTTTCTCATTATAATTTTTAGCACATTGTTATAATTATTCAAGTAAAATATTTCTCTTTATCATATTCTATAGCTTTTTCTTCAATAATTTAAAGTTGCAGCACCTTTCTTTTATATTGTTAGGCAATTTGTCAAAGCAACATATTCATAAGCTTTGTAGCTGGAGATGAATTGCCTTGTTTTTAGGTAGAATAATCGTATAATTGATATATATAATTAAAAATAATAGAGAAGTAGAGAAGATGATACAACTGAAAGCATACAAGTGCAGAATATACCCAACGAAGAACAAAAATATTCATAAGTAAAACTTTTTGGTTGTATTAGACTTGTCTACAACCTTAGTATATCAAAATGGTATAATTAACATAGAAAAAGTAACTATGAATTTATATTCTACAATCTTATTTTTGAAAGTAAACAAGGAGAAAATTTATAGATAATACATTTATAAGATTAAAAATCTTTTTAGGAAGATACGAACAATTTTTGAAGAACTTTTAGAATCCGATACTCTTATATGGGTCGATCATAGAGAATATGATGAAGATATCATCTCTTATGTGAATGAAAAACTAGAAGATAAAGATAGAAATAGTATTAAGAATAATGGGAAACCTTATGGAGAAGATATTTATTTAAAACATAAGATAAGTCATTTTATGATACCCTATAAAGGAAAAATGGATAGAGATACAACCATTAAATCTATAAATGAGTTTATTCAACTAAGTATAGAAGTCGTTTTTGTATTGAAAGTCTTGCCAATGATACTTTGGCATGCAGATAACTAAGATTTATGGAAACAATTAGAAAATGAATTCGACAAAGAAAAAGTGAGCTATTATTTTTGAAGAAATAAATTTCAAAAGCAAAGATGTTTGATATGGATGTGATCTGTTTTTAAAATACGGTGAAAGATTGGGAATAGCGTAGAACGATAAATTTTGAAGGGTAGTATGAATACAACAAAGAATGGATTATATGAAACAGTAAAACATTTATTAGTGCCCCTATGAACTATGCAGAAGTTTTTGAAAAATGAAATCTCATGGAGAATTATTGTGTTTAGAAATGAGAAATCATATTTCCTACAGGAGAAACTTTTGGTAAGAGATCCCTTTGAGTTTGGCTGGTGAGAGAGCAGGTGTCATTACTCAACCAGTACTAAGAGGAAAGTATAGCATTGAAACTTTGGTAGCAGAAATCGAAGAAGAGACACTATCGTTATGTGCTCACAAGAATAAAATTTAGTGCTAAATAAGCCTGTGATTTATTGCTGAAGCTAAAGGTGATGAAAACTAGAAGGTGTAGATACTGAAAGTTATGGTTTATGGTTTGATGCAGTGATTGGCAAACTGCTAGTTGATGTAGAAACAAGAGATAACACATTGTGACTTTTAACAGCAGAAAGTGGTATAAAGAGCATACTGAAAATATTTACCAGACGTGAGAATTGAAAGAAAATGCCACGAGAAAAATCCAAAATTTCAAAAAGAGAAGACGAGGACTGGACAAACCTCTTAAAATTCCTAACACAGACGATCAATCTCCTACGATTCGGTCTGGTTTTGAATTTTAAAGTTTAACTCCATTCATCTTTGAAATACGGATTTTTCGTAACATTTCAATGCAGATCGTTATATGTTTTTCGATTTTATGCCGCTATGGGCTGTGTTATCTTGTTTCCGTCGACTTATGGTTAGCCAATCATCGGCAAATCCCAAAATGCTGCGTTATCGCCTTCTGGGATGCACTAAATGCGGCGTGGCGGGCGCCATTTTCGTTAAGGTTGTTCTTGAAACCCGCGGCGATAGTGTTCTTCTTCTGCTGCTGCCTCTGTGTGCTGGTGGTGGGTTTTCTGCTCTGCGCGCCAGGCTTGGATCTTCCGTGAAATATGATTCTCCCATTCAAACAGTAATTTTCCATAATTCATTTTCAAAACTTCTGCATGATCACCAGGGGCAACCAACGTTTTGTTCATGATTTTTAATCATTCTTTCGTTGTATTATGCTATGCTCGCTTCAGGTATGGGTCTACGCATTCTAATCTTTCACCACGTGTTACAAAAACATTGTCCCATCCGCATCGGCTTATCTTGCTTTGACTATTCAGTAACGCTTCCTTTCTGTCGGTCATTACAATGTTCATAAATAACGGTTAATGGCACAGATGTAGTATCGTTCATCGATACAGAAACGATTTCATGCTGGGTTGAGACAAACTCGTTTATGAATTTGACAGTTCTGTCATCGACCACTTTCCTTGAGAGGTATCGTAAATGAGCAATCTTCCAGCAGTTTGAGTAGCTGTCTTCTCCATCAGGTTTCCGTCTTTGTCTGTTCCTCTTGTCGTTTTCGTTCACATGATCGTCATGTTATGATCGACCTGTCGATTCTAAAGTTCAGCGGGGTGTTCGTATCTTGTCTTCTGAAGTATATTCTCGCGCATTTCAAAACTAGACAATAAAATAAGGTCATGATTACTGCGTGGTGCTGCATTCTGCTGGGTTATGAACAAGTCTGTCTGACAAAGTTGCCCATGGAGCCAGTGCGCCTCGAGATGTGTCATCTTCTCACTCCTGTACAATTATCAGTGCTGATGCAAGCTGAGCAGTCCATCTCCCAGCTGTGTGCTGTTGGCAATCGTGGCTGGGGAGGTGCTGGCTGGAATGGAGGAAACTATGGTGATGGGGAAATGTTTGTGATGGTGTGGTGGGAAGATTGTCCTGATGTGAGGTTTTGAACAGAAAGGAGGCGGATTGTATGGACGGTTGCGAAGACGTTTAACAGGAGACCACATCCAGGTGTCAACAGGCATTGGGTGTGAGACGGATGGAGGTGGCTGGCTGGGACCTGATGGAGTGGTGTGGAAGAGACAGTGGGAGTTGAGACGGCAGATGATTGAACGTTGAATAAGCTCAGGCTGACCTGAGTGTAAGGTTTGTGATTTAAAGGCTCCAGTGGGCGTGGGGAGAATGAAACTCGGCGGCAGTGAGCCTGGCAAATCAGGAGTGACCTGTGGGTGAAACATGTGCTGCAGACCTCTGGGCTATGTGGGCACTGCCAAATAAATCGCGCAGATCAAAGATTGGAGATCGTTACGATGTGGGGGCTGAACAGCTGTCAGGAGGTGGGCGTGTCAAGATGGGGCGGAACCCAGCGATCATGGGAGGCTCTGGTGCAAATGGTGTTGATAGGTAAAAGTTTGGGAGTCGCTGCAGGGTGTTCGTAAGCCTGAGAAGAATGATTATGCTCATCTGGCTGAACCTGCAGATGTTCATATCACTGTGCTCAGGAGTGAGTACTCCTGTTGTTGGAGCTGGACTCTGGGACAGGGTGACGCGGGGGTGCGGAAAAGTCTGGGCCTGTGGGGCTCAGGGCTGGTGCTGCTGGCTCAGGGGTGACTGAGACAGCTGCGATATGAAATGAAGCGTAATGTTTGGCGGATGTTGTTATCTTTGGATAGGGCTTGTCAAGTAAATTGACTGGATTCAGGCCACAAAAAATAAATAACAAGCGTTATTCGAAAAAGCTGTATCAAACTAAGGCACAGGAAAACATGGGTGAGGTGGGATGGGAGGCTGGGATCAGCAGGGTGGTTCAGATGACAGGTGATTGGGTGTTCGGGATGTGGAGGTGCAGGCAGGACCTGGGATGAAGTGAGAGCAAGGGGTGCAAAATGGAGGAGGCTGGTCGACTGCTGGCGTGTGATGCGCAGCCTGGGGATGAAGGTTGTTCAGATGCGCCCAAACGGGGCTGATTATTGACCAGACGGACACTGCCAGAAACGTTGGCTGTCGAATGTTCGGTGCAAGTGATCTGTAAATGGAGATGGTGGGTCTGATGCGTTAACAAATTGAAGGTCAAAATGATGGGTATCGAATGTAAGCTGATTGTGGAAGAGCATCAATAAATATGATTCCTGAAGTAAGAAGAAAATGATAATGCAACTGTTGGGATAATGATGATGTTCAAAA
>BNJS01001248.1_pt1 | contig 62925 bp, 93 predicted proteins | sample 8540461 | NCBI WGS metagenome assembly BNJS01 (sample SAMD00202454, study PRJDB9452) | human saliva metagenome | isolation source: human saliva | place: Japan
TCTTTGTTTTGGAGGAATAAGAAGTAAGGGGATAGAATTTGGATTAAATTGTGTCAACTTCTGTCTCTACAATCTATTTATAAATTTATAACTGAAGCCCATATATTAAATCATATTTATACACAAAATACTAGCTTCTTTTTCTATTAAAGCTATGTATAATCTTGCGACCCCCTGTGAGATGTGGTCGGATTCGCGCTGCGCATGGTTTGTCCGAGATCGCACTCGCGAAGGGTGTGAAGATTAAAGATAACTGGTTGATGCTTTTAAGCACTGGTGCCATTATTCTTATATTGGTGAGTAATTAATGAAAAACTCGTGGTATAAAACCAGAAACGGTTAAACGCGACTGGTATGTGCGTAGATGCGACAGGTAAACGCTTTAGGTCGTTTGGCACGACCAACTGAAGCGCTTGTCGTCTTCTCGTGGTAGCTTATAAAGCTGAATATACTCCGCACGTTGATGCTGGTGGTAGACCCACATCATCGTGATTAACGCGTGACAAAGCCTATAGGTGACTCGGTAGACAGCGAAAAGCGATAAAGAAATTTGCATTTTACTGCGGCACCACAGGTTGTGTGAGGTGGCATAATCAAACAAGCGGCTCTCAAAAGAGGCATATCGCGCGCCGTGTCCCGAAAAGCAGTGATTGAAACTGCGGTTAGAGGCATGCTGCCGAAAAGGTCCGTGGGCGTGCACGTTCCGCTGACCAGTAAAAGTGTATGCGGGTGCTGAACACCAACACGCTGCACACACAACCACAAGTATTGAGACATTTAATCTACGAGGTTTGGGATATGGCAGAGAGTCAAAACTACGGCACAGGTCGCCGCAAAAGCTCTTCAGCTCGTGTGTTTATGTCAAAACCGGTGCAATGGTAAGATGCATCATCAACCAACGTGAGTGGGACGTACATTTCGGTCGCATGAGACTTCTCTCGCACGATCGTACGTCAAACTCATTAGGGTGGTTGAGATGGCTTCGATAAAAGTGGGACCTATGCATGCACTGTTAAAGGTGGTGGTATTTCCGGTCAAGCCGAAGGTTGCAATCCGTCTGCTTTATCACCCGTGCATTGATGGAATACGATGAAACTTACGTCCTGGCACTTCGTGCAGCCGGGTTTCGTGCTTCTCGTGACGCACGTCGCGTTGAACGTAAAAGTGCTGGCTTTACACAAAGCACGTCGTCGTCCTACAATACTCCAAAGCGTTAATTTTATATTTGCGTATATATTCAAGAAACGTGCAGTCGAAAGCTTTGCAATGAATTAAAACCAGGCAGCATACTTAATTAATAATTGATGAGAGCTTTTATCACTAATAGCTGTATTATTTTCTAATATTTCGTCTATTGTTCTGTTCATCTAGTTGGAATATGATGATTTTCTCATGAATCCTCTTTCGATAATTATCCGCACTTATGTGCGGTCGATGTGAGTTTTAGCTACAATGCGTAGCATTATTTCTTTCGAGAGCGCTAAAATGCTTCCGATTATCAATCAAAAATCACTGTTGCCTATGGCCGCGGAACAAATGTATCACAATTAGTGGAATAACTATCAGGCTTATCGGGTACTGCGGGATGATGATCGTCAAAGTCAAACACTTTATTCAAGACGAACATCAACAAACAGCTGAGTTAACGCTATGGTAAAGCCGGATCAAGCCACAAATTTGACGAATTGCGTCACTATGATTGAAAAGCTGTTCAATTAAATATGCAGGTTGGTTGATGGGCCTCTAAATTTTTGGCACGGAGAATGTGTTTTTAAACCTATTGGTGAACAATGCTGTCAAATATCGCTATATTTAGAATTTGAGTTACTACCAACCCCTGATTGGAGTAAAGCTTTGGGTAAGACTGCTCATTTGACAAACAAGAGTGATTGGATGGCATTCAAGCAACGAGCTAAAGAGGCCTGCAATGGCAAAATTAAAGAAATTGATCATTTACATGCCCTTACCGAACACTCATTACTTGAAAAGGTTGGATGTGGATAGAAGGATGTAGCATTCAAACAGCAATTTTACAATCTGGCATTTTTGATCAAATTGCAGAGTCGATTCTGCCGAGAAAAATAAAGTGGGTATTTTAGTGAAAATGGGCTGCTGGTGTGATGTGTTGAATGATGATGTCGGTCGCCGAAATCACTCATCGCCCGACTGCTTGCTGATCCAAAAGTATTGCCGTAAACGTTGCCGCAACAAGCACGCCAGAATTACAGGCCGAAAAGATGTCGAAAACAAACTAAAAGGAAACAATACACTGATGATTAAATTTTTGTTTACCCGAATCTATTACAGCGAAACTTTTCTGCGTCGACTATTGGCGAAAGAAAAACCATTGTTGATGATTAAGCGGGCTTCCCGCAAATTATGAAAGTCGGACGAAGTTCCCGAACCGCAAGACATTATTGAATTGGCACAAATGGAAGACAGATGTTACGGCGCGCTTAATTAAACTCTGTATGCGGATGACGACTGGAAATTAAACTACCCTCACCACTCTCGGCAAAATCGTTTTCAGGACTTTACCCGCACAATGGTCGGTGTTACAGTTGCAAAATAATGGAACACGATCGCAGAGCTGTGGGCAAATGTGACGGCATTCGGTTTTATCCCCACAATGGCAGCGTGATGACGTTACGTGTCTTATGCCCCCTGGCAAGGAGGGATGGGTCTGGACGACATTATGACGAGCCTGATTGTGATTTCGTGGTACGTAGTGTGTGATAGTGCTTTACGTCGCAACTGCTGGCAGTTTGGTAAACACGTGCACCCAAGCACAGAATTCAAACCGATTCAGCCATATTCGTATTTTGATGATATGGGGAGATATTTTGGATGATGCTTGCGCAGCGCGGAGATGTGCTCACTGCCGTCTCGCTTATCTCATTACGTGTTTGCACCGGGATGATTGTTTAACTTTTCTTCTCTTCGGGTTGCGCCATCCGAGTGGTAGACGGCTGGAAAAAGTGGGCCAGTAGATGCTCTGGTCATCAGAATCGACATGGTCAACTGAGATGCTGGGTGCTCTTTCAGATGACTCCGCTGTTACAAAATGAGCGTGAGAAATTGAGCGACCGCACTGGTTCAGAAATATGAAAACGTCGGTTGACCAGACGACGTGGCCGAATCTGCCGGAGTTTCTTCTTTGATCGCATGCTTGGAACAGCGAAACGTTGGCAAAGCTGGCTACAGTAAGTGCTCGTCGTTACGAGTGGTTACTGAGGCGTTGAAGTGGCTGTTGATCCTGATGAAGTGCGGTCACTTTTAGAAGAGAATGCTGTGTACAGCGGGATAATAGCTGCAGAAGTACCTCTGCGAAAATCTCTCCACGGGTGCCTGCGCTAATGGAATGAATGGTTAGACGACAGCAAATCGCTTGAGGCGACATGTCGCTAAAACGGCTGTGCAGGAGCTAGGGGATACGGTCACTTCGCCATTTGAAGAGATTAGCAGCGCCAGGCGGAAGGACGACGCTGAAACCGCAATGGAGCCAGCTGTTGTGATAGTATTTGGCGGTAATTAGCGGACGATGGCTGGGCGCTGTTAAATGAATGACAATATTTATTCTGTCAGCCAACTAAATCAGTTCGTACGAGTGATTTTAGAAGGTCAACCTCGCTGAGTGTGGTTGATGGAAATTTCTACTTCGCCAAACCCGGTGTCGCGTGGTATCTGACGCTGAAAGATGAAATGCACGGGTTCGCTTTGCATACTGTCTCGCGTGATCTATGCAGTCACATTTAGACCACAGCAACGGAATGCCGGGTGTTGGTACGGGCGGCAGTCGGTTGTAGGCCGAGCTGGCGTGGTGATTATCAGCGTGCTGAAAATATGCACCCACTGCCGGGCGAAGGTTTGTGTCTACAGCAACAGTTTGAAGGCGCTAAAGCTAGAGTAGCTGCCGAGGGCTTGTTTGCGCAAACCCGATAAATATGCGTACTGTCCATCCGTCGGCGACGATTACATCTAAAAACCGGAGCTGCATTGCAGGAGACGGTTTTGCCATGACACGCCGTGCATCCGAGTTTAGTGCAGCAATTTACTCACATCGGTGCAAGGCATAAAGAAGCGACGGCAGAAAGTGCACAAATGATTGAATTAGCAAATCAACGCAATGAAGTTGATGCGATTGATTGATTAGGTGGTGGTGAGGGTTCGTTGGAAGATTTATGGTGTTTCTATGAGCAGCGGTGAAGCGTGCTGTTACCAATTCCGCGCTACCGGTGATCGAGTGCGTACGAGACATGAAACTGATCGTTACTCATTCTGATTTTGGTGCCAGATGATTGCAAGGAGCTCCCGCTCCATCGGCTACGCTGCTGCCGAGGGATTGGTTGGTCGCGATCAAGGCGCGGAGTATTACAGCAGCGGTTAAGTTGCAAACGACAACGGCTGGAAATGGCTCTGGATCGTTTCGGTTTACGCGGATCATCAGCAGTAAGCGGCCAGCCTGGCCGACTACAAAATCAGCATCCGCAAGCGCGACTACGTGCAGCGGCAGCACATTTTGTCACACTAGTTGGGATATCGTTTGCATACGGCAATGCGACGTGAAAGCGATGAAAAACAGATGAAAAACTGGACCGCACTTTCTCTTCGTTTAACAAAAATCTCTCTGCCGTTGCTGCGCGTGCAGCGCCAAACCGCAACAGGTGGAAACAGCTCAAAGTGCTGTTGAATTTGGGATGGGAAAAGAATCTGTCTGTTAAAGCAATATCAATTGGCTGAAGTCTGTGTGCTTAAAGTAGCGGGTTTAGAGATCCTTTTGAAGAAGTGCTGCTTTCGCGGTTATTCTATTGCCGAAAATGTGCGAGGTGGAAGGCGCTACGGAAATAACACACAAATGCCGGCAAGGAATTGAACAGTTGCGCAGCATGATCAAGTAACGGAATTATTTTAGTAGTACCAGTGATACGATCCCACAATTGAGGGAACATTTAGATTAAAACTCCAGTCCAAATAGGGGCAAATGGTTTGCTAAAGTTGACATTTAGTCGGATTTGGGAGAATATCACGCTACATAGAGAGAACGAACTGAAGAAGGGTATGGGTGAGAGTGCTGATTGAAGTGGATCAGCTTACATGGTAAAGCGTGGTGAACGAGTGATTTACGACGATCCCAATTTACATGCGTGCAAAGGTAAAATCACGGCAGTGTGGGGCCGTCCGGAATCGGTAAAACAACGTTGCTGAAGCTTATCCGGAGGATGGCAGCTTCATCCTGAGCAAGGTGAAAATGCTATTTACTTTGATGTGAAGTGCGAGGATATTTGCTGGATGATCAAATGGTGAGCTGGTATAAGGTACGCCAGCGTATGGGTATGTTGTTTCAGTCGGCGACGCTATTCACCGGATATTTCAGCCTTTGAGAACGCTAGCGCATTCTGTGAGCGCACCCGCTTGCCGCAGAGTGAGTTCGCCAGCGGTGTTGATGAAAACTAGAGTCCGTCAGGGTTGCGTGAGCAGCGGATTTAATGCCATCAGAGCTTTCGGGAGGGATGTACCGCCGAGCTGCACTGGCGTGAACACCGTTTTAGATCGATTTGATTGGCGTATGACGGACGCCTTTTGCGCAGGATCCGATCCGCATGGAGCGCGTAGTATTCGCCTGATCAAAGCGGCTAGTCGAAGCTGCAAAGTGACTTCAATCGTAGTGGTCCGCGCACGATGTGCGCCGAGGGTGCTGAGCATTGCTGATTGGCGCCTATATTATTGCGAGATGAAACGGATTGGTGCAGGTAAAGGACGGCGGAACATGTCTGTTGCAGAGCGAAAGATCCGCAAGTGAAGTTGCCCAGGTATCCAATGGTGGAAGAAGATGGCCTGTGCAAAGTCTCATTATCCGTGCCAAAGGTATTGTGCACAAAGACTCTATTCGGTTCGCGCAATGATTGTAAATTTAATTCTTCTTTTGGCGAGATCACAATGCGAGATGGCATCGGTGCGTGCGTTGGGACGTGCCGGTTTTATGTTGTTCGGCGCGCGCGCGTGGTAAAGCCGCAGGGTCAGAAAACATACCTTTATTAATCAAACAATTGTATGTGTTTGGGTGTGCAATCGCTGCTTTGATTATTTTATTGTCCGGCTTAGCTTTATTGGAATGTGCTCGGGCTACAAGGTTATGTGATATTGGTGGATGCCGCTGAAACCAGTTTGGGACAACTGGTAGCATTATCTTTGACCGCGCGAGTCGGACCCGTTGCGACCGCGCTGTTGTTGCCGGTCGAGTCTGGTGGCGCTAGCGGCAGAAATCGGGTTTGATGTGCGCTACCGAACAGCTTCCAGCCCAGAAAGTGATGGCGGCTGATCGCTCTATGTCGCGTTATCGCACCACACGCTTTTGGGCGGAGTACCGCGATGCCTATTTTAGCCGTCATGGTACACTGCACCCGGCGCATTTGCGTACATTCTGCTGGTGTCGATTGAAAGGCGTTGATGGCGGTGGCTTTTGGTCACGCAGTCGCGTAGCGCCGTGACGGATAGTGATTTACTAAAATGGCTTTATCAAGAGTGTGTGGTACTTTGCTTTGCGGTAGTGGTGGATCTGCATTATTTAATGGTGGCGAGCTGTGTGCCAGGCATCGGAAGGTATCAACGTGGCTACTAAGGCGAACAGTGGTTCACTGCTTTAACTGTATTGATTAGACTTTGAAAGTGACAGCTATGATGTTCGGTGGGTTAATAAGATTTTAAAAAGTGCGGTCGAGTTTAGGATAATTTTATGAAACAAACAATTAAATATGAATTTGGTAGGCTTGTAATGCTGGGCCCTATTGCTGCATTGATTTTATGGGATTAAAAGTGGCAAACGAAGTAGGCCTTTTTGATGAGGCAAGATCTTACAGAATCTTGCAACTTTTGGACAATATCTGCTGACTAAAAGTGCGTGCGCGACTAAAAGTTGGTGGGGTTGTTATCGGCGGTGACCAATATGATTAGATACAAAACTGATCTACTACAAGTAGAAGTTGTTGATGAATTCTATAATCAAATTCCGATAACAGCTCTTATCGATTAAAACTTCAGGGTCTGTTAGGAGCAATATATTGCGCTAAGTGGTATTGATGATGCGGAAACTGCCAATGTGGAAAGAGGTAGAAAAGTGGTGATAGATACAAAATCTGCAATGGTGCTAGAGGATCTTATCGGACAGTTTTATATGGCGATAAGGATAAAAACAAGAGAATACCCCCTGAGACGTTATCAGTGATCTTAGGAAGAACAATTTAATTTGGAGAACACTATGTTAAAAATTACATTGGGGAAAACTTGGTTTGCAAAATTGTTGGTCATTTTCGACCGCACTTTGCTATGCAAAGCGTGATAGCAAACGATAATCCTTATCTGTTGATGCAGAATGCTTCGGATAAGTTATTCAGTGATATTAAAAGCTAATCAGGCTAAATTACGCAAGATCCGGAATTATTGAAAAATATTGTGCGGTCAAGATTTAATGCCTTATGTTCATGTAAATTATGCCGGTTCTTTGGTTTTGGGACAACATTTCAAAAACCACCACGCCGGAACAACGCAGTAAATTTTACCGTATCTGATCAATTGATCGTTCAGGCATATGCTCAAGCATTGACGATGTGCAGAAAGATCAAAAGTTGAAATGGAACAGCCGTAAGATGTTTCCGACAGCAAGGTGAGTATTCGCGTAAAAGTTATTCAAAGTGGTAACCAAGCGCCGATTAACCTGAATTTTTATTGGCGTAAAAACAGCAAAGACGGTAAATGGCAAGTGTATGATATGGCTGCCGAAGGTGTAAGCATGGTGGATACTAGCAGGAATGGAGTAGTATTTTTGCGTAAAGACGGTATTGATGCGATTAACCGAGCAGGTGCAGAAAGCAGCAAATGTTCCCGTTACATTAAATAAATAATTATGCAAGCTGAAAAGTATTTTAAAATGGTCGGCAGTGCAGATGATGATAGAATAGCTCTCGCTCTAAGCGGGGAGCTATCGCGTGACGATTGTTGCCGCTTTGGAAAGCATGGCGGGAACGTACTTTTTATCTGAAAAGCAAATCAGGATAAGCATCTTTTTGTGGATCGGCGAAAGTTAAGCGGGTTGATTCGGCGGCTTTGCGTTATTATGCAATTTGCTTGAATACTGTCGTCCAAACACAACAACAAAATAAAACCCTTAGATTGGAAAAATGTACCGCCACAAGTAGTAACTTTAGCCGATCTTTTTGGCTTAACAGAGCGGATTAACTCTTTAATAAAATAAAACCCTACGGAAATATATAATGGAACTGGAGGAATTGAGCGAATTTTAAAAAGAAAACTTGAATATTGAAGAAGTGTATGCTCAAGGGAAAAATGCACATTTCGGTGTGATTGTAGTAAGTGATGAAATTGCAGCGATGCTAAAAGTCAAACAACAACAAACGATTTATGCCCCGTTAATGTCTTTATTTTTACAACAGGCGAAATTCATGCGTTAACCATTAAAACCTTTAATCGGGAAAAATGGAAACGTGAACGCATGTTAAATGTTATCAATTAATTCGAACGGCAGGACAATAAAATGCAAAAATTTCGTGTATATGGACAATCACGTCTAAGTGGTACAGTTGATATTTCAGGGCAAAAATGCGGCACTACCAATTTTTGTTTGCTGCAATCTTGGCTGAAGAACCGGTATTGTTAAGCAATGTTCCCGATCCTCAGGATATTGAAACCACACCGGAAAATTTTGCGTCAATTAGAGTCGTTGCTGAACGTGACGAGCAAGGTCGTGTACATTTGGATGCGTCAAAAATTGATCATTTCATTGCGCCTTATGACTTGGTAAAACCATGCGGGTGCTTCTATTTGGGCGTTAGCACCTTTGGTTGCACGTTTTAAAACAAGGACAGGTTTCATTGCCTGGAGGTTGTTCTATTGGTGCTCGTCCGGTGGATTTACATATTAGCGGCTTGGAACGCCTAGGAGCGAAAATTGTTCTGGAAGACGGTTATGTCAAGGCTTTTGTTGAAGGAAAATTAAGCGGACAGCGGATTGTTATGGAAAAAGTCAGCGTAGGTGCGACTTTATCGATTATGACCGCTGCGACTTTTAGCTAAAGGCACTACTATCATTGAAAAATGCAGCGCGTGAGCCGGAAATTTTAGATGTAGCGATTTTTCCTTAATAAAATGGGTGCTAATATCCAAGGTGCAGGAACAGATTCGATAACCATTGAAGGTGTCGAACGACTTGGTGGTTGTGAACATAGCGTTGTGCCTGATCGTATTGAAACGGGGACGTTTTTAGTTGCCGGTGCAATTTCAGGTGGACGTATAGTTTGTCGTAATACTAAGCCTGATACGTTAGATGCCGTAATCGATAAGCTACGTGAAGCCGGTGCTCAAGTTGATGTGGCGGAAGATATGATTACTTTGGATATGCTGGGAAATCGTCCTAAAAAGCGGTAACTATTCGCATCTATGCCGTATCCAGGTTTTCCTACGGATATGCAGGCACAGTTTACTTTTGCTAAATATGGTTGCTGAAGGCACAGGAGTTATCACTGAAACAATTTTTGAAAACCGTTTTATGCACATTCCAGAATTAATCCGTATGGGCGCGAAAGCGGAAATTGAAGGAAATACAGCGATTTGTCATGGAGTGGAACATTTATCAGGTGCCGAAGTAATGGCTACCGATTTACGTGCATCCGTCAGTTTGGTTTTGGCAGGATGTGTGCTTCAGGCACAACCATTGTGGATCGCATCTACCATATTGATCGTGGTTATGAACGGATCGAAGAAAAATTACGTGGTTTGGGCGCTCGAATCGAACGTTTTTCCGAAGCAACGGAAGAAGAATAGTTAAGTGATACTGTATCAATAAAAAATGCCTTCATTGAGAAGGCATTTTTATTAAATCGGTCAGCTTAACTTTCAGCATATTCCCGCATAAATTCCTGCGCCTTTTCCACCATTTCTTTAGAACCCAAAAACAGCGGTGAGCGTTGATGAAGTGCGGTCGGTTTTATGTCTAAAAATTCGATTGTAGCCGCAGTAGCAACGCCGCCCGCTTGCTCGGTTAAAAACGCCATTGGGTTGCCTTCATAGAGTAAGCGTAGCTTTCCGTTCGGATAGTTGGTGGCATTCGGATAAATATAAATACCACCTTTTAACATATTGCGATGAAAATCCGACACTCAAAGAGCCGATATAGCGTGAAGTATAAGGGCGACCGGTAGCAGTATCTTCTTCTTGACAATATTTGAGGTATTTTGACACCCATCGGGAATTTGAGATATTGACCTTCGTTAATAGAATAAATTTTTACCGCTTTTTGAATTTGGAGATTTTTCGTGAGAAAGGCAAAATAACCCTAGTGAAGGATCGTAGGTAAAAACCATTTTACACCGTTTCCTGTGGTATAAACCAACATTGTAGAAGAACCATAAACCACATAGCCCGCCGCAACTTGTTGATTACCCGGTTGCATAAAATCTTCCAGAGTAACCGGAGAGCCCTATTGGCGAGACACGGCGATAAATAGAGAAAAATCGTGCCGACGGCAACATTGACATCAATATTAGAAGAACCATCCAATGGATCCGTAAGGATGACATATCTGGCATTGCGCCCGCGTTCTGTATCGAACGCAACAAAATTTTCTTCCTCTTCGGAAGCAAAGCCTGCCACCTCTTCCCGGAGCCATTAATGCGCGTTTCATAGTATCATTAGCGAAAACATCAAGCTTCATCTGGAGCTTCACCCTGCACATTTTCATTACCGGCATTCCCTGAGGATATCCTGTGTTAGACCGGCTCGATTTATATCGCGATGAATCAGTTTGGCAACCAATCGAATGGATGAAAGAATCCCTGTCAACGCCCCTTTGCATTAGGGTACTCAGCTTTGTTTTTCGACAATAAATTCACCCAGAGTTTTTCATTTTATTTTCTCCTTAAATTAATGAATAATTTTTACTCTATCAATAACTTTGATTTATTATAACAACTTAATTTTATCAATAATAAAATAAAAGTTAATAATGTGATCTTATTCATAAATTTATTTATTATTAGCTGAAAACTAAAAGAGAAAAGTTAATGAACAATAAACATATTCATATTCTCGGTGTGTGTGGCACTTTTTATGGGCGGTGTAGCGATTATTGCTAAGCAAATGGGGTATCGGGTAACCGGGTCGGATATTAACGTTTATCCGCCGATGTCGACATTTTTAACCGAAAACGGCATCGAAATCATACCGCACTTTGAGACATCGCAATTGCAGCCTGCGCCTGATATGGTGATTGTCGGAAATGCCATGAAGCGTGGCAATCCTTGTGTAGAATATATATTGGATAATCAATTGCCTTATACATCAGGGTCCGCAATGGTTACATGATAATGTGCTGCGTGAACGTTGGGTGTTAGCGGTGTCAGGGACTCATGGGAAAAACGACAACAACGGGAATGTTAGCGTGGATTTTGGAACAAAAACGGTTTTGTCACCAAGTTTTTTGATTGGTGGTATAGCTGGCAATTTTGGTGTGTCCGCACGTTTAGGCGAGAGTAATTTTTTTCGTAATTGAAGCGGACGAATATGATACGGCATTTTTCGATAAACGTTCTAAATTTGTACATTACAATCCCAAAACCTTAATTATCAATAATCTGAGTTTTGATCATGCTGATATTTTTGATGATTTAAAAGCTATTCAACGTCAGTTTCATCACATGATTCGTACTATTTCGTCCAGCGGATTGATACTTTCCGATAAAACCGAGCAAAGTGTGAAAGAAACACTGGATATGGGCTGTTGGTCGCATAAACAATTTTTAGGTGAAGAGCAGGAATGGTATGCGCAGCGTATCAGTAATGATTGCACGCATTTCGCCGTATTCCATAAAGGCGAAAAAAACGGCGGAAGTGAATTGGTCGATTGTTGAGCGCATAATATGCACAATGCTCTGATGGCAATTGCAGCAGCGCGTCATGCCGGAGTGAGTGTCGAAAATGCCTGTGCAGCATTGGCAACATTTGTTAATGCTAAACGTCGCTTAGAGGTAAAAGGCGAAGTGAATGGTATTACGGTGTACGATGACTTTGCTCATCACCCTGAAGCAATTCAGGCAACACTTACCGCCTTGCGCGATAAAAATTGGTGGTTCAGTACGCATTCTTGCGGTGCTTGAGCCTCGCTCTAATACAATGAAAATGGGAATTCATAAAGACGATATTGCGCCTTCATTAGTTCGTGCCGATTATGTATTCGTATTACAGCCCGATAATATTCCGTGGGACGTATCGGATATAACTAATAAATGCCTGCAACCGGCAAAATGGACGGCTAATTTAGAGCGTTTGATTGATATGGTTGTTGCTGAAGCTCATCCGACAGATCATATTTTAGTGATGTCAAATGGCAGTTTTGGTGGTATTCATCAAAAACTGTTGGATAAACTTGCACAAAAATAAGATGAAAATAGACCGCACTTTATGGTGTATTTTTTTGATTAATTCTCAAATTTATAAAATAAAGCGTGTTATTTTTTTCTCATATGCTGTTACTATGTTCGTCGCTTACATAAGCAACAATGGATATCTAAATAATTTATGTAATTGCGTTTTTATCACAATCATCACGTTATTAGTTATCTTAATATTTATACAAAGTTTTAGGATTCATACAATGTCACAAATGAACGGAACCGTCAAATGGTTCAACGATACAAAAAGGATTTGGTTTTTACAAGCGGATAGCGGCGAAGAAGTGTTCGTTCACTTTTTCTGCAATCAAAAAGCGACGGGTTTCGTAGCTTAAAAGATGGTCAAAAGTAACTTTGATGTGGTTGACGATAAACGCGGTAAAAAGCGGACAATGTAGTAGTTGTGGCTTAGTCGTCATTGAGATGATAAAAAGGCCATCGCATGGTTACCATAAGGTGAAAGTGCGGTGGCTTTTCTTTGATTTGTTTTACAGTTTAATATAGAAAATTAAATTGTGAAGCTAACAAAAAAAGCGTTAAATCCGAAGATTAACGCTTTTTTTAAATTTGGTTGCGGGGGCCGGATTTGAACCGACGGCCTTCGGGTTATGAGCCCGACGAGCTACTGAAACTGCTCCACCCCGCGTTTGAGGTGGTTAAATATACGCTTTTTATTAATGAATGCAAGTAAATATTTTCGAAAAATATAATTAATCGAGTTAAAAATAGACTAAAAAGTACATTTTTCGGCATTTTATCACTTCTAAAATCAATTAAAAAGATTAGTCGCGCATTCGGTTTTTTGATAGCATATGGCATTTTCAATTTTTGAACAGTAAATGGGATTTTTAATGCACTTCAGTCACAACATTATTCATAAAACTGCAACGTTACTTGTGGTGGCTTTTATTAGCTGCTTGTAGTTCCGACAAGCCGCAACAACAAACGGGCAACCGAGGGGGCTGCTACTCAGTCATTCGGTGATATTGACAAACAGAAATTCGGTGCAAAGTATAAAGGGCGTTCTTATAATCCGGCACTTTTACCTCTGTTTCACAGGTTGATAATCAAAGTGCGGTGATTAATCAGGGCGATTTTTCTGACTCAACTCTCTAATGTACGTAATTATTCAAATCAAATTAATTTGGCGTTTGCCGACAATTACGACAAAATCAGTCAATGGGTACTGTCCGGTGCAAATGTTAAAGAACTTGGAAATTACGGTATTCGTCCGCAGATTATGGCTGGAGAAGACGGCTATCAAAAATGTACTCATGACCGGCTATTATTCACCAGTAATTCATGCTCGTCGTGCAGCACAAAGGGCAATATCAACATCCGATTTATGCCATGCCAAAACAAAAACGCTTCAGTCGCGCACAGATTTATGCCGGCGCATTAGCAGGCAAAGGTCTAGAACTGGCGTATAGTGATTCGATGCTGGATAATTTTCTGCTTGGCGTACAAGGGAGCGGTTATGTGGATTTCGGAGACGGTCATCTGAATTATTTTGCTTATGCCGGACAAAACGGCTTTAAATACGTTAGTGTTGGGCGTTTATTAGTAGAAGACGGCGAAATTGAAAAAGAAAAAAATGTCTATTCAGGCTATCCGTGAATGGGCAAAACGTAATCCTTCACGCTTACAGGGATTATTGGAACGTAATCCATCCTATGTATTTTTTAAAAATGATCCATACGGCAAAGTGAAAGGCTCAGCAGGCGTTCCTTTAGTGCCTATGGCAGCTGTGGCTTCCGATCGCAATTTAGTGCCGTCGGGTAGTGTTTTTGTTGGTAGAAGTACCACAAATTGACAATGATGGCAATTGGACAGGAGAGCACCAGCTACATTTAATGGTGGCCTTAGATGTCGGTGGCGCGGTAAACGGACATCATTTTGATTTATATCGTGGAATCGGCGATGAGGCAGGACATATATCCGGATTGTCCAAACATTACGGGCGTGTATGGGTGTTGCGTTAATGACGCGGGTTGATGGTTACGAACAACGTTTCGGTGGAATTGGTCGTTTATACGGTACTTCGGCTCTCGAACGTTTACGACAGGCGCATATTTGTGTAATCGGAATAGGCGGTGTGGGATCATGGGCCGTGAGGCTTTTGGCTCGTTCGGGTATTGGAAAAAGTCACGTTAATTGATATGGATGATATTTGTGTTACTAACATTAATCGTCAAATCCATGCTCTAAGTGGCAATATTGGTAAGCTGAAAACCGAGGTAATGAAAGAGCGGGTACAGTTAATAAATTCTAAATGTGAAGTTCAGGGTCATCGATGACTTTCTTTCCGCTGAAAATTTAGCCGAATACCTTAATCGAAATTATGATTATGTGATTGATGCCATTGACAATGTGAAAAACTAAAGCGGCTCTGATTGCCTACTGTAAGCGCAATAAAATCAAAAGTGATCACAATAGGTGGTGCAGGGGGACAGACGGATCCGTCACAAATCCGAATTGCAGACTTAAGTAAAAACCATTCAGGATCCGCTATTGGCAAAAGTGCGGTCGGTTTTACGCAAGAATTACAATTTCAGTCAAAATCGAAACGGAAATTCGGTATTGACTGTGTTTTTCTACTCAACCGTTAATTTTTCCCACAAACAGAGGGAGAATGCGCTGTATCTGCCACAATGAATTGTGCTAATGGTTTTGGTGCAGCTACAATGATTACAGCTACTTTCGGCTTTTTTGCAGTCTCTCGGGTAATTGATAAATTGCTGGCTAAAGCTGAATAATCTTTTTGATAAAAAGATGGTAATTTTCCTTAAAAGCGCTAATCTAGAATCCGTTTCGACAGGATTCTAATATTCTTAATATAAGGAAAATATAATGACTTGCATAAAAAAACATTTAAGAAAAACGTTGTTGGCTGGTGCACTGATTACTGCGGCTGGTATCGCCCAAGCAAATGTAGTTACTTCAATTAAACCTCTTGCCTTTATTGCTTCATCTATTGCTGATGGTGTCACCGAAACCGAGATTATCGTACCGCCAGGTGCTTCACCGCATGATTACAGTCTCAAACCCGGTGATGTACAAAAGGTGAAATCGGCTGAATTGCTCCTTTGGATTGGTGAAGATATTGACGGTTTCCTAGAGAAGACCGTTAATTCGGTAGAAAGTAAAAAGTTATCACTATCGCCGAGTTTGCTGAAATTAAACCGTTTTTAGAAAAGCGGAGCATCATCACCATCATGATGGACGTGATCACGACCACGGTCATAAACATGATCATGATCACAAACATGACCATGATCACAAACATGACCATGAGCACAAGCATGATCACGACCATAAACATACTCATGATCACGATCATGATCTGCAATGAACTTAGTATCAACTGGCATGTTTGGTATTCGCCTGAGATCAGCAAAAGTGGTTGCGCAAAAGCTAGCAGATAGATTGAGTGAGCAATATCCTGATAAAAAGAACTCATTGCACAAAAATTTGGCAAATTTTTGACCGCACTTTGACTGCTCAAAGCGATAAAATTAAAAATCAATTGGCAAAAATTTAACAATAAAAGGCTTTTATGTTTTCCATGATGCCTACGGTTATTTTAATGATGCTTACGGCTTGCAACAAACAGGGTATTTCACTATTAATCCATTAGTTGCGCCGGGTGCAAAAACATTGGCGACGATTAAAGAAGAGATTGCCGAACATAAGGTAAGCTGCTTGTTCGCTGAACCGCAGTTTACACCGAAAAGTAATTGAAAACTCTCAGTAAAGGGAACCGGAGTCCACGTTGGACGCTTAGATCCGATGGGGGATAAAGTTGCATTAGGGAAAAATGCTTACGCCGATTTCCTTCAATTCACCGCCGACAGTTATGCGGAATGTCTGAGTAAATAAGATAATAAATAAAGTGCGGTCGATTTTGAGCGCACTTTTTCGAATCTTATTTTGTTATAAATGGACTTTAGATTTTTGGTTATAGATGCGGTTTCTTTAAGATGAAACCGCATCTTAGTTATAATAGTTCAGAAAAACGTCTTTAAATTTAAGCGCACTTTAATGCTTAAAGCCTGCTATAATCCTTCCAAATTTATTCACATACAGAGAAAAAAATATGAAACAACTTTTTCGCCACCACGGCGCGTGGTTTTGAAGAATTATTAAAAAGTTGAATTGAGCGAACTGGGCGCGACAGAATGCCGTGTAACACAAGGCGGCGTGTATTTTGTGGCGGATGATGAAACTCAATATCGCACATTACTATGGTCGCGTTTGAGTTCACGTATTTTATTGCCGATCGCTACAGGTAAAGTGTATAGCGATTTGGATTTTGTATTCCTTGGTACTTAGCCAACCCTGGTTTGATTATTTTGATGAAAGAACGACGTTTTTAGTGAATTTTTAACGGCACGAACCGAGAAATTCGCCACACGCAATTCGGTGCAATGCGGGTTAAAGATGGCATTGTGGATTATTTTGAGCGCCAAGGTAAAAGCGCGTCCTGATGTAGACAAGGATAATCCTGATATCCGTATTCATGTTTATTTGAATCGTGAGGATGTGGTACTCTTTGGATTTAAGCGGGGAGGCACTACATCAGCGTGGTTATCGCGAGGATAGCGGGCAGGCGCCGCTGCGTGAAACTTTAGCCGCGGTGATTGTACTGCGCTCGGGCTGGTTGCGTGGCACACCGTTGGTGGATCCTATGTGTGGCTCAGGTACGCTATTAATTGAAGCAGCCCAAATGGAAGCCGATATTGCGCCGCAATTGTATCGTATGCACTGGGGATTTGATTTTTGGAAAGGGCATAATCAAGATGCATGGGATAAAGTAAAATCGGAAGCGGTAGCGCGGGCAGAAGCACATAAACAGACCGAAACGCAAAAACAAGTGAAAAAAATAGACCGCACTTTTATGGTTTTTGACCTTGATCATCGAGTGTTACAAAAAGCGCGAAAAAAATGCGCAGAATGCGGGAGTTGCACAGTTGATAATATTTCAGCAGGGTGATGTGTCAGCTTTAAAAATCCTTCACCGGAGCAGCAAGGGACGGTAATTTGTAATCCACCATATGGTGAACGACTCGGCACGACCCCTGCATTAATTGCACTTTATTCAGTATTTGGGCAACGTTTAAAACAGCAATTTTCCGGTTGGAATGTTTCCGTATTTAGTTCGGAAGAGGGTTTGTTGGATTGTTTGCGTTTGCGTTCACACCGCCAATTTAAGGCAAAAATGGCCCGCTTGATTGCGTTCAAAAACTATCAAATTTCTGACCGCACTTTGAGTCAGCAAAATGAGCCAAGTGCGGTAGAAAATTCCGCTATTTTTCAACAAAATATAGAAGTGGCAGCAGATTTTTGCTAATCGTTTACAAAAAAATATTAAGAAAAATTGAAAAATGGGCTAAACAACAGGGGCTGGATGCTTACCGATTGTATGATGCGGATTTACCTGAATATAATCTTGCGGTAGATCGTTATGCTGATCACATCGTAGTACAGGAGTATGCTGCCCTAAAAATATTGATGAAAACAAAGCGCGTCAGCGCTTATTGGATGCCGTAAGCGCGATACTATCAGTTACTGGTGTGGAAACCAATAAGCTCATCTTAAAGGTTCGAGAGAAGCAAAAAGGTGCGAACCAGTATGAAAAACTGGCGAATAAGGGCGAATATTTTTATGTAAATGAATACGGGGCAAAATTGTGGGTTAATCTGACAGACTATTTAGATACAGGATTATTTCTTGATCACCGATTGACTCGCAAAATGCTCGGTGAAATGGCGAAAGATAAGGATTTTCTCAATTTATTCGCCTATACGGGATCGGCAACCGTGCATGCAGCATTAGGCGGTGCAAAATCAACCACTACCGTGGATATGTCAAATACTTATTTGAATTGGGCGGAACAAAATCTGATTTTAAATGATATCGAAGGTAAGCAACATAAATTGATTCAGGCAGATTGTTTGCAATGGCTAGAACGTTGTGAGCGCGAATTCGACTTAATTTTTGTTGATCCACCGACTTTTTTTCCAATTCTAAGAGAATGGAAGATAGTTGGGATGTTCAGCGCGATCATATTAAATTACTAGCAAACCTGAAACGTATTTTTACGTCCGCAAGGGACGATAATTTTTCTCTAATAATAAACGTGGTTTTTAAGATGGATTTCACCGCGTTAGAACAAATCGGATTAACTGCGGTGGAAATTTCCACCAAAAACTTTACCGCTTGATTTTTGAACGTAATCAACGTATTCATAATTGCTGGTTGCTTAAAGTGGAAGGGTAATTTGTAGATAACACCTCAGCTGGGCGGGGTGTTATCTTTTTAGAGCAGTGAAGACTGATCTATAACGCAAGCTGCCGCTGAAAAGAGCGGTATCTTTTTCTAAATTTAAAATACTTTCTTAAATGGTTTAACGATTACTTCATCATACACGCCCGCCTCAACATAGGGATCCTGGCTCGCCCAAATTTTCGCTTCTTCAAGAGAATCAAATTGTGCGATAACAGTCGAACCTGTGAAGCCTGCATCTCCAGGATTTTCATCATCAATGGCGGGATTTGGGCCGGCAGTCAGTAAACGATTTTTCATCTTGTAATTGTTGCAGGCGTGCTAAGTGTTGCGGGCGTACGCTGAGACGCTGGGAAAGCGTATTAGGTTTATCCTGAGCAAAAATAACATAGTACATGGTGTTTTTTCTCCGATTAGTTTGGTTTATTAAGTAGCGTAAGTGCTTGCTCCAATTCAGGATTATCTTCTTTCGGTACCGGGCGAGGCTTTCCCTCTTTATCAATAGCAACGTAAGTAAAAAGCGCTTCTGTCACACAAACACGATCACGTACACCTTCATATACTTTTTAATCCATACTTCCACTTTGACTTGCATTGAAGTACGACCAACCTCGGTTAGTTTACCGTAACAGCAGACTACGTCGCCGACAGCGATAGGGGCGTAAAAAACAATTTTATCGACGGCTACAGTCACAACACGTCCTTTGGCGATTTCTTTTGGCTAGAATAGCACCGCCCATATCCATCTGTGACATAATCCAACCACCGAAAATATCGCCGTTAGCATTAGTATCGGACGGCATGGCTAAAGTGCGTAAAATTAATGCACCTTCAGGTTGTCTGGCAATGTTGCTTTTAGTATCGTTTTTAGTTGATGTTGTCATAGCTTATCCTGTTCGTTTTTATCTTGCGGAAGATAACGGTAAATATACCCACCGGTGATGATAGTGGCAATCAAAGTCATTCCTATGATCCCGAAAGTTTTGAAATCCACCCAAATATCATTGGATAAATAGTTGCTGATATAAATGTTAACCAGCATACAGAGCAGAAAAATCCGGCCCAGCCCAAATTTAGTTTATTCCATACGGCTTCCGGTAATTCGATTTCTTTACGAGCAATTGCTTGATTAGCGGTTTTTTGAAACCATATTGGCTAATTAATAAAATCAATGCGAAAAAGAGCATAAACAATGGTGACTTTCCATTTTGAGAAATTCAAGTTCATTAAAATAGGCGGTTAAAAATACCAAAAAACCACCGCACTTCCCATAATAATTTGTTGTTTTTCAATTTTACCGTACTTCAATTTTAGTATTATCATTTGCGCGATTGTTGCAATAACTAATGTAATTGCCGCTTCACGAATACCGACCAGCTTATATACAGCAAAAATAAAATCAGCGGAATAAATTCAAGTAATTGTTTCATTAATAAGCCTTTTTGCGTAAAAATAATATAGAACCGATAAGTAAATACCAATGCAAAGGCATTGATAAAGGAAATCACTAAATTGGCAAAACAGAGTGAAAACTAAATTATCGGATAGAGAAGCGAGCTGTTGTCCGACTAGTTGGAAAAATAAAATAAACCAACACGCAATACAAAAATAATACTGTTGTGCGTTTCACGCCTTTTTAGCCAAATAAAGGAAATGGATTCGGAAAGCCCTTTATCTCCGATTAGATAACTGACCGGAGCAAGACATAAACGAATAGATACAAAAATTCCGAAAAACATTGCCAACACCGCAAAAATTGACGGTGAAGTTTGCCCGGCTAGAGCAACCCAAATATTTGCCAAACCGATAATGATTGGGAACAGCAACAAAAATATTCAGTAACAAAACCCTAAAAAGGCGACTGAGAGTCATACCGAATACTTGGCTTAAAGTATAATTATTACGCAAGCTGATGTGATGGATCGTCAAAAATCCCCCAGCTTGATACGGCAATAAATAATATCTGACTGATAATATTGATAGCAGCGTGATATCAGTTTTTTCTAGTATCGTTGCAAGTAATTGTTCCGGTGGTAAATTTTTCTTTATTGGGGATTGTTACGATAGGTTCCAGCAATGCGCTTCCAAGCATATCAATTGCAAGGGAAATTAAAAACGCAACAGTAAAGGTTATTATGAACTGGCGTTGATTACGAATAAAAGTTCCAGCTGTCTTGAAAAAGCTGTGTAAAATTAATCGGCATTATAATGTCTCGTTAAAGTAAAAAGTCAGCGGGTATTATACCGTTTTTTTATTATGAAGTGGTAGTTTCTTCATATCTTCTCGGCCCTGTTCTTGGAAAAAGTGCGGTCATTTTTATGCGTTTTTAAGTATTTTTATAGTCTAACTTAATTCGTTGGTCGATTGGGTATCTGAATTGCTTTAGCAAATGGATTTTTCTAACTGAAAAAGGAAAAAGACTTATTTGATACATAACTTGATGAGAAGAATATTGGGATTGAAAAGAGCTTTAAATTTATCCGGCAGCGTAATATTTTGAGACTGCCGGATTAGGTTTATCCTTATACAACGCTATTTTTTTAACCTCTTTTGATAATAGGTTTGAATCTATCAGCGTTCTGCTTTTAGTATACCGGAAGACCCTTCTGAGTAATCACGCGGTGCGTCTTTTTCCGCTTTTATATCTTCTTCCGTTTTTCGGTATTATTTTCCGTTTTCTCTGAGGATTCAGCGGAAATTAGATTTTGTTCAAACAGTGGGGTTATTAGTCAATTCAGGTAGAAATTGAGTAGAGGAGGTGGCCAAATGGCGGTATAGTTTTTGATAATCTTGCGCTAAGGTTTTCAACAGATCTGCACTTTCTGCAAAATGTTTTTCCAATTGCTGTTTTTGGTTGTTCAATTCAGTTTGAACCTGCTGTAATTCCGCTTCGGTTTTTATTTGCTTTTTACCGAGTCTTTTGGTTAAACGTAATAAAAACATAGGCCAATACCCACCCTATAATTAAGCCAATTAACGCTGCTTGCCACATTTCTGGTGTCCAATTTTGCATAACAATCACTCCTTTTTGTAACGATATAATGTCTTAATCATAACGTTAAATGTTCTTTTTGTCTTGTATTCCTTTGTGTTTTTGAGTTAGATCACATAATTACTTTTAAATATTAAAAAGTAACAATTTCAAAATGTTAAAAAAATACCGCACTTTTATTATTCGATAAAATAAAAAGTGCGGTTGGTTTCTTTATTTTTCGCTGCAAATGCACCACGTTTTTGAGGTGCTTTTTCATAAAACACACCACCTACTTCATCAGCATTCGTACCGAAGAAGCCGCCTTGAGTGGCAACCGGAGCACCTTCTGACTGTAGAAGCTTGTACCTCTAATTGTAGCGTGGATATCCATCAGCTTATTATTATTTTCCACTAACGCGCCATCTAATTGTTTGGCGGAGAAATTTGCTTGAATATGGGCAGCTACATTGGTGTTCACGTTTCTGCCATCGCTGATAACTGCCTTACCGGTATAAGTTGCACTACCTGTTTGCGGCATATTTACATATTTGGTGTTGTTGCCATGATAAAAGCCTTTATAAAGATCTGCCCCGTTTTTTATTACGCCAAAACGGGTGGCGGTATAACCGTTTACTGTTCCAACATGATTTCCATGATTAATTTGATGCCAGTTGCCGTTACCACTACATCATGTGAGAAATATCCACTCCATCAACTTTTTAACCACTGTGTTGCAGGCACAGCTTGCTTCGATTTTGCTGTCGCAGCAGCTAAACGGTTTTGTTTAGCGTTAGGGGATGTATCAAAAATAGTAATTACCGGTAGTTTCGCCATCGTTGCTGAAAAGTTGCACCCAGTAATAAGTTAATTTACTGCCTGGTACATAAACAATTCCAACCCCAATGGTTTGATAGTTTGGTGTCATTAAGTTGTCATAATGCCCTTTACTGTTGCGCCATTGAGTTAATACGGTTTCATCTGCATTATTAGCTCCGGCGGCAATGTTTTTCGCCGACATTAGCTTCTGAATTGACTAAGAGTTCGCTATCAGGCAAAGAATGGCTGAAACGACCGACAATTTGTTCAGCTCGGCGCTGAGCAAACGCAGAGAGTTTTCGCATCATAGCGCAATGGTGCTAACCCTTTTTTTCAGCGCGTAGTTTATTTGTGTTTTCCACAACTTTTTGGACTTGAGCCTCAAGTTTGCTGCAACAGGTTTTTACTTTTGAATTTATCGATCTCGTGTAGTAGCTCTAAAATCGGAGCGAATTAAATTAGTCGGATTTACAGTTGATGTTGTATTAGCTGTACTGCCTCCTCCGTTATTGTTTGTCTGAGCAGAAGAGTTTGGTGGAGTCGGTGAGTTTAGTTTTGACGGTTTCTGTTGCAACGGTGTTATTTGTTTGCGCGTTTGAAGCATTATTACCGCCGCCACCGCTACTACAAGCAGCCAAAGTTAGGTGCAAAGCCGGTGAGCAGAAATTTTTGATGAATGTTTTTCATAGGGAGTATTCCTTTTTTTGGGGAAGAAGACCGCATTGCCCATTGTAACCGAGGCTCGTAGGGTTATCAATTGCCTGTTTCCTTAGGAGGATTTATTTTGAAATTGAATAGAACTATATCTTTTATTAGGTTAAATTTGCTTATTTAAATAGAGTAAATGAAGAGTAAGTTCTGCGTAAATTTAAGTAAATCACATTGTGAGAAACTTGACAAAAATGATATATTGTACAGAATTCAATGGTTATATATATCAATATGTTCAAACGTTTTTATCTTATCTAAATAAAAAGAATATTTTATATTTGGTTATTATTTTTAGTTTTTAACTGTAACTATGTCTCCAGAAAATGGGACGCATTACGGATTTGTAGCTACATTCATATTATTTTGTATAGTATATTTTTAGTGAGAAGAAATTTTTATATCTTATCGTTTTTATCGTATTCAGTTTATCTTTTATATTATCCCTATATCGTTATATTACGGTTCTCTTAATTCCGGCATAGTTGCTGCTGTTTTTGAAACAAATGTCGCTGGAGTCTTTAGAATTTATCGGTAAATTTAAAATATCAGATTTTACATTTCCTTTTCTTTTATGTCTTGTCAGCTATAATTTTAATGCGATTATATATAATAAGCGTAATGAAGAAAACGATGACGATAGAAAAACAAAAATATTACATATTATTTTAACTGCGGTAGTCTTATTTTGTATGGTTTGGGTTCCGACCAAACATTATATGGAAATTTCACTCCAATGATGATGATATTGATGGACGCTGGACATTAGCAAATAGTCCAATGAATCTAATTTCATTCTACGCTAATATTTATAATAGTATAGATGATTATTTTTGTAGAAAAAGAAGATCTTAATTCAGCTAAGAATACAATGCCGGATTGGATTATAGAATCAGTAGCACCAAAAATATAAAAATTATGTATTAATTATTGGTGAAAGTGCCAGAAGAGATTATTTATCTGTTGATGGCTTTTACATTAAAAACTAGTCCTTTTATTGACTTAACTAAAGGTTATATTAACCTGGGGTATGTTGCCACTGCACCGGCTACCTATCATTCTTTATTAAATACCTTATATTTAAAAATGAAAAATAAAAGAAACCGGAAAAAGATTACTCATATAACATTATTACCTTAGCAAAATCAGCAAAATTTAAAAACTTTCTGGCTATCAAACCAAGGAATTATTGGAAAATTTGATACAATCGCTAGTCGACTGGGTGTAATTGCAGATTTTACTTATTTTTACTAAAAAGGCGGATATAATACTGACAATGTCGACGATATGAAATTATTGGATGTATTAAAAGATAAAATGAATGAGGAATCTAAGAATAAAAATTCTCAATCTAGATTATATGTATTACATTTAATGGGTTCTCATCAAAAATTTTGTCATCGCTTAAATAAAGATGAAAAATAAATATGAGTTTGTAAATAAAAATTTATCCTGTTATGTAAATACGATATTAAAAACCGATCACTTACTTGAAAAAGGTTATTAATTTATTAAAAGAGCAAAATGAAAGTTATTCTCTGATCTATTTTTTTCTGATCACGGATTATCTCACACCTCTAAAGAGGATAAAGATGAAGTTAATTTTGAGATCACGGTTCTGAGTTTAAACAAAATTATGAAATCCCTTTCGTCAAATTATCTTCTGATGATGTAGAAAGAAAAGTTGTTAATACTAAAAGAACGGCATTCAATTTTTATGTATGGTTTTTCACAGTGGTTAGGGAATAAAATCAAAAATTTGAATAAAGATTATGATTTCTTTTCAGATAAAGATGATGAAAATATCAAAGTATTTAACTTTGAAAAATATATTCCTTTTGATGAATTAAAAGACGATGAGATACCAAAATATTAAATTAAGTTAAGGATGAAACCAATGGTTAGTTATAGTACAAAAACAATAAAAGCGGTTTTCTTTCTATCGGGAATTGCCGCATTGATTTATCAGATAGCTTGGCAAAGGATGTTATTTACGGCTTTTTGGGGTTGATTTAGAATCAATCACTATTATTATTTCCGTATTCATGGCGGGATTAGGGGTAGGAGCGTATTACGGAGGACGTATTGCCGATCGTTTTCTAATCATATTATTCAGTTTTTGCATTAACTGAAGTTGGCATAGGCACATTCGGGATTGCTAGCCCTTTTTAATTGAATTTGTGAAGGAAGTTTTTCTTCATTCTAATGTACTGACTGTCGCGCTGGCTAATTTTTGTGTTATTGCTTTTTCCCTGACATTTTTAATGGAAGCACATTACCATTATTAACTCAGCATTTAAATAAATATATTGATAATATTGGTAATAATATCGGTTGGTTATATTTCACAAATACATTAGGGGCTGCAACTGCTTGTATATTAACGGGATTGGTATTGTTTAACCATTTAACGTTAACTCAGGTAATATATTTAGTAGGCGTTATTAATTATATTGTTGCAATAGTAGTTTTTATTAAATATGGCAGTAAAGGAAACCAAAATGACTAAAAAAAGCAATGTTGTTATCATTTTTAGGCGGTTTTTAAGTTTAAGTATTGAAGTTATTTGAGTTCGAATCTTTAATTTCCAAGCGGCTTCATTACCTCAAGCATTTTCTTTAACGCTAGCATTATTTTTGTTAGGTATCGCCTTTGGCTCATTAGTAGGTAAGCGGGTATGTCAAGAGGGAAAAGCGAGTATTGATTATATCGGAAAAGATTTTTTTCTAGTTTCTGCTCTTTTTGATATTACTGCTATTTATTTAATTGTCATATCAACTCCAGATACTATATTTTTTATATGCTATCTTAAGTATATTTTTATGTGCCTTAGTGCGTGGAATTGTTTTTCCTATTGTACATCATTTAGGTTCGGAAAATAAAAAAACCGGTGCCGCAATTTCAAATGTTTATTTCTCTAATGTTGTCGGTTGTACTATTGCGCCGATTTTTATCGGATTTTATTTACTTGATGTGTTTACCACCCAGCAGACCTACCTTATTGTTATCGTAATTACTTTAGTTGTGGCTCTGTTTTGTTTGAATAAAGTTGCTATAAAAATAGTCTCTGGGGTTTTTGCATTGGGTATTCTAATGGCTACGTTTTTATTACCTGAAAAGATCATTACGACATTAGCTACTGATGAAAACATGCAGTTAGAAACATTGATTGAAAATAAAACACGGTTTTATCCAAGTTTATTTGAATAAAAATAATGATCATGTTGTTTTTAGGTGGAAATGTTTACGATGGGATGCTAAATATTGATCTCAAATCATGTACGCAATGGCATTCATCGTGCTTATTTATTACCGGTTATAGCCTGAATGCAAAAATATTTTAGTTATCGGGTTAGTACCGGTTCGTGCAAGGGTTTTTAACCAGTATTCCCAATATTGAATCTATAACAATTATTGAACTAAATCCTGCTATGTGGAATTAGCTTCTTCATCCTGCAATGGCTCATTTATTAAAAGATAAACGGGTAAATATTACTACAGATGATGGTCGCCGTTGGTTAAATAAAAATCCTGAGAGAAAATTTGATTATATTTTAATGAATACTACATTTCATTGGCGGAATTATGCTACTAATTTGCTGAGTAAAGAGTTTTTGCAGGTTACAAAGAACATTTACAAACGAAGATGGATTTATTTATTTTTAACACAACCGGTTCTTATGATGCTGATGAAACGTCAAAAATCCGTATTCCTTATTCTTATGTATACCATGGTATGTCTTAGCCTCATTAAAGCCTATTGCTGCACCAACAAGAGAGCAAATTAGAAAAGCGACATTAGCTCAATTAAAATGGGAAGATCTGAAGTGCGCTTTTAACTCTACCGAAGAACTGCTTGAAAGGTGTAAATAAAATAGCTAGTGTGCCTTTAGTGGAATATAAGGATATTGATTTTTCTGTCTTGAAACGTAATCCGGAAGTAATTACCGATACGAATATGATTACGGAATATAAGTATGGGGGATTATCCTCAAGAAAATAATTCGATATAGTTGATTATAGAAAATCAAACTCAACCTAACTAATAATATAAAAAGTGAGAGTTTCCGTTTAGAATATGAGAGCTAAAACTAATCTAGACAAACAAGGAACTCTCATATTTTAGTTAAGGCAAGCTTTTATTATTTGGGCATGATTTGAAATATTAGGAACGTGAGGAACGCTCACATTTGCAATTATCTTTAAGCGGTCAGATTTTTCTAAATGCTGTAAATTTTTTAAATCGGACCGCTTATAAGATCTACCCTATCTGATAGTTTGGAGCCTTCTAGTGATTGTCACATCATGCACATGTGACTCTTTAATGCTGCACCACTTGTGCGTACAAACTGTGCTTTAGTGCGAAGATCTTCACAGTGGCTGGAACCCGTGGCCCATACAAGAGCGTAGTCCTCCCATCTGTTGATGAATGATTTCCTTGAGGTAGCCTTTTGTATGGAATACGTCCTTCAATTCCTCTGGCACGAGTTTATCTGCTGCATTGTCTGATTGGAAGTAGCGGTCGCTCGAACCTTTACTCATAGCACCAAGAGACCCCATGCCACGGTAAGATTTAAATGCTCTTCCTTGATAGAGTTCAATTTCGCCTGGAGCTTCTTCCGTTCCGGCAAAACATGGAGCCAACCATCACACGCTAGCTCCGGCTGCAATAGCTTTTAGAAATATCACCGAATAGCGGATGCTCCATCGGCAATAACCGGAATGCCACGATCTTTCAAGGCTTCTGCCGCTTCGGCAATAGCAGTGATTTGTGGCACACCTACACCTGTCACAATACGCGTTGTACAAATAGAGCCTGGGCCGATTCCCACTTTTACGGCACTAGCACCTGCATCAGCAAGAGTCAATGGCACTCTTCAGCGGTAGCAATATTACCTGCTACAATCGGTAAATCAGGATACTTTGGCACGAGTTTCACGTACGCGTTGTAACACACTTCGGAATGTCCAGTGATGAGTCAACTAAAAGCACATCTACGCCGGCTTTGACCAAAAGCTTCGATTCTTTCTTCATTTCCTGGCCCGGCACCTACCGCAGCCCCCTACACGGTGGCGACCAAATTCATCTTTACAGGCATTCGGTTTTGTTCGGCTTTTTGTAGTCTTTTAGGTAATCATTCCTTTTAATTTGAAATCATTATTGACAACCAATACTTTTTCCACTCGGTGTTTGTGCATTAGACCGAAAATTTCATCACGGTTTGTATTGCGCTGAACTGTAACCAAACGGTCTTTAGGAGTCATTAATTCGGAAACGGTTTTTGTTTTAAATCGGTCATAAAGCGAGTGTCACGTCCCGTAATAATCCCGACTAAATTCTTATCTTTATCCACTACGGGAAAGCTGGCAAACCCATTTTTTTTGACGATTTCGGTTAATTCCCTTAGTGTTAAATCGGGTGTTACGGTAACGGGATCAGAAACGATACCGCTCAAATTTCTTCACTTTTGAGCACGCGGTCCGCTTGGCGTTCAATTGACATATTTTTGTGGATAAACCCTATTCCGCCTCTCTTGGGCGAGCGAAATGGCGAGCTTGGTTTCAGTTACGGTGTCCATCGCGGCAGACAACATTGGGATATTCAGACGAATGGTTTTGGTGAGTTGCGTGGATAAGTCAGCAGTGTTTGGTAGCACAGTAGAGTGTGCCGGAACTAGCAGAACATCATCGAAAGTCAGAGCTTCCTGTTTGATTCTTAGCATTGCAATATTCTCTTAATTAAAGTTAAACTAAAAATATTGCGGACGGATTATAGCAGATTTAGGCTTCATTTGGGGAATTTATTTTCGTTAAAAATTCATCTTTTGATAAATTATGGTAGAACGCACTAAATAACGGAGAAAAAGAATGTCTAAATTGTTTGAAATATTGTCTTGACGGGAATCAAATTCTTTCAAAACTGACCGCACTTTTTGCAACTTGAGACGAAGGCATTGCAACATGAACTTAATATATTGCAAACAGCAGGGAATTGAGTTTGAGATTACGCAAAGACAGCGCATACGTTTAATTCCCACAACTAGAGCTTCTTGATTTTACTTTTCTAGCAAAAAGCCTTTAAGCCTTATCAGGTATTTATCAAAACCTGTGATTGATTCGACAAATCAATATTTATGTGGAAACATTTAACGCAACTGAATAAAAGGCGATCTTTGTTTAGCGGAATACCAAACCGCAGGGCGAGGAAGATTAGAGGATAATGGCTTTTCGCCATTTGCCGGGCATGTTTATCTAAGCTTTTTATTGGTCATTTGAACCGAAAAATCTATTGAAGGTTTGAGTCTGGTAATTGGTGTAGCACTGTGGAAGCCCCTGCAGCAAGCTGGGGCGGATGGAGTTTTCCAACAAATGGCCGAATGATATTTTTGCTTAACGGACGTAAATTAGCAGGCATTTTGAAGAAATTGCCAACATAAAGAATGGGTTATTAAATTTGATTGAGTGGATAGGTATTAATTTATCGTTACCGAGAGTTGACGGATCTATTGATCAGCCTTAAGTGAACTGTGTGAAGTATTACTCCAATTTAGAACGTAATCAGCTTATTATTCAAATTATCAAGCAAATTTATCATCGTTTGGAACAATTTGAACATAATGGAATTAACGCAGAATTTCGTCAAAAATGGCAGTGAATTAGATTATTTCTATGGTGAAACAGTTAATATTATTACCGAAAAACAAACGATTTCAGGAATTGAACGGGGATTGACGAATAAGTGATATTTGCAATTGGAGAGTAATGATAGAAGAATGGTTATGTTTTAATGGCGGAGAGGTGTCACTGAGAAAAAATCTACATGATCGTTTAGCAATCAACTCGGTCAGCTGTGTGAAAGATATTTTTGGTTGATGTATAATTAACTCAATAAATAATCTTTTTAAACAAGGTGTTATTAATTTTTAGCTGTGCTGTTTTTAAGTTCCAAAACATATAATTAAGTGCAGAACTAAAACAACTTTAAGAAAGGCACTAAAAAGATCGCAAAACTGCGATCTTTAAAGATTGAGTGCTGGGCGAGGACGAACTCGCACGTCCGATGGACACTACCCTCGAAAGATAGCGTGTCTACCAATTCCACCACCAGAGCGTTTCAATTTAGTTAAATTTTCACACTTTTGTGGTATATCGTTATTTTTATTTTCAGCCGCAGCCGGAGCAGTGTAATTGTTCCGCTGTTTGTGATAAGTCGTCAACCCACTGCCTTCTAACATTGTTTCGGTGTGAATTGATATTTCCGATAACAATGCTAATGCTGAAGAAACGCAACGGCTAAAAATTGCGGTGGTCGCGTGATAAAAACGCTGAGCCTGCTGAGCCGAAAATTGCAGCCCGAAGCGCCACCATCAAATGATGCGCCTGCGTCAGCGCCTCTTACCTTGTTGGAGTAAGATAAAACCGATCAGGGCGATGGAAATTAATAAATAGATAACCAATAGGGCTTGATACATTATTTTCTTGCTACTTTTTATATTGAGTTAAAAGGCAATAAACTAAACGCGGGATATTAACCACTATTACCGTGTTGCGCAAGATGCTTTTCGAAAAAGCGCATTAATTGACTTAAATTCAAAACAGAATTTATAAACACTTAATTTTTCACCGCACTTTTTAACTTATACTTTTCTGCTGCTGCTGTTTTTCGTTATTGGTTTTTCGACCGAGCTTAGGCGGCGTAACGCGTTGAAAATTACATAACGTACCAAACAGCAGCATTTGTGTAAGAGCTTCCATGAATTGTTGGTAGCTGGTCTGTTTTTGGCTGATGCCGGTAAGCTGGGATTCCCAGTGCGCAGTCATATCCGGTTGTGTGGCAATGTCGGGTAAAGCTTGAATCAAGATCCTTCCGGCCTCGGAGCTATGAATATTTTTGCCTTTTATATAAAAATGCCCGTTTAAAACACACAATAATTCCTGCACGAGTAGCCTCAGTGCCAAGTCCGTCAGTTTCACGCAAAATCAACTTCTTTATCTTGTACGAAGCGGGCTATTCCCGTCATAGCGGAAAGTAGCGTCGCATCGGTGAAAGGTTTTGACGGTTGAGTTTTCTTGCTGATAATCTCGCCTTTTGAGCAGAATAATATCTGCCCTTTTTCTACTATAGGGAGTAGAGGTTCCTGTTGCTTCGTCATTATCTTCCCTTGCTCCACTAGCGTTTTCCAGCCTGCCGTTTGCAGCGGTTTCTTGCCCGAGCAATGAAAACCACCGCCCGCAATGTTTAGTGTGATTTTTACTTTTGTGATATTCTGCATCAGGGCAGAATGTGCATAAGATATTGGCGCGCAATTAAGGTATAAATATTTAGCTCTTGTTGAGTTAGATTCACCGTTCGATTTTTGGCGGTCGGAATAATCGCATGGTGCGCTTCGACTTTTTTATCATTCCAACAACGGTTTCTGTGCTCCATATCCAGAATGTCAGGTAATGCCCGATATGCAGGAGTATGAGTCGAAATGGCGTTTAGCACGGCCATTCTTTCAGCAAAGTGCTCTTCCGGTAGATAGCGACAGTCGGAACGCGGGTAAGTAATCAGTTTATGGGTTTCAGATAGGCGCTGGCAAATATCCAAAACTTCTTGCGCCGATAAACGCAGCGTTTCGCTGCATCAATTTGTAATGCTGAGAGAGAATAGGGTAATGGTGCCGTTTCTTTTTCCCGTTTATCGGAATATTCCATCACTTCTGCCGGTTGCTGCGTAATGCGTTTTACCACGTTTTCCGCTAAGCTTTGTAGACAGCACACGTCCATCTTCATCCTGATAATCCTCTAGCTTTACTTGGCTGCCAGAGCCGTAAAGGTAAAAGTGCGGTCGAATTTTCAGTTGTCATTTTGAAAGTGCGCCACTACTCAATCCTTTCAGGTTGGAAGTGTTCAATTTCAAAAGTCACGCCGTACAATTAACCCTAATACAGGCGTTTGTACTCGGCCGACGGATAACACACCGTGGTAACCCGCTTGTCTGCCACGAATCGTGTAGGCGCGTGTCATATTTATGCCATATAGCCAGTCTGCACGGGCACGGGCTAGAGCAGAGGTGGCGAGAGGAATAAAATTACGGTTCGGTTGCAGTTTTTGGACTGCTTTCTTTCACCGCACTCGGATTCAAATCACTGATCAGGCAACGCTTAATTTGATCACGTTTTTCTACACAGACAAATTAGCATAACTAAATACTTCGTCCACCAGTAATTGTCCTCGCGATCAGGGTCGCCGGCGTTTACTAATTCATCCGCCTGATGAACTCGCTTCTACGGTTTTCAGCTGTTTGGCAAACGTCTTTACGTGAATAAGCTGCCATTTGTCGGAACGATCGGCAAACGTTCCAATCGCCATTGTTTAAAACTAGGATTGTAAGCTTCAGGTTCGGCTTTGTTCCAGCAAAATGTCCGACACACCAGTTGCATAGTCGTTTTCACCGCATTTGACGCAAACCGTCGCCACGGCTATGCGGCATGGCAACACATCGGCAATGGCTCGTCAAGGCTGGTTTTCGGCTATGAATAATCGCATTGGTTGAGAATTAAAAAGAAAAAGCGGTGATTTTACCGTACTTTGTCTTGAAAGAAAATCAAATTCCAGCCGAGTTACATTATGTGAATTTTTATCTTAATTCGATCTCAGCTAATGGTTTTTATTTCTTTATTGAGTTATATATTTTATTGGTCTCGTTTGGGGACACTTTGTAGTTTGGGTATAAGACAGGTAATTTAACATATGAAAAAGTGCGGTGACATTACTTTTTCGACCGCACTTTTTATTAGATGGCAAGCTATTTGTTTTCTTCCATTCGGTATAGCTTTTTGTTTATAAGCGTCATTGCCCCAAAAGCGCGTAAGCGGCTTGTTTTCATGATTTCAGGTACTTCTGCAGGAGTAGTTTACCGTTTCCATAGTCGTAGTGGTAACTTTCCGCAGCTTTGTTTTGTTGCAGGATCACAACTTGATTGTCGCGCATGTAAGCCATCGTTTTATCAAATTGCATTAATGCACGGTTCGGATTTTCCGGGCGGGTTAAATCATAACCGAGCATCGGATAAGTGCCGCTGACTCCGGATCAACGATAATAGGGTAGTCGGCATATCGATTTGGCTGACAAGACGCGGATCCCGTTTGGCTTCTACTACCGTCACCTAGAATTAATGCCGGAATATGGAAATGTTTAATCGGCACTAAAGCTTCGCCATGTACGCGCGAATCGTGATCGGCGATCACTAGAAATACGGTATCTTTCCAATAATCGGATTTTTTAGCTAAGTCAAAGAAATGACCAAGTGCGTAATCCGCATATTTTGCCGTATTATTGCGGTGGCTTGCGGTTGTTCGTAAAAGTTCGATTTTGCCTCGAAGGAAATTCAAACGGGTCATGGTTGCTGGGATGTAAATACCAGCTGAAAAAAGGTTTATCCTGTTTGCTTAATTGAGAGAATTCTCGTGTGCTTTATCGAATAAATCTTCGTCGCTCATCCCCCAAGTTGCTTTAAATTTCGGTTGACATAGTCTTTTTCGTCAATAATGGAAGCCGTTGCCGTAAAAGAAGCTCTGCCATATTGTCGAAGTGCTTTTCGCCACCATAAATAAAAAGAGGTGTGATAGCCTTGTTTGCCAAGCAATTCAGCGATCGTGAAAATCCATTTTGGCTACCCGGCAGTTTAACCACGGCACGCGCAGAGTTGGTGTGAAACCAGCTGTGACAGCTTTCAATACCACGTACCGAGCGGGTTCCGGTAGCATATAGATTTTCACAAATAGCCACCCTTCTTGAGCCAGTTTATCGAAATTCGGAGTTAGTGGCTTTTCCGCCCAAGGTGCCGACAAACTGAGCTCCGAGACTTTCTTCCAGCACAATTACTAAATTTTTCGGCTTGCCCTGATAACTTGCTTGATTTTTGGTCAGGTAGGTAGCTCGGTGGAAATATATTCGCTGTCTGCTCGTCCACGTGCTTCACGCAGAATTTTACCACTCCTCAAGTTCCATTTTGCCGTGTATAGTTCGGAAGATTTGTCTTCATTTTTCATTTGTTGTATGGCACATAATACCGAATAACCTGAATTTAATACCAATGAGTTGACTAATGGATCGGAGGAGAATGCTACCATTGAAGGGTTAATCCCTCGGTGAGCCAAACTTGAACGAGCACCAAGAAATGTGAGTGCACCTAGCACTAGGAACAACAACGGGCGTAGTTTCCATGAGGTGAAATGTAGCTGTCTTGCCTTGCCGCCTAGTTTCCAAAAGAACAATGCAAAAAGTGCGGTCAAAATTGGTGCCGAAATTAGGGCTAATAAATGGCCGTTCCATAACATTGTGAACACTTCTTCGGATTAACCAAATATTCCACGAATAAAACGATTCGGGCGGAAATCATAGGTTTCGATAAAAGCGGGAGTGGCAAACTCATAAATACAAGGGAAGGTACCGCCTAGGGTCAACCATAAGCGTACGAAAAATTGTACTGCTCGCCCAAATGCACTGTCATGAACAAAAACAGCTCAACAGAATAAGCGATAGAAAACAACCAACACAAGGCAGAAACATCAATGCGAATGCCTTGTAAAAATAATGGAATCCAACCATCTACCGCTGCGATACGATCACTTTGCTAAATCGAGAGCCCCAAGCGGCTGAGCGATAAAATAATTAAATTGATGATAAAAAGATCAAAATCGGTACGTTGGCCCCAATAGACGTCTTAACATAAATAAAAACCTGTTTTTAATAAAAATTCGTCGTTATTAGACACGAAAATAAGAATCGATTCAAGTTTAATGTTTAGGTTATATTGCTCATTAGAATCTCAAATTAATACTTATTCCATATTAGCAGATAGAGTAGTGGAGACAGATAGAATCAGGGACGTTTATCCGTCCCTTTTGGTTTGATTATAAACGCACCACATTGAGGGCGGAAAAACTTGTACAACTGGCACAATCTCTACCCGATTGATATTGACATGTGGTGGTTGCTGATAAACCCAGAGGATCGTATTAGCGATGTCTTCCGGTTGACAGGCTGAGTGTTTTGGTACACGCTCGCTGCTTTCTCGTCATCCCCTTTAAAACGCACATTGAAAATTCCGTGCCGCCACATAAACCAGGCTCGATATTACTGACGCGAATGGCGGTACCTGCCAAATCTGCACGTAAATTCAAACTGAATTGTTTTCACAAAGGCTTTTAGTAGCACCGTATACATTGCCACCCGGATAAGGATAAGTACCTGCGATGGAACCCAGATTGATAATATGTCCGTGATTGCGTCTACCATTTGCGGTAAAATTTGGCGAGTTAGATAAGCCAGCCCCAATAATATTGGTTTGGATCATGGTTAGCCAGTCATCAAAAATTCACTTGGTGAGCCGGCTCTAAACCCTAACGCTAAACCTGCGTTGTTTATTAAGGCATCGATTTGTTGCCATTCTTGTGGCAATTGCGAAAGTGCGGTATCAATTTCCGCCGTTTTTGGAAACATCCATCTGTAATGGATAAAAATTGTCACCCAACTGCGCTTTCAGTTCTTGTAGTTTTTCAAGTCTACGCGCAGCACCGATAACTCGATAGCCTGCCTTAACAAAAAGCGGTACAAGTTGCTTTTCCGAAACCTGCAGATGCCCCCGTAACAAGTATAGTCATAATTTTTCTCCTTTCAATCGGCTGGTAACCGTTAAAGTGCGGTCGTTTTTAAAAGCTGTTTTAAATAACCTTTGCCCAGTGCGTTCATTTTGTCTGATAATCCAGCCCTGCCTTACCCGCACATAGGCACTCGGCTTATTAACTTTGTAAATAATCGGATTTGGCAATACCGCGGCAAGTAATGCGGCTTCCGGAACGTGTTAGATCTTTGGCGGATTTTTAAAATAATACTGACCGGCGGCTTCAACACCGAAAATACCATCGCCGAATTCGGCAATATTCAGATAAACTTCTAAAATTCTCTGTTTTTGACCACGCAGTTTCTAACAGCATGGTTACGGGCATTTCAAGCCCTTTTCGCAGATAACTTTTGTCCATGCCACAGATAGAGATTTTTAGCGGTTTGTTGCGAAATAGTGGAACCGCCGTGAATACGCCGAGATTTTTGATTATGCGCCAAGGCTTTTTCAATGGCATTCCAGTCAAATCCATTGTGTTCGGCAAAGTGTTGATCTTCAGCTGCGATGACGGCAAGTTGCATATCCGGTGAAATCTCTGCGAGACTGACCCAATCGTATTGTAGGTCGTAATCAAAATCAGGCGCAATAAAATGTCCGATTTTCTGCTGTGCCACTATGAGGCGGAAAAACGGAATCGGCAAAACGCAATACAAAAGTCAACAGGGTTAAGGCAAAGGTAAAATACAGTAAAAACCAACCGCACTTTTTGAAGAAAGCCCGATAATTTGTTCTTTTTAAAAACGAAAGCAGAGCTTTTTAACCATGTTTTCCTTGTTAGAACGTTTGATGAGTCATTACGCGGTGTGATTTTGCGTATCGGTTTCCGCGTGCGCTTTTACCCACTCCATAAAATCGGGATCCATTTGTTTAATCATATTGAGCCACGCGTGATGGTTGCGGCACTGGTGTTGAGACTTTGCTGAATTTCGCGCTGGGAAAACCTTTTATCTAATAATTGAACAATAATTTGTAAACGTAAACCGAGAGCATCACGTTCGTCAGCGGTGAGTAATAAGGTTAATAAATCCTGTTCTTTACCTTGTTCAAAGGAGCTGCGTGAGAACATTAACGAAGGCGTTCCACTGTTCCATATTACGGCTGATATACATAAAATTCCTCTTGAGTTAGGATAGCTACTAAACTAGTATAACCTATTATATTCTTTCTTGGGAAAATAATTGCTGTGCTTTTGCCTTGTAAAATTTGATAGTAGGTATCGTAGTCAACACGTTTTGTACGATAACCACGTGTTTCATAAAATGGATGGAGGCGACAAATTGAGCCATTGTCAATTTACCGCCGGATTTTTCTAACCACTCATGTAACACGATGTGGCCCTGCGTTATAAGCGGAGGCAATCAAAAATACGATTGTTGCCGTATTTATCATATAATTCCTGCAAATGTGCCGTTCCCAGCATAACGTTGCTGTGAGGATCAAATAATTGCTTGTCGTTCGCATAAGGAAGGTTAAACTTTTTAGCAGTCAGACGTGCGGTGCTCGACAACTGCATTAACCCTCGAGCGTTGGCAGACGAGCTAACATAAGCTTCGCATGCACTTTCTTGGCGAGCAATCGCCATCGCAAAAGGTGCGGTTGATTTTTGCCGTTTAGTGAGATCGTCAAACCAATCCTGATAAGCATTCGGCAAGCGTAAACCCTATATGCAACCAAGCCTTGGCTTTAATAGTCGCTTCCACTTGCAAATCGTACCATTTCATTTGTTGCGCATATTGCAGATAAACGCAATTTTTTGTTCAGGAGGCGTTTTGCAATAGCGCTGCCACCGGCATTCATATTGTCCGGTTTCTTCAAGAAAGCGTAGTTCTTACACGCGAGTTAAGGCTTTGGCAATAGCGGGATTTTCAGCCGCAATACTTGTTGCATGCAAACGAGGCTGCATTATTTGCGGCTGGTACGGCACACCCAGCTCACCGGCGGCTAGCATCGGGTAAAACCCACGCTCTTTTTATTAACGAACCTAAAGACGTTTCGCTTCCTCATTTTTCCCTTGTTTTTCAAACACCTTGACTACCAATAGGTCCATTCGTCTTTGCTGCGCATAGTCGAGACATCAACGCCAACCATTCGGCAAGTATCCTGATTTTCGCGTAGTGCAAAGGCGTAGCGACGTTCTAATAATGCCGTCTTTTTATCTGCGTAAGTTGGCGATCACGCCACTGTTGGATAGCTGGTTGGGTTGAGTCAAAGAATTTGTTAACATGGGATCCATCTCGCTAAACTGAGGATCGGTCAAACCAAAACGGATGGCCGTTTGGCTGTGAATATCATCATTTTCAAATAACTCGAACCGTTTGACCGATCTCGCTTTCTTTAATGCTTTTTAGATAATTGGGATAGCGGCCGGTAAAATTCGCTTGTCCTGCGGATTTGCCGCATTGAGTTTTTCGATATAAAACGGGCTGTTTTTATCCCATATTTTGTGTGGAACACGCGCCAGTTTAACTAATTCGTTTATCCATTGGCGGGTTGAAGCGTCTTTACTGAATTTAGGTAACGCCGCTAATAATGTGGTGTTATTTTTGCTCGAATGCCAATAGTGCGCGTTGTTGCACCAAATTATCGTTTAAGTCACCGAATTGAGACCATAATTCAAACGTCGTCGCACATTGCGGGGGCAGGCTCTCACCGGTTAGCCAGAGTTCGGTCAGTTGTGGTTGATGAAGTACAACGGTTTGAGCCGGCGATTTGGCAGTATAAATATGCGCCTGTAATGTAACACATTGCGTCGCCTCATCATTTGGGCAAATTGCTTTTCGTTAGTAAAATACCGCTGCCCAATCTTTTTCTTATGCGTTTCATCCAACCACTGTTTCTTTAATTTATCGGTCAGCGGTGAAAACGGATTACGTTGTTGGAAAAACCTTCAATTTCTAAATGTCAGATTATCTTTTTGCGACTGGTTAGGAATTTATATTCCGCGTAGGAATAAAGCGGGTAATCGAGAATCTGAGACAGTAATTGCAATGCGTCCGTCTGTGTTTTGCGGATTTTGAGGTGAATCTAGCAACCGGTTGAGTTTTTGATAAACTTGGCGTTGTTGCTCCAACGCATTTTTCCGCCGAAGCAGAGAATGGCAGAGATAGACATAGCAGTACGCGAAGCAGGGTTTTCATATCATTCCTAACGACTTAAAAATAATAAAATCTTTTTATGATTATATCTTAAATTGAGGGAGCTTTGCATTTTTGATGACTTCTTGATATAAAAATAATAATTAATTCAGATAGATAAGATGTTATTAGGGTGATGTAAAAACGGCGAGAGTTTAACCGCACTTTTTCGGTTCATTAACTGGAAAAGTGCGGTTGATTCAGCCGTTTTTCGGTTGCGGTTATGCTGTTTCAGATGTTAGAAACCTTCCTCAAATTCTTCTTTTCTACAACTTTAATCAGCATATGTTCGCGTTTTAAGCCCTAAGTCAAAGGCTGCCGCTATAGCTACGAAAAATCGAAGAATAAGTACCGAAACCAATCCCGATTAATATTGCTGAAGTGAAAAGTTGTGAATCGACGGACCACCGAAGATAACAGGGCAATACCACAAACAACGTGGTTATCGATGTCATCAATGGTAGCTGGATAGGGTTTGGGTCAGAGAGATATCGATAATTTTCTTCTGACTCCAAACGACGGATTTTACGGAAGTTTTCCCGTACGCGGTCGAATACAACAATACTGTCATTTGGAATAACCGACCCACCGACAAAATTGCCGCCACAAAGGTCAGATCCATTTCAATTTGCAGGAAGAAAATACCCTAGCGTGACAATTACGTCATGGGCTAAGGCAAGAATACCACCAGTTGCCAAGCGCCACCAAAACGCATTCCTCACATAGCCGAGTAGCATGATTAACGTTAGAAGCGTCGCGTAAATTGCGCCTTTGCGCCAGCTCTTCCCTACATTCGGACCGACGAATTCAACACTACGGATTTGTAGATTAGCATCTAATGAGCCGAGTATATTTTTGATTTTTATCGCCGATTTGCGCATCGCTGATTGTGGCAGGAAGACGAATCATCATCACTTGTGCTGCCCGTGGTTTGTAGCGATAGCACTATTAATGCCGTTAGTCTCTAATGTAGTTCTTACACTGTCCAGATTCAGCCGGTTGTGAAAAATGTGTATCGATCATCCACCACCGGTAAAAATCCAATCCCTGAGTTAAAAGCCTTTTGTACTACAAAACAAAGCAGGCAGTTGTAAGCAGGAACGAAAACAGGTAGCTCCATTTGCGGGAATTTTAGAAAACGGATTAAGGCGAAAGGTAAACCTACACCTTTATATTCGTGTTTTTGTTTGTTATTTGTTATTAAACTCACAATAATTCTCCGCACATTAAATTGATAGTTTTTCAACCCGTTTGCCACCGTATACCCAGTTCACCAACACACGTGTGCCGGTAATAGCGGTAAACATGGAAATCGCGACCCCAAGGGAAAGGGTAATAGCAAAAGCCTTTTCACCGGACCGGTTCCCACCGCATAAAGTACGACGGAGGTTAAAACTAGTCGTCAGGTTGGCATCAAAAATACTGGTATAAGCACCGTTGTATCCTTCATGAATAGCTTGCTGAATTACCGACCGTTGCGGATTTCTTCTTTTATTCGCTCAAAAATAAGTACATTGGCATCCACCGACATACCGACGGATAAAATAATCCCTGCGATTCCCGGCATGGTGAGAGTAGCGCCCGGCAATAATGACATCAAGCCGACCAACAATACCATATTAGCCATCAAAGCAACGGTAGTGAAAAATACCAAACATTTTATAGTATGCCACACAGAAGACGATTACGATTGCCAATCCCCCAAAAGCCCGGCTTTTGAGACCTTGTTCTACGTTTTGCGCACCCTAATGATGGTCCAATGGTTCGTTCTTCAACAATTTGAATCGGAGCTGTTAACGCACCGGAACGCAATAATACTGCAAGGTTCAACGCTTCCGCAGGACTGTCGATTCCGGTAATTTGAACTGACCGCCGAAACGCCCTTGAATAGTGGCGACGTTGATCACTTCTTCGTGTTTTTTCCAGTAATGTTTTACCGTCGGCATCTTTCTTGCCGCTGTCTTTATATTCTACGTATAGGGTCGCCATTGGTTTATGCAGGTTATCACGGGTAGTAGCAGACATAATATCGCCACCTTCACTATCCAATGTAACGCTTACTTGCGGACTGGCACTGCGCTGATCCACGCCTGATGACGCGCCTGTAATATGTTCACCGCCCTAATATGGTGCGTTTAACAAGGCAACAGGTCGGCCCTCTCGATTTAATTTAATTTCTGTATCGGATGGCACAATACCGCGCACTAACGCATCGGGGCTGACATTACCATTCACTAAACGGAATTCAAGTGTTGCTGTTGCACCTAAAATTTCTTTTTGCCCGTGCGGTATCTTGTACCCCGGTAATTCCCACAACGATACGCTCTGCACCCTGACGCTGAATAACAGGTTCGGCAACGCCCAATTCTTCCACCCGTTTGCGTAGAATAGTTAAGTTCTGTTCCACTGCATGTTCACGAGTTTCGTTTAGGCTTGCTTCGGACAGGCTTAAAGAAATAGTATTTTCGTTAATGCTACGAACATTCAGGCTTGGGTGCTGCTTACGTAAGAATGCTTGCGCTGCCTCGAGTTGTTCAGGTTTAGTCAATGTGACTAAACTACTGAAATTTTCACCGCTCTTTATAGCACTGTATTGATAACGTTCTTTACGTAGTTCACTACGTAGGCTATCTTGTAATTGTTCCCGGCGTTTGCTCAATGCTGTGTTCATATCCACTTCCATTAAGAAACGCACACCGCCACGCAAGTCCAAGCCCCATTTCATCGGATTGCCACCGATATCGGTTAGCCATTTTGGCGTAGCCGGTGCAAGGTTCAATGCTACGGGAGTAAGCTTGTCCCACTCTCACTGATTTTATCTTTGGCTAACAGCTGATCATCGGTATTGTTAAACGAACCAAAATCGAGCCGTTTTCCAATGTAGTAGATTTAGGAGTTAAATTATTAGTTTTTAACAGATTCTGAATGTCGGAAAGCGTAGTGCTTTGTTGCTTGCTGACCGCGAGTACCGGAAATCTGTACAGCAGGATCTTCGCCGTAAATATTTGGAAGAGAATATAAAGACCAATGGCGATCACGAGGATCACCATTAGATTCTTCCATAAAGGGTAACGGTTTAATATGGATTTTTGTTCTCTGAGGAATGGATTGAAATTAAAGAGTTTTAATTGAACCTTTTCGGCAACACAGCAACAATAAAGTTGCGTTTAATGCTGACTTCAGTAGTCCATTTAACGCGATAACTACATTATCACTATCAGCAGTAATCTTAGTGATTTTACCAATTAGTCCGCCGGAAGTTGAACTTCGGTTCCTTTGGCTAATTCGGACATTAATTTTTGGTGATCTTTTATTACGTTTTGCCTGCGGACGATAAATCATGAAATAGAAAAATCAATCCGAAGATAATAAAACAAATAACATTGACATTGGACTGCCTTGTTGAGCTTCCATTGAATATTCCTTTTTAAGTTAAGATTTTTGATAAAAACAGGTCGCTAAAATAGCACAAATTTTGCTGAAAGTGAAAATGATCTTAGTGAAATTATAAAAACGGTCGGAATTTTGACTGCTCTTTTTATATGAAGATAGGCACACCTTAGATGCGCCTATGCGTTATTGGATTTCGTAAACCGTTACACCGTCAATTTTTGCCTGAACTGATGGGGGCAACCTCATAATCTTTGCCTGCTTGAGGAATAAAGGAAATTTCATTACCTGAACAATTTTTGACCGCATTTATATCAATAGTGATATATTCGGAAAACTTTGTAAATTCAGAGTTTAGTGAAGGGTTTTGAGGAGCAGAAATAATATTGTTTACAGTTATTACACCATTAGCCGGGATAACAAATTCTTTTGAAGAAAAACCGCAGACAACAGCTTTGAATGCGCTGACGGATCTTTACTTTAATGGCGTTGCCGGCATACCAATACTTTCATTTTTCTTTGGTACCAACCATTGAACTGAAAGCTTGTTTTAAACCACCACCAACAGTAATTTCTTCTTTCTACCATTGATCATTAATGACATGGTAGAATATCTGCCATTTTGTCCGTATAAACGAATTCTGGCATCAGATTGTGGATTATAAGGTTTATTTGATGTTGATAATTCGGTTCCGAGACAACCGGTTAAACTCATTGTTAGTGCTATTAAAATAAATTTTTCATTTTATGAACTTAGAGATTAATTATTTCTGAATAACCAAACGCCAAATTTTGGTTTCTTGTTCAAGAGAAATTAAGCGATAGCCTTTTTCTCTGACAGAGTAATTCAAAATCTGTCGGAGAGCTATTATGGTTGTTGCAAAATTAAGTTAGAGCCCGATTCTAACTGGGCAAGAACTTTTTGCCGTAAGTAATGGTAAAGGACAAGCAAACTCGGTTAAACTCGTTGATAGTTCATTTACCCATCCTTTTTCCTTACACTTTTCTGCGCTCGGACATAATTTTCCCCATCGTTTGTAATTCGGTTTCCGATAGGTGTTGTTTACCGAGCTCGAATAATGGTTCTTCGAGTGCAATATGGCGATCATAGCCGGCAATAAAAAGCAGAGATCAAGTCGCAATCCACGTTTTTGCCGTTCGCCGTTCAGCAGTTGTTCCAGTTGGGCGGATAGTAACGCCCAGTTTTGGTGTAAAAAGCAATATGTTCGCTTTCTAGTTTGTCAATATCTTCTTGTGCTTGCGGGCACGTGTTTTACCAAGGCAGGGAAGAAATTTTTTCTTCGTCGTCGTGATGCAACGGTGCAGACAAATTAAAAATAAGTCAGAATTTGTTTTACATCGTTTTTCACAGCCTGATTTATTCCATTTTGAGTTAGATAGTCGGGTAGAATACGTAGTTGGTTACAAAAAGCGTTTCACCTTACTATGACAGGCATAAAAAGCATTTCAATCGGCTCTTCCCAACTGGCGAAACTTTGCGGCTCTAAATTAAGCATTTTTTTCTCCTCATTAACTAATGGCGGAACAGGCTTGCCGATTTTAGCATAAAAACTCATTCACAAAACCGATCGAATTCGCCCCTGTTCAATTGCGGTACGGATTTGTTCCATTGCTGTTGATAATAGCGCAAATTATGAATGGTATTTAAACGAGCACCCAAAAATTTCCCGCATTTATCCAAATGATACAGATAAGATTTGGTGTAGTGTTTTGCAGGTGTAGCAATCACATTCCGGATCGAGTGCCAGAGTATCGTCGCGGTACTTGGCATTACGAATTTTCCAATGCCGTCGCTCACGAATAGATGTCCGTTGCGAGCGTTTCGAGCTCGGCATTACACAGTCGAACATGTCAATTCCGCGGCGTACGCCTTCCACCAAATCTTCAGGCTTACCTACGCCCATTAAATAGCGTGGTTTATCCATCGGTAATTGTGGGCAAACGTATTCCAAAATACGATGCATGTCTTGCTTCGGTTCTCCCACCGCTAATCCGCCGATAGCATAACCGTCAAAACCGATTTTCACCAAACCTTCCAGAGAAACTTGGCGCAGTTCTTCAAACACACCGCCTTGCACAATACCGAATAGGCATTTTGATTTCCTAATTGATCAAAGCGATCACGACTACGTTGCGCCCAACACAACGACATTTCCATTGATTTTTTTGGTGTAATCGAAAGTGGACGGATAAGGCGCACATTCATCAAAAAAATCATCACAATATCGGAACCGAGATCATATTGAATTTCCATGGATTTTTCCGGCGATAGAAAAATACGCTCGCCATTAATCGGATTTTTGAATTTCACCCTTCTTCCGTAATTTTACGCAGTTTTTCCCCAAGCTGAATACTTGAAAAGCCACCGCTATCGGTCAGAATCGGGCGATACCATTGCATAAAATCATGTAAATCACCGTGTTTTCGCATGACTTCTTGCCCCGGGCGTAACCATAAATGGAAAGTATTGCCGAGCAGAATTTCTGCGCCTGTCGCCCGCACTTCTTCCGGTGTCATGCCTTTACAGTGCCGTAGGTTCCGACCGGCATGAATGCCGGCGTTTGCACCTCAAATTCGCCTTGTGGGCGAGTAAATGTCATTGTGCCTCGACGGGCGGTGCCGTCAGTTTTATGTAGCGTAAATTTCATTGTAATCCTTTCGAATAAACAGTTCGAGGGTAAATAAGTGAACAGAAGGAGATCCGCTTCGGCTTAATTAGATTCTGCGATGCCATCCCGTTTTTTTCGTAATAAACATCGCATCTCCATAACTAAAAACGATACTGATTTTCACCGCACTTTTATAGGTGTTCATCGTGTTTTTCATAGCCTGCAAAGGCTGAAACCAGCATAATCAAAGTGCTTTCAGGTAAATGAAAAATTAGTGATTAAACAATCGACTCACGAAATTTTTACCCGGATAGATAAAAAATAGATGTATCGGAGAAAAACGGTTCAATAAGCTTTGCTGAACCTTTTTCTTGCGCCATTAGCGCGGCACTTTCTATTGAGCGTACCGATGTTGTACCCACTGCAATAACGCGTTTTCCCGCTTGTTTAGTAGCGATAATTTTGATCACAGACTTCTTTTCGGCACCTCTGCATATTCGGCGTGCATAATGCGATCTTTCAATATTTTCCACCCGCACAGGTTGGAAAGTGCCAGCGCCCACGTGCAGAGTAACAAAGGCAAAATCTACGTCCTTTGTTTCAGTTTTGCCAGCACATTCATCGTCAAAATGCAAACCTGCCGTTGGGGCGGCAACAGCACCGGGGATTTTGTTATATACGGTTTGATAGCGTTCTTTATCGGCATCCCTCATCGGGACGATCAATATAAGGCGGCAACGGCATATGCCCGATTTGTTGCAAAATATCCAAAAGTGCGGTCGAATTTTTGTTCTATTTTTAATTCAAATAACGCTCCCCTGTCTACCAAGCATTACGGCTTTCACACCGTTCTTCGCCCAGTTTGTCTTCGCCTCAAAATGATTTTCTGTCCCGGCTTTCGGCGCTTTGGAAGCGCGCACATGAGCTAAAAAGTGGTTTCACTTAGAATGCGTTCCACAAGGATTTCCAGCTTGCCGCCGTTGGCTTTGCGCCCGAACATGCGGGCGGGAATCACGCGTGTATTGTTGAATACCAGCAAATCGCCTGCATTGACCAAATCCAATACATCGGCAAAAGTGCGGTGGAAAATTTCGCCGTTTTCACCGTTCAACTGCAACAAGCGGCTGGCGGAACGTTCGAGTTTTCGGACAACGAGCGATTAGCTCGTCGGGTAAAATCAAAATAAAAAATCGGAAACTTTCATTATTTTCTGTCAATCTAAAAATTTGCGCGTAGTCTAGTGTTTATTACGTCTCAAGTACAAGTAAAAACCTTTCTTTTTCACGCATTTTTCGCTAAAATCTCACGATTATTTTCACGATGGATAAAAACCGAAATGCCGAAGCAAGCCCGATTTTATGTAATCGAAAAAAACTCCCGACAAGACGGACTTGCCGCTGAGGAATCTTTGGCTTGCGATTTGGCGGCAAACGCATGGCGATTGGGTAAAAAAGTGTTGATCGCGTGCGAAACCGAACAACAGGCGTTAGAGCTGGATGAAGCCTTATGGCAGCGAGATGCGGAACAGTTTGTGCCACATAATTTATCGGGTGAAGTCACCAATTATGCCACACCGATCGAAATTTCATGGGTTGGCAAACGCAATGCTCAACGTCGAGATCTGTTGATTAACCTGCAACAAAACGTACCCGAATTTGTACAGAGTTTTAATCAAATGATTGACTTTGTGCCTGTGGAAGAACAACCAAAAGCCTTAGCGCGCGAACGTTATAAACAACTGAGACAGTTGGGCTGGACGTTGAGCACGGAGCAGGCATAACGATATGAAAACTCCCTCTTTAGAAAAGAGGGCAGGGGAAGATTTGATAACAAGCGTGAATTTCTTTATGAGGTTGATATAACTCTGCCGAATCTCCCTAATCCCTCTTTGCCAAAGAGGGGGATGGTTACAAAAACACTTAAAAATTGACCGCACTTTTATGAACGACATTACTTTTTACCAACGCTTTGAAGCCGATATTCTCGCTGGGCGTAAAACTATAACCATTCGAGATAAATCTGAAAGCCATTTTTAAAGCGGGCGATATTTTTGCGTGTTGGTCGCTTTGAAGATAATCAATATTTCTGCACCATTGAAGTGCTAAATGTTTCACCACTACCCTTGATGAACTGACAGAACAGCATGCGAAACAGGAAAATATGGGATTGATGAATTGAAAGAGTTGATTCGGGGATTTATCCCAGTGAATCATTACTTTATGTAATTTCTTTTAAGGTTTTATAATAAATTATGTGGAAAAATTGATATTTTAAATGTTATATTCTTTTATATTAGTCTTCTTTTGTTTTTTGGGGTGTCCTTATGTTTTCTAATTTTTCCAATTAAACAAAATTGAATTTGAATTTATAGATATAATTTCATGTATTGTATCTATAATATCTTTTATTTATTACATATAGTGCTGTTCTAGTTGCGAAAAAAAGGAATAGATATTTGGAAAACTCAAAAAGCCAGGGAACTTGTTCCGAAATTATATGCTAGTGTATTAAATATTGATGCATTTTTAATGTTTTAGATTTTTCAGATATTAAGAAATCCATAAATGGCGATATATCTTTTTGTTGAGATTAATAAGTTTCTAGGAATGGAAATTGTTGTTATACAAACAAATTTGCTAGATTATGAAAAATTTATTGGTGGAAATGAGTATGTAGAGGAATTAAAAATCTGCTTTTAGTCCAATTGAGGAATTCTATATATTTCTTTATAAAGAATGCGTAACTAAAAATTCTTCCTTTATAACTAAAAAAACAAATAGACAATCTTGATAGTTCTACACAAATAAGTTTTTCTGACGAAACATTAGAATTGCATGAAGCAATGGAAAGCTTATTAGCAATTTAGATCAAGATATTAAACCAATGGTTAATAATGTAAGAAAATTATACGATTTATAAAATTAATTAAGATAAAAGAGAGCAACAATGACACTAGGTTGAAAATGGCAGACCGTTTTAATCCGTCTGCGGTAGAACAAGCCCTTTATCAACATTGGGAAGAGCGCGGTTATTTTAAAACCGTCTGAAAATGAAAACGCACCGAGCTATTGCATTGCAATCCGCCGCCGAACGTAACGGGTTCTCTACACATGGGGCATGCTTTCCAACAAACCTTAATGGATACCTTAATCCGTTTTAACCGTATGGAAGGGCATAACACCTTATGGCAAGCGGGGACAGACCACGCGGGTATTGCGACCCAAATGGTGGTGGAACGTAAAATTGCCGCAGAAGAAGGCAAAACCCGCCACGATTATGGTCGTGAAGCGTTTATCAACAAAATTTGGGATTGAAAGCCTATTCAGGCGGCACAATCAGCCAACAAATGCGTCGTTTAGGAAACTCTATCGACTGGGAACGTGAACGTTTCACCATGGACGACGGTTTATCTAATGCTGTAAAAGAAGTGTTTGTTCGCTTGCACGAAGAAGGTTTGATTTACCGTGGTAAACGCTTAGTAAACTGGGATCCAAAACTTCACACCGCGATTTCTGATTTAGAAGTTGAAAATAAAGAGAGCAAAGGTTCTCTTTGGCATTTCCGTTACCCGTTAGCCAACGATGCCAGAACGGCAGATGGTAAAGATTATTTAGTCGTCGCAACCACGCGTCCGGAAACCATGTTGGGCGATACTGTGGTGGCGGTTCATCCGGAAGATGAACGTTATCAATCTTTAATCGGCAAAACCGTGGTTCTGCCATTGGCTAATCGTGAAATTCTGATTATTGCCGATGAATATGTGATCGTGAATTTGGTACCGGTGTGAAAATTACCCCTGCGCACGACTTCAACGACTATGAAGTGGGTAAACGTCACAGCTTGCCGATGGTTAACGTGTTAACTTTAAATGCAGATATTCGTGATGAAGCAGAAATTATCGGTACTGATGGCAAACCACTTGCAGGCTATGAAGCGACTATTCCTGCGGATTATCGTGGCTTAGAGCGTTTTGTTGCACGTAAAAATCGTGGCAGATTTTGAAGCGCTGGGTTTATTAGATGAAATTAAACCGCATGATTTAAAAAGTGCCTTATGGCGACCGAGGTGGCGTGCCGATTGAGCCGATGCTAACCGACCAATGGTATGTCAGCGTGAAACCGCTTGCTGATGTAGCGATTAAAGCGGTGGAAGACGGCGAAATCCAATTCGTACCGAAACAATATGAAAACCTTTACTTTTCTTGGATGCGCGATATTCAAGATTGGTGTATCTCTCGCCAACTTTGGTTGGGACACCGTATTCCTGCGTGGTATGACGCAGAAGGCAACGTTTATGTCGCGCGTAACGAAGAAGAAGTGCGGTCAAAATACAATTTAGATTCTGCGGTTGAACTCAAACAAGATGAAGACGTACTAGACACGTGGTTCTCATCTGGCTTGTGGACATTCTCCACTTTAGGCTGGCCGAGCAAAACCAAAGAACTCAAAATGTTCCACCCGACGGATGTGTTAGATCACCGGCTTTGATATCATCTTCTTTTGCGTTGCTCGTATGATTATGTTTACGATGCACTTTCATGAAAGATGAAAACGGCAAACCGCAAGTGCTGTTCAAAACCGTGTACGTGACGGGCTTAATCCGTGATGAGCAAGGCACAAAAAATGTCGAAATCAAAAAGGTAACGTACTTGATCCAATCGATATGATTGATGGCATCAGCCTTTGAAGATTTACTTGAAAAACGCACCGGCAACATGATGCAACCGCAATTAGCAGAGAAAATTGCCAAAAGCAACTCGCAAAGAATTTTTCTGAGGGTATTGCCGCTCACGGCACAGACGCATTGCGCTTCACACTAGCCGCACTGGCTTCAAAACGCCGCGATATCAACTGGGATATGAAAACGTTTAGAGGGCTATCGCAATTTCTGTAACAAATTATGGAATGCAAGCCGTTTCTGTCTTAACGAATGAAAAATTAGATTTGCCACATAACGGTGTAGTTGAATACTCTGTTGCTGATGAATGGATCCAATCAGAATTTGATCGTGCAGTAAGGGCCTTTCTAGAGTGGCATTAAGTCAATTCCGTTTTGACTTATGTGCAAATATTATTTACGAATTTACCTGGAACCAATTCTGTGACTGGTATTTAGAATTTACTAAAACCGGTATTTGCGAGTGGAGATCAAAGCAAAAATTCGTGGTGCTAGCCATACGTTAATTGATGTATTAGAGAAATTATTACGTCTGGCTCATCCAATTATTCCATTTATAACTGAAGAAATCTGGCAAAAAGTGAAAAGGTTTTGCTGGTGGAAGGGGAGAGTATATGCTTTCAACCTTTCCTAAAATGAAGAAGACGCAATCAATGAATACGCGGAAAATAGTATTAATTGGTTAAAAGACGTGATTGTAGCCAGTACGTAACATCCGGTGCTGAATGCAATATTCCACCAAGCTAGGCCTCGATCTCGTTATTCCGTCAATATTTCTGCGGACGAGCAAAAATACTGGAAAAACAGACCGCACTTTTACAAGCCATGGCGAAGTTAGACAACGTCAGCGTGCTTACAGAAGGCGAGACAAGCACCATTGGCTGTGGCGAAGTTAGTCGGTAACACCGAAATCCTCGTGCCGATGGCAGGTTTCATCAACAAAGAAGCTGAGCTTGCCCTGTTTAACCAAAGAGATTGAAAAATATCAAAAACGAAGTTAAACGCATTGAAAGCAAACTCAGCAATGAAGCCTTCGTCGCCAAAGCCCCGGAAGCGGTTATCGCCAAAGAACGCGAAAAACAAGCCGAATACCAATCCGGATTAGAAAAATTCGTGAACAGTATAAGGCGATTGAGGCGCTTTAATAGATTAATGACGTCGGTTATGCCGACGTTTTTATTTTCAGAAACATGCTGTGAATTTCACCGCACTTCTTTAACTTATCTTTTTCATCTGCATTTCTAATCCCATTAAATAGGCTCAACAATTTCTCATCAGGCAATCTAGGGTATTTTTAAATAGCATAAAAAAGCCTTCCAAAGGAAAGGGCATAAATTAAATTTGGAGTCATACTTTTTATAGGTATGCGCGGATTATACAGGCAAATTTAATGTTTGCAACATATTTTATTAACATTTTGCTATTTTTCTCATGAGGATTGCGTGTGTTGGTTCCGGTTTAGGTTGCGCATTAATAGGGCGTAATCCAAGGAAATATCTTCGTGAACATCTAAAACACAAAATGTCCATCTCCAAAGGGCTGCTTCGACAGATTTGTTTTACGGTTTTAGCATTTGGTTGATTTTGAAAATAATATTGCCTTTTTGGTGTCATCATTTCCACTTTCATCACCCAGTAAAAACTTATTTTTAACCGCTACTTCTGCCATGCCTTGAGTATTACGCTTGCCGGTAAACCCTCACGACAAATTGCTGACGCTCTGAAAATGGAATAACCGTAATCGTAATTTTGTATTCGTCATGAGTATGTCGGCGCAAAAGCCTTCTGTAACCGCGATGCGCTAAGTTTTCTAATGTACTCATTAGGCTTTCATCAAACGGCTTGCTGGCCAGCAGCATCATCAATGGCTTTTCGATAAACTTGAGCGGTGCGGGCGCAGTAGTAGAAAGACTTGGTTCGTCCTCAATTTTTAATGAATGTACCCCGAGTTGCGCAAGTTTTCTACATGCTGTCACCGCATCGTAAATCTTTTAGAATTCATAAAATAAGTACCGTGCTCATCTTCAAATGCAGTCATTTGTTCGTCAGGGCGTTGCGGTTCGGTATAAAGGAAAACTTTATCTGTCGTTTGACCTTCACCCAAAGTCGGGGCCACGTTTTTACTTCAATTTGTTGTGCCAAATCATATTTCGGTACGATATTTCCAACATCATCCGTTGTACCTTCTTCCACTTTATATTCCCAACGGCAGGCATTGGTACAGGTGCCTTGATTCGGGTCGCGTTTATTAATGTAGCCCGATAATGAGACAGCGTCCGGAATAGTTCATACAAAGCGCACCGTGTACAAAAATTTCCAGTTCGATATCGGGCACTTTTTCACGAATTTCGGCGATTTCCTCAATGGATAATTCGCGTGATAAAATGACTCGGGTTAACCCCATTTGTTTCCAGAATTTCACGGTCGCCCAGTTCACCGCATTAGCTTGCACGGAAAGGTGAATATCCATGTCAGGGAAATTTTCACGAACCAGCATAATTAAGCTAGGGTCAGACATAATTATGCATCGGGTATTTTACTCAACCACGGCTTGTAAATCTTTGATAAAAGTCTTTAATTTTGAATTATGCGGTGCAATATTTACCACCACATAGAATTTTTTACCCAATGAATGCGCTTCGTCAATGGCAATTTTCAGGTTGGCGTGATTAAATTCATTGTTGCGCACACGTAGGCTATAACGTGGTTGTCCTGCGTAAACGGCATCCGCACCGTATGCGAAAGCATAACGCATATTTTTAGTGTACCTGCCGTAGAAAGCAGTTCGGGTTTGAAAGTCATAAGTTTCCCATTAATCTGAGTTCAAGTCAGGAGATTGCATGTAGAACCGTTTAACGCAATCCGTTAAAAAGAGCGGTATTCTAGCAGAAATTGTGTTAAAGTGCGGCTGTTTTTACCCATTTTCAGGAAAAATATATGTCAGAAATCTTATCACTACTTTTTCTCTAATCAGTCGTTTGTTTGGCAATCTGTTCTACAGAATGCCCTGACGGATCCGGTATTGGAAAACGTGTTTAATTGGTTGCAACAAAAAGGCCGCAACTAAGTTTGGGTTTTGCACACGGACAATGAAAGTGAACGGGCGATAGCTGATGACAGATGCGTTGATTGAGAACCCGCTGTGTTAGAGGAAGAATATCTTGCTTTGTTTTCCATTGATGGAGGTGAGGGTACCAATGGGCATGGCAGCTTACGATTTGAGATGAACAAGCATTCTTGGCTTTTCGTCAAGAACGCGGAATGCCGGATCTGACAAGCCCCTGTAGATTTTGGGCCTGTTTTATTGACTGCTTCATGGATTGAGGACAATTTGAATTCTACCGCGGCGCAAGCAGAGTTATTTGAGCAGTATTTGCTGCCTTATGCAGGTAAGTTTCTATCAAAAGTAGAAAGCGCGGCAACACTTTCATCGTTTTATCGCTCCTCAGCCTTGTTGACCCGCGAAATTTTAGCTGCTACGGCGGATGAATTAGACGAAACACAATCACAAGCTTTAATCGGAAAAAGTGCGGTGGGGTTTTGTAGCCTATTTTGTAAAATGCCTCAAAAACCGACCGCACTTTTTCACCGTTAGCCCGCCTGTAAAACATCATAAGTACCCATTACGACTGCTTGATCTAGGATATGTCCTTGCATGGCAAAGTGCAAGTCATTGAACTCGAAAGCCTTGTTTTAAATCGAGGTTTTGTATCTAATGCATAGACAATCAATCTCGTAACGGTGTAAACAATTCGGCGGTGCCATTCCACCATAAGCGAAGCTTCTAAAAATATCGAGAATTTCCCAATGCACTTGCCCACTGAGTTTGCGCCCCTGTACATAATCCGTTGCACCTTTGCTTTCATTTTCACCGACAGAGCGACGTTCAAGATTGGCGATCAACCAGTGAATCCAGCAAAACCGCTGGCAGTAATGGCATCTTTGTCTTCCAGTACAACTGCAAAAGATTTTGTGTCTGTCGACATCACTAATTTCAAAGGAATCGAATACGTCGTGGCATACCGTTTGGGCTGAATTGAGTGCCGCGTTTACCATATTTGTCTTCAAATGCACCATTTTTAATGGCGGAGCTGGTAACTTCTATCAAAAATCTCCTTGATGTGAATAAGATGATGGGCTGTTTATTTATCGCAAGCAAAACTAGAAATTTTGCTAGAATGCAAATTATTTTTTATGAAAGAGAAAAATTTGTGCATTGCCCGTTTTTGTTCTACTGAGGAAAACCAGCATTGACGAGCCGATTTGGTGTCGGAAGGCTGTCAGTGCGTCGTCGTCGTGAATGCACCAATGTCATGAGCGTTTTACGACTTTGAAACCGCAGAATCGTGGTGCCGCGCATTGTGAAAAATAACGGTACGCGCGAACCGTTTAACGAAGAAAAATTGCGTCGCGGTATTCAATACGCTTTCTGGAAAAGCGCCCTGCAAATTCAGATGATGTCGAAAATCAATCAGTTATATTATCTCATCAATTACAAGCGACAGGCGAGCGAGGTGCCGAGCAAAAATTTGGGAAAATCTGGTAGATGGATGAACTGAAAAACTCGATAAAGTGGCGTATATTCGTTTTGCATCCATTTATTTGAGCTTTTGAAGATATTAATGAATTTACTAGAAGAAATTCGAAAGCTGTGATGATTAAGAATGCAACTTACTCCAGCAAGATCGAGATGTTTGATGCAGTTGAGCATTAGATTTTGGCAGGCAAAAGCCAATTCACGGTTGATCCGAATCCGTCGGTAGGCTGCGTAGTTAGTGAACGACGGAGAAATTGTCGGCAAGTGGTTTCCATTCTAAGGCTGAGAAGCCCACGCTGAAGTAATGGCGTTGCGCGAGGCAGGAGAAAGCCAAAGGCGCAACCGCTTATTTAACTTTAGAACCCTGCTCACATTTCGGTACACGCCACCTTGCGCTACAAGCCTTACAATTTCGATGCCGGCGTAGCAAAAGGGTGATCGTGGCCAAATCGGAGGATCCGAATCTGTAGTGTCCGGAAAAAGGTTTAAAAATGCTAACGGATGCTGGCATTGAAAGTGCGGTCGGTTTTTAGCTGAAAAATCGGAAGCATTGAATAAAGGTTTTTGAGCGCATGCGTACGGGAATGCGCGTTTGTGCAGTTAAAATGGCAATCACTATTGATGGAAAAACCGCAACGGTTTCAGGCGAAAGCAAATGGATTACAGGGCGAAGCCGCGCGTGCCGATGTGCAAGTGGAACGGGCTAGAAGCTCGGCAGTGTTATCGGCTAGCGGTATGGTTTTTAGTGGATAATCCTTTCTCTCAATGTGCGCTGAAACAATTTCCTGCAAACATCCAAGCTGAATATGCAAGAAAAAGTGCGCCAACCGATTCGTATCATTATGGATTCGCAACACCGTGTGCGACCGTATCACAATTTGTTTTAAAACTGCGTCTCCAGTGTGGTTGGTGAGTTCTAAAGAACGCGATATGAGCGCGTTTCCTGATTTTTGTCAGCATTTATTACTTCACTTGAACCAAATCAAACTCAACCACGGGCACTTATGGCAGAATTAGGGTAAACGTGGTATTAACACACTTTGGGTTGAGGCGGGAGCCAATTTAGCTGGTTCTTTGATTGAAAACGGTTTGGTGGATGAATTGATTGTTTATATTGCGCCTAAATTACTCGGTGATCAGGCGCGTGGCTGCCATCTACCAAATTTGACCAAATTATCCGATGCAACGGAATGGAAATTACAATCCGTCGAGACCCTATCGGCGAAGATGTAAAATGGTTTATACAAGGAAATAGAATGTTATTGCTATGGTCAGCTATAATGGGGCTTATTGCGGCAACCTTTGATTTTTAGTTGTCTTTCCTCAATTTCGCCTCAAATATGCCGTTGAAAAATTACCGATAAAGTGATGTCATTCAAAGAGGCTGTGAGAATTGCTTCGCCTGCGTAGTGAATGTTTATAACCGTTCTTTTTCTACTTCATCCAATGCCGATAATCAGCTAGAAGTGAAAAATCTAGGCTCTGGTGTAATTATGTCTAGAAGACGGTTATATTTTGACCAATAAACATGTTATTCAAATGCCGATCAAATCGTGGTTGCGTTGCAGGATGGCGTTTGTTTAATGCAATTTAATCGGTTCCGACAGCCTGACGGATTTAGCTAGTACTAAAAATTAAAGCGGATGCACTCTCTGCAATTCCGCAAAATCCCTGATCATCCCGTTCATGTCGGTGATGTTGTATTGACGATCGGCAATCCTTATAACTGCAAAGCGTTTCGCAAGGAATTATTAGCGCGACGGGGCGCAACAAAAGAAGCGGCATTTGGGCGTCAAAACTTTATTCAAACTGATGCATCTATCAATCGCGGTAATTCAGGTGGCGCGTTGATTAACTCCTTGGGCGAATTGGTGGGCATTAGCGCATTGAGTATTGGCAAAGATTCAACTGAAGTCGCGGAAGGACTTAATTTCGCTATTCCGATTGACATGGCGAATGATGTAATGCATAAGATTATTCAGTGACGGACGAGTGATTCGTAGTTGTTTCGGCGTACAAAGCAGTGTGGTGTTCAGTAATGGACAGGGAGAATATAAAGACGGTTTAATTATTGAAGGTGTGACACCTGAAAGCCCAGCATATAAGGCGGGGATTCAAGTTGGCGATGTGTTATTAAAATTTAATGGCATTCGTATTACTTCACCGGCTCAAATGATACAAATAATCAGCGATACACGCCGAATACCGAAGTGAAGGCTGTGATTTCCAGACTGGGAAAAATGATTGAACTACCGGTTATAATTGAAGATTGCCACCGATAAATTAACAAAATATAGTATTCAAAAATGTTTTAAAACGACTGATTTTCGATTTAAGAGCGGTTAGTTTTAGCTAAAATATTAACCGCTCTTTGCATAAATGAGTTATTTACGTAGTAGAGCTACCAATAAACGCTAGATAAGAACGTAAAAACCGTTCGAAAATCTTCCAATCGCAGAAAGCGATACTTTCGCTGTCATAGTAATGAAAAATCTTGCTCTGTTTGCATTAATAACGTTCTTGATCCGTTTCCGTATTCAGATTGTTCGCTTTTAATCATAACTTCATCGGCATTGATGAATAATCCGTACTCGCACCGATAAAACAAAAATTCTTGATCATAAGGAAGCTTTGGGGCTTTGTTGCAGAGCCGAAAGTGCGGTAGAAATTAAGCTTGAATTGTAACCGCACTTCCGTATTAAACCAGTTGGCAACCGCTTGGTGTTCCATTGAACATTTTTGCCGTAACGCCGTCGAATCAGGGAAGTAAATTGAAAATCCATTTAAAATCGGACGGGATTATATTTAGATACTGAATGACGAGCCGCAAACCGCAAGTGGTTGAGGCATTTTGGATTAATAACGACAAAACGTGAACCTTCCAAACCTTCGGTTGTAATCAACTGTGCCACCGATTAAAATACTGTAAACTCATCGGATCGATAACTAATTGCACGCCCGAATTTTTCTATTGTCAGATCGCCGTCGTTAACTTTTTCATCGAAGGTAAAACCGTATTGAAACCCGCTACAACCGCCACCTGTAATGTATACGCGTAGTTTTAAATCAGGGTTTTCTTCATCGGTACTAAGATTTGACTTTATGTTGCCGCTGCATCGTAAAATGTAGTGGCACGGAAATATCACTCATAAATTGCTCTCGTATTGAATTCAATGTTAATTTACTGTAAACTAAATAATCAGTTATTATCCTGCTAACTGTTCCATTCATTCACAGAAAATTTACATTTTAAGCCTAGTTAAATAGTGGTATGATACGGCGACAAATTTTTGATGAAGAGAGATGAAAAATGGCGATTCCTTTAAGAACTGAAGATGAAATGTGAAATTACGCTGAAGCCTGTAAATTAGCGGCGGATGTATTAATAATGATTGAACCCTATGTTAAAGAAGGCGTCAGTACAGGGAGTGAGATCGAATTTGTCATGATTACATGGTCAATGTACAAAAAGTGATCCCCCGCTTGTTTAAATTATCATGGTTACCCTAAAGCGACTTGTATTTCACTTAACGAAGTAGTTTGTCATGGTATTCCGAGCGAAGATAAGTTACTGAAAACGGAGATATTCTGAATATAGATGTAACTGTTATCAAAGACGGTTATTTCGGTGATAATTCTAAAATGTATATTGTCGGTGAAACCAATATTCGCAGGTAAAAGCTGTGTAGCCGCACAGAAGGCTTTGTGTAGGGCTGCGCACGGTGAAACCAGGGTATTCTGCTTACGTGAAATCCGGGCGTGCCGTGCAAAATATACGGGCACCAGGGCTTTAGCGTTTGTGCGGGAATATCCGGACATGGCATTGCACTGAATTTCACAGCGAACCGCAAGTTCTACGTATTACGCCGATGATGCGGCGTTATGCCAAAAAGGGAATGGTGTTCACTATTGAGCCGACGATTAATGCCGGTAAAGAAATTCGCCTAATGGGTGACGGTTGGACGGTAAAACCAGGACCATGCCATTCTGCGCAATATGAACATCAAATCGTCGTCACCGACACAGGTTGTGAGGTAATGACACTCCTCAGAAGAAGAGCAGGAAGGACGTATTCAACGGTTATGATAAACCGGTAGGTTTCCCATACTTTTCCTTATCGGCCTATAATCAAAGTAAACCAAAGTGCGGTCAAAAATTCAGCGCGAAATTTAAAGCAGTTCGAGCGAGATCATTTTACACAAAATGATGTGCATGAATTGATCGCTAATCGCACCGCATTTTGTGATGATTTGCTGATTGATTTATGGAAACATTTCCGAGTTGGAACAACATAATGAACTGGCGTTAATCGCCGTCGGCAGTTATGGGCGAGAAAGAAATGTTTCCGTTACTCGAGTTTTGGATTTTTCTGATTTTCAAGCGAGCAATCGGCTTCAGTAGAATCTGAGCAAAAATCGCTGAATTTGTACAGTTTCTATGGGATTGCGGATTTGATGTCCGGGCATAGCGTGCGCGAGTTTGCTCAGTGTGAGGGACGAAGGCCGAAAGGACATCACTACTGCACCAGCCTGCTGGAAAGCCGTTATTTATGCGGTTGTCAAAAACGTTCCAAAAATTGACCGCACTTTTACAGACAACTGACTTCTGAGCTGGCACAAGCATTTTTAATGCCAAAAATAACGGATGAACTATCAACGTTATAACAACACGGGTGTAACCTTGAACCCGACATTAAATAAGCCCCGGTGGTTGCGTGATTTACATTTAATCTATTGGATCGCGTTGCGCCATTCAAACAACGTCAGTTTGCAGGGCATTTGCGAGTCTGGTTTTATTTATCCTGAAAGTTACGAGCAGTTATATCAAAGCAATATTTTCTATTCAAAGTACGCTTGCATTACATCTGATTTTTAAAACGTTATGATAATCGCTTATTATTTGATTTGGCAGCTAAAAGGTGAAGTGATTACTCGATTTACGAGGGCAGGGTAATCAAAGGTGTTGAAAAATGATGAAAAGCGTTTTTCCAGCGTTGCAAACCATTTCCCTGCTGAGCAATATTCTTTTCTAAACAGTTTATCGAGCATTTTCTCCAAACAGGATCCATATCGGAATGCAATGCATTAGATGAGAATTGTTTTAATTAACCAGACACTTGCTTGAAAAATGAACATTGCTTTGTTGAACAGCCCGATACTATTTTTAGATTTATTTCATCACTTAACCTCACAGCCACAGGCGGAGATCCACTCTGCTACATTACGAAAACTGTTGGTATCGCTCCAATCGGCTGCGGGGTTTATGCCAGCAACCGTCGCGAGAGAAAAATTTATCCGTTTATTTTCTCAACCTTTACAGGCTATCAAACGAGCATTTGTTCCAATGCACCAATATGGAGTGCTGACGGCATATTTGCCACAGTGAAAGACATCGAAGGCCTGATGCGGTTTGACTTGCTTCACACTTATACGGTGGATGAACACACACTGCGCGTGATGCTTAAACTAGAAAGCTTCTTGTCTTCTGAAGCTGTCGAAGCTCACCCGATTTGTACCGAAATTTTTAGCCATTTTTTTGACCGCACTTTATTGTATATCGCTGCATTATTTCGCGGTATTGCTAAAGGGCGTGGCGGTGATCACGCTAAATTGGGTGTGTTTGATATGCTTTCTTTGCCGAACAGCATGGTTTTAACCGGCGTGAAACCGAAATCATGGCATGGTTGGTGGAAGAACATTTTGCTTATGTCGGTTACGGCGCAACGACAGGATATTCATGATCCTGAAGTGGTGATGAATTTTGCCGAAGCAGTGAAAAATCATGTACGCTTAGACGGTCTATTATGTTTAACCGTCGCGGATATCTGTGCTACCAACGAAACCTTATGGAACAGTTGGAAGCGTTCTTTGTTAGCCACTTTGTATCAATATACCATGCAACAATTTCGGCAGGGAATGGAAAAATTGTTGGATAATAGTGAAAAATTCAAGCTAACCGCAATGGGGCATTGAAATTTGCAGTAAGCCCAATCCGTATCGTTGGATATAAATAAAATCAGCGATTATGGGAACTTGCCCGGAGGAATATTTCTTACGCAACAGTCCGCGTCAACTGGTTTGGCACGCTGGTGCTAACCGAATCAAACACGGATTTACAGGTCAAAATTAGTAATCGTTTTTCTGAAGGTGGCACGAGGATCTTTGTTTATTGTAAATCAGCCGAATTTATTTTCATAAAGTGGTATGCACCATCGGCGCACTCAGCATTCATGATGCACTAAATTATTACCACTCAAGACTGGCTATGCATTGGATAGTCTTTTATTGTTACCGAATTAAACGGCGAGCTGCCCAAATTTGACCGCCGACGTTTATTGAGAAGAAGGGCTCTGACAAAGAGCTCTGCTGGCTGATAAAATTCCGACTTTTTCGGCAATATCGGATAAAAAATTACAACATTTTTCAAGTACTGACCAAAATTCGCTTTTGCACCTCAACAAAACAGAACAAAACCGAAATGAACTGTTCGCCTTGGATAAAAGCCGGTCTACTGGCTCAAGTCAGTCAGTTTGCCAGCAAACTCAACCTCAATTTGCTTAATGCAAAATCACTACTATTGGCGCTCGTGCGGAAGCTATTCTCACTAATCAGCAAAGGCAAAGCGCTGAATAAAACTGGAAAAGAACTGGAATTGGAACAGCTCTTCGCTGAGTAATAACCGAATAGGTTTATAAAACAAGAAAGTGCGGTTGGAATTAAGATTACTTTTATTATGTGAAAACATAAAAATTGGAATGAGATATTTACAAAGCACTACGGATGTAACGAAGGAAATGATTTGCTAATTTGGCCTTCTCGATCATTTTACTATTTCCACAAATTAAGACAAATTTTAACCGCACTACTTTTACTGCTAGATGTGGTAATACACTAAATTCGTCAATAGTAGTAGTGGGTAAATTGACCTCGAAACAAGGTGAAAGCCTCAATTTTATACGTATTAATAAAGGCAGAGAAGAGGCTTTAGCTTTAAAGACGATTCGCATACAGCACAATTTACTGCAAACAGCAGATTTGCCGGTAATCAATACCTCAGATATCCAACACATTTAGGACAGCATTGGACATAGGTTCTTTGAATGTTTTGACATATAAACTCCTTATGACCACTTGATAAAACAGTTTTCTCTATTGTTATCCTTAGTTTTATGAATGGCAATATTAATAGAAAGTATTGACAAGTTATGTCATCCGGTTAATTTTAAATTTAATTTTTCAAGTTAGTAGTGGCAACAGGAAGGCAATAGTCTGTTAAGATAATCATGGTGACAGTATGAATGTTAATGTGTAGGGAGTTGGAAGCAAATAATGTATAAGTTAGAGTTGTGCAGAACGCAGAAAAATAAAAAGCCCGAGAGGTTCGGGCTAAAACTCTGATTACTAAGGCTTTTACAAAAGGAGACAAATAAAAGCTAATCAAACAGGGTATAAATTGGCTCCTCCCTGGACTTGAACCAGCGACCTGCGGATTAACAGTCCATGTTCTACCGACTGAACTAAGGAGAATAAACTAGATATCAACAATTGTAAAATATGGTTTTAAGAAAACACAACGCTGTAATTGGACGCGAATGATAAATGGCAATGCGGTAGTTGTCAACAGTAATTTTCAAAAATGCTAAAAATCTACCGCACTTTTCTTTTTGATTTGTTCTTGTTTTTCTATCCAAAAAGCCTGTGATAACTCTGTAATTATTTTTCTTTTAAATAGCCGATTACCAGTTCGGAACTAGCTTTGTCGGCTTTGTTTTGAATTGGTTGTAAAATGACATTATTTTGTTTATCAAGGGTTATGGAAATTTCCAGTAAAATTTTTAGAATTTTGCTGGAGTTTCTCTTCTGATAGGCACAAAATAATGCACAGCAGTGAAACAGAAACAGCATGGTCACAGAGTTATCCACAGGTTTTGGATAGCTCAGGGCAAATCCAGATGGGCCCCAATTACTGATGACAGCTGCATTGTCGATCGCGATCAGCCAGCGTTGTGTTTAAACCATATTTTGGTGTTGATGTCGGTTGTTACTCGCCAGTTCGATCGATGGTGTAATCATCGCGAGGCTGTTCCTGATGCTTTGTTAATCTCCGCTTAATGGTAGTGGTGAGGTTTGACGAACATCCTCGGGCTTTGTTTTCTTGCGTTCACCTCGGCAACGCTTCAGCTCACTGCACGTTGGCCATGTAATTAACGGACGACCGCTCCTGTTGCTGACGAGAAAGGTGGAAGTTCAAAAATTAACCGGATGGGCGACGATCGTGCGCAGTGTGTGCCGTTCATGGATGACAATGAGCTATTTTATCGAGGTTAAAGCGGGTTTATCAAGAACAGAACCTTATCGGTACGGTCTGAAATGATTGGATATCTGATTGATTGCCGACGATCTGCTGTTCGCGACAGGTGTCGCGTAATACAGATAAGTCTTGCAAAAGCAATGCCCTCTTCTGCCGCTGTTTACGTATGAAACGGGCTCGAGATCGTTACTACTGCAATGATTTGATATTACCATGTCTAACGATGAATAGCGGTTAGGGTTGTCGCTGGTGATGAAATGTAAAAATGATCGAGAATAACGTCATTCGTTATCAGCAATGCTTTAATAATCAGTATGTTTTCACGTAATCAACCGCACA
>BNJS01004031.1_pt1 | contig 62720 bp, 87 predicted proteins | sample 8540461 | NCBI WGS metagenome assembly BNJS01 (sample SAMD00202454, study PRJDB9452) | human saliva metagenome | isolation source: human saliva | place: Japan
TTTAATGAATACTTTTGCACCCAGAGTTTATTGTACACTTGCCCAAAAATCCCATATACTTTTTCATATAAACACACCTCCCCTCCATATATTAAAGCATTTTTAAGTAAAATTCCTATTCTTTTAAGTTCTTATTAACAAGTAAAGTTTATTACTTTTTCTGTATTTATACAAATAGCAAAATATATTTTATAAAAATAAGCAAGTTATCTTTACAAGGATAGCCTAATACATGCTCATGCAATTGATTATATCTATTGTGGCTGTTAAATCAAGTTATATAAAACTTACTTTTTGTATAAATATAATTGCTTGTATCTTTAATATATAAATCGTTTTTCAAGCTTTTTGTATTCTAAAATGCATAAAAGCTTTTGAGGGTAAATTTACAAATGCGGCTCTCTCAATTATAATTTTTCTATTGCATAAAACCGTTAAACTATCTTTGCCAAAGGACAATCCAGATCAGAGGCACTAAGCTTTTACTGCCGCCAGGCGAAGATAAAGCTTAGTACCGCTGCGAGGGGAAGTTAAGCAAGCGTGTCCAAGGCAAGATATGTTTGTAACGGTTTATGGATAGATAAACCATTATTTCTGAAAGGAGAACAGCTATGAAAGATATTCAAAGAATACTTGAGCTTAACTCAAGCTTTATATAATAGATATAATACGCCCATGCCTATATTGGATGAATTTATTTTCGGATTTAAATGGGCTATGGCTATAGACAGCAACAGGAATATAAGCTTTGCACTTAGAATAGGTAAGGAAAAGACCTGTTAAAGAATATGAGACCGTCATACAAAGTATTATAGGAAAGCCCTTGGATAAGTGTATAGAAGAGCTTCTGAGTATGAATGACGAAACTATGCGTACAGTGCTTGTTGCCTTAAGCAACTTAATGAGCAAGCCCTTTAATAAACCTGAACTTTTAAAAGAAAGAGGAATCAGTCGAAGCGAGGGACTTAATTTTAAGTATGAGGTTGAAGGCAAGAAAAGTAGGACTTATAGGTTACGGTGTCTATATCAGTTCTTTCTTAACAAATGCAAGGAGTTTCATGCATTTGACCTGCTGCCTGAAAAGGGAATTCTAAGCTATCGTATATCAAAAAATAATATGGAAGTATATCCTAAGTCAGTGTATTTCCATCTGGGTGATGATGCTTTGAATCACAAAGATGTGCTTAAAGAATTGGATATCATAATTATGTCAGGCTCTACCTTGGTTAATAATTCTTATCTTGATATATTAAAAGCCTGCCCCAAGGCTAAGATAAGGGGAATATACGGTCCAAGCAACGAGCTTTGCCCGGAATATCTTTTTGATGTCGGCTATAATTATATATTCAGCATGACGCTAAAGGACCTCTAAGGAGTATCTTGACTGTGCACTTTCAGCAATACCTGACTTTAAGACTTTTGAAATGATGAATTTGTATGAGCTTAAGAAGGTGGAGTAGCATCTGATATAATATCTCGAAATACATATTGCATAGCTTTTTACATAAGAACTTTCATATACAATTCTAATAAAATTTAGGTCTTTGGGGCTGTGAAAAACGAGTATTTCCTCATCTTTTCACAGCCCGAATTTTAATATTATTACGAATGCTGCTGTACTCACTATTGATATCCGGGTTAATATTGTAGCTGTTATTTAGATATCACCAAAGTCGAGTACACTATACCTCATAAATATTATCAAGTATCTTCTTTTTGATACTTTCGTTTTTATTATTATATATAAAACCAATTCTATGATCAGGGTATATAATACTGCAAATTATTGCCAAGTTTGTATAGGAGGTAAGGGTCATTTGATTGATAGCAGCGATAACAAACCATGATATAACAAGTGCCATCATAAAGGCAGAACAAATATCCACCTTAGTGTACTTGCAGTATATTTTTAATTCAGCCTCGCTAAGTCCTATTTTCATCATTATACTGTACTTTTTACTTTCTTCTTCCACTGAAGAATACAGTCTTGAATAGATGATACTTGCTATTCCGATCAAAATGATGACACACAGTATACTTCCCACTAAGAAACCAGTTTTCTTGTCAGATTTTTTCAAAATCATAATAAAAATTGTATGATATCAGGCTTTCTTTTCCCTCTTCAAATCCCTATCGCTTTCCTTATATTTTTCCAGATCTTCCCTTTTCCCTTTGTCAGATCCTCTTTGTGTAAAGGCATATATCTTATCCTTTACCAAATCTTTAGATATTTCCTCATATTTTTTGTCAGAAACAACTGTAACACTTGTAAAGTAGCTTGATACGGAAATTATTCTTTTATCACTTCCGCCATCCTTTGTAACAGCATGAGCAAAAATCACATCCTTTACTGCTCTTTTAGGATCGGCTCTCCGTCAACTCCTACCAAAAAATACTCCTCATCCGAAAGACTGATTTTCTCTCTGCCTAAGAAATCAGCCACAGCATTATACATGGTATTGGATAAAATAATATGTCTTACGGTTCTTGCTTTGTTTTTAAGCATGGAATAAGATATTGTAAGCTCCTTAAAATCACCCATAGATGTAAGTTTATCTTCTATTATCTTAGCTCTCGCCCTCTTTGCTTCATCTTCCTCAATTTGCATAGGTATAAGCATAGGGCATTATCTTTTTCTGTATCTTTGTTCATATTCATCGGTGCTCCTACAATATATACAAAAGAAGTTAAGATTATGGAAAATAAAATCATAGCCACTGCCATAGTCTTGATATTGCTGTTTATTTTGTACTTAAAATTACTAACTTTATCAAATTATTGTTTCTGTAAATCAGTCCGCTTTTTCCATAACAAAATTATAGATATTAAAAATAAGGTTGAAAATAAAGTAAGATAAACCTATACAGGTAAGTAAATCCAGTATGTAAAATGAAACCTGAAAACTCTTTCTTTTACATGAAAGTATATTGTAGCGGTATATAATTATAGTGTCGCTACTGAAAGTAAAAATGATTTTTCTAGCAAGCTCTTCTAGAAGGTCTATTACTTTTTCTTTCTCAAAAATCACCGGAGCAATTAATGATATAAGTAAAAATAATCCTCCCATCAGCAAAATTGTAAGAAGCAGCGCTGCAAGCGGAAAATAAAAATATAAGCTTAATCCGTCTATCATTGCCTCGTGCAAGCATCAAAAAGATTTTTGAAAAACAATTCCGCTTATTATTCCGACAACAAGTGCAAATATTGAAATTATTATATTTTCAAAGAAAAATCAATTTATTAAACTGCCCCTTGCTTGCCCCCTATAATATTTAAGATTGCAAATTGTTTGCTTCTGTTTTTCAAAAATTCCCCACCGAATACAAAATAAGCACAAATGAAAAACAGCATGGACACTAAACTTGCCATAAATAATATTATTCCGATAGTACTGCCTGAGTCTCACTACTTTGAGCGCCGGATGCATAGCCAGGGTTGAAAATAAAAAGAAGATAAAAACAGAAAAATACACAGCTTACAAAGTGATACAAATAAGTCTTAAAATCTCTTTTTATATTATTATAGCAAAATTAAATAGTGTCAATTTCATCACCTCCAAGTAAACTCATAGTATTCAGTATTTCTCTTCTATATGTTCTGTCATCATTTCTGTTAATAATTTTCCTGATAAATGTTACCGTCTTTTATAATATAAGTTTTATCCGAATATGTTGCGATATTAGGGGTCATGAGTAACCATTATAATAGTTACATTCATGGACTCGTTTAACTTCTTAAAAAGTTTCATAACATCCTTTGCCGCTTTTGAATCAAGGTTTCCCGTAGGCTCGTCCGCAAGAAGTATCGAAGGGTTATTTATTACAGCCCTTGCTATAGCTACTCTTTGAGCCTGCCCTCCTGAGATTTCATAGGTTCTTTTTATGCAGCAAATGTGTTATGCCCAAAAAGTTCACTGATTTCTTTTTAATTTTACATTCATTTTTCCTAACAGGAACTTTATCAAGTGTAAGCGGCAGTATTATATTCTCTCCCACCGTTAAGGTATTGATCAAGTTAAACTGTTGAAATACAAAGCCAAGTTCTTTTCTTCTAAAGGTTGAAAGCTGTGTGGAATTCATTTCATAAGGATTGCTTCCTGCAATTAAAACTGAGCCTCCTGTAGGTTTATCAATAGTTGATATAGTATTTAAGAAAGTGCTTTTTCTCGCTTCCGCTTGGTCCCATTATGGCTACAAACTCACCTTTTAGAGACTTCCATATTTATATTTTCTAGGGCTTTGAAAGATACCTGTCCCTTATATATTTTTTCCAGATTTTGAAACTTTTAATATCCTGTCGTACTCCCGCTATTGTGTAGTAGTAGTTTTAATACCCTCTCCAAGGTCTTTATAATTTAAGTACCGGCAATATTTTTATAAGCACCATGTGTATGTAATATATTCTAATAAGTAAAGAATAATAAAAATCCGCCAATATTACATAAGCTCACATTTTTGTAATATTAGCGGTGCTTATAACTGATAATTATACTGCAACAAGCCTTCAAACTGTCTTTTACTGCCGATATTTTAAGTAACGGTCTGTTCTTTTACTTACTTAAACTTCCCATGCTAAAAATCAGATCGGTGTATTAAAAAATCAATACTTCTGATTGCAAAATAATGATTCTGATTGCCGCCAGCCATTTACTCTAAAATATAATCTGCCATCTTCGTTCCATTACCTATCTTTGACTCTACTTCCACTTTATGCCCCAAATATTCGCTTACTCTTTTTACAATGTACAGCCCTATTCCACTGGAGTCTGCATTATTCCTTCCATTCTTTCCTATATAAAACAATTCAAAAATACTTCTTAGATCCGCCTTTTCTATACCGACCCCCGTATCAATAATTGAAAGATAGACCTTATCTTCTTTCTTTTTGCTGTTACGCTTACAGTTTGTGTGCTGTTGCTGTACTTTATGGCATTGGTAAGAATTTGGTGAATAATTAATTTTAGCCATTTGGAGTCCGAATATACATAGATATCCTCATTAATATCAAGCTTCGGATAGATTTGTGATGAGATAAAATAATCTTTTAATCCGTTAATACATTCTTTACAGATATTTTTAAGCAATACCTTTTCAGATACAAAATCATTTCTTAAAACTCGTCCAACCTGTAAATATTAAGTATTTGATTTAAGTTATACTCTATAGTATTAACATTTCGCCAATCTTTTATAATCCTCTTCTTCACTGTGATTTTTCGCAAATAAGTTTCAGTACCGATAAGTGAGTCTCATCTGATGCACAAATCTGTATATCATAACCTTTTTGCAGCTTCTTGTCCTGCTTTTGCTCTATCTCCCTACTGCCATTATTTTTATCATTTCTTCAATCATCAGATTATACTCTTCTTCAAATGCACTCCTTGGATATTCGATTAAATAATCATTCAAAAGTTTTGCTTTTTAGCGAGAATTTTTCGTATACTCTACCTGTTTTTATAAAAATCTAATCAAAAATAAATAAAGCCAGCATACACACACTAAAAATCCGAAATAGAAAATCTCTTCAAACCAGATTCCTTTGATAAAAATAAGATTCCAAAGAAAAATATTTTGCGTTAACAATACTACCAGACACAAGAAACCATTATCCATGATAAATAACTTTAACGCACTCTTTATTCTTTCATATTCTACCTGTAGCCACATTCCTTGTATAAATTTATCATAGTCAATCTCTTTTCCTTTTTATTCTTTATATTCTAACTTTATACTGCATCTTACTTATATAAGTTTATCATATTTGACACTTTTTCCCTTTTATTTTTATATTCTACCTTTTTATACCGTATTTTTACTTATATAAATTTATCATATTTAACTTTTCCTTTTTATCCTTCATAATCCACCTTATATCCCATGCCTCTTACGGTTATTACCTTTTAATTTTGATTCCAGATCTTGCTTTTTCCTTACCCTGCTTATGGTTACATTCAGGGTGTTTTCTTCTACAAACATATCGCTGTCCCAAATCTCGGAAAGTATCTTTTTCACGACTTACTACATTAGGATAGCTTTCAAATAAAACAGCTACTAATATAGCCTCATTCTTTGCCAGATCTATTTGATTATCCTTGCATTTTAATGTGAACCTGAGCTTGTTAAAAGAGCAATCTCCCAGTTCAACTGCCGTTTCACCACCTGAGTACTCACCATAAGCCCTCCTAAGCTGGGAATTGACCTTGCAAGCAAAAAGTCTCATGTGAAAAGGCTTGTAACATAGTCATCCCCTCCACTCATAATAGCTCTGACCTGATCATAATCTTCCGTTCTTGCAGACATAAATATAATGGGCACTTTTGTTATTTTTCTGATTTCATTACACCAGTAAAATCCGTCATAGTACGGAATATTAATATCAAGCAAAATCAGATTGGGGCTTAGGCTTTCAACAAACTTATCTATATTTTAAATCTTCTGCAAATAAAAACCTCAAAATCATATCTTACAAGATGCTCCTTTCACAACATTTGCCAAATCCGAATCATCTTCAATCATACATATCTTAAAAAGTCATACAACTCTCCTGTGTTATTAATACAAGTTTACAAAATATTCTATTATATCAACTCTCAATAAAAATATATGCTGATTGAATATCTGTCAAAACTTAAACTTAAACACTTATTATACTACTTGGCAAATCATAACATCATTAAACATTCATTAATTTTTGAGAGTGATAATGAAAGCTACTTTGTATAGCAATCTTTTAGCGCTTAGGACTTTTTGTAAATCAAGCTCCGGTTAAGCAGGCGAGGACTTGTTTGAACGCAGTCCACCGTCTTTTGAGTAAAGTTAAGTTTTGCAGCCTGCGCAAAACCGGACAAAGATTTGTAAAAGTCCTATGAGTAAGATTGCGTGTACAAGGAGCTCACCCTTACCTAACCTTATTTCAACATCTCCGCCCCTCACATCTTCCGGCACCAAGCTTCCGCCTGTTGCCCATACAATATGAGTGGCATTATCCATACACTCTTTAAGCCCCTTTTCTTCAATATACCTTCTACCCTCTTCAAAATTAAAAAGTGCAGTAACTCCATGGAAACCTGCACAGGAGCTGGGCTCTATAAATACATGCTCACTTTCCCAAAGCCCCTTCATATAAGGTATAAGTCTTTCATCTTTAACAGTGATTTCTCCGCTAAGCCTCTCGTCCATAAGTCTTGATACAAGACCTGAGCATCTGCCTACCGCAAGTCCGTCTGCCTGTGTAATTCCTGTCAGTCCCACATCCTGCACACTGATCTGCTCATACTTTTCTGTAAGCATACCAAGAACCATACAGGGAGCTTGAGTGGGTTCTTCAAAGAAACAATGCACATTATCGCCAAATAAAAGTTTAAGTCCGAATACTATTCCGGCCGGAGCTCCACCTACTCCGCAGGGAATATATACAAAAAGCGGATGTTTGCTGTCTACAACTATATCCTGCTCCTTAAGGTGGGCTGCCAGTCTTTCTCCGGCTACGGAGTAACCAAGGAAAAGCTGCTTGGAGTTTTCATCATCTACAAAATAGCTGTATTCATCCATGTCTGAGAGTTTTCTACCCTGCTCAACCGCCTCGCTGTAGTCTCCGCTATACTCTATGACCGTAACTCCCCTGCTTCTTAAAAGGTCTTTTTTCCACTGCTTTGCATCAGCTGACATATGCACTATGGCTTCATAACCTATAGCCGCACTCATAATACCTATACTCATGCCTAAGTTTCCGGTAGAGCCTACCTGTATCTTATATTTGGCAAAAAACTCTCTTCCTTCTTTTGAAGCCAGCTTCATATAATCATCATCTTCACTTTTTAATAAGCCCTTACTGAGTGCCAATTCCTCACTGTGTTTTAACACTTCGTAAATGCCGCCTCTTGCCTTAACCGATCCTGCTACAGCCAAATCGGAATCTCTTTTTAAGTAAAGTTTTCCCTGTATAGGATGATTTTTACAAAATTCCTGATTTAAAAAATCCTTCATATTTGAGATCATACTTAAAGGAGACTCTATTATCCCCTTAGAAGTAACAGTTTCAGGAAAATAGTGCATAATCAGCGGAGCAAACTTCTCAAGTCTTTTTGAAGCCTCCTCTACATCATTTTCACTGTTGTGCTTTTTAAAATCCTCTTCTTTGAAAGTTTTTGGGTTTAGCCAAAGTATTTCCTCAGCCTTTTTTATTTTATCAAGCATTGCTTTCTCCTTCTTCCTTTGATTTTTAAAAGGGCTGTTGCATTTTAAGATTTTCACACAAGCCATAGATGACATTCTGCCAAAATGCCACTACATCCTGTACTTAAACTCTATTTCTGCAACAGCCCCATTCGTATACTTATTAAATTAAAAATGACTATATACTTCTTGTATACTTCTTGCCACTCTTTTTCCTCATCATTTAAGTAATCCTTGGTCTTTTCATATACCTGTGCATGATACTCGTTAAGAAGTTTGATCTCTACTTCATTCATGATTTCTTTCTTAACCGCATCAAGATCCATAGGTACATAGGTAATTGTCTCAAAGTCTAAGAATTGACCGTATTCGTTATTTTCAGCCTCTACAAGAATCTCATTTTCAAGACGTATTCCATGTGAAACCTGCTATGTAAAGTCCCGGCTCATTGGTTATAATCATACCCGGCTCAAAAGGATGAGAATCACTTGGTCTGTACTGCCATCTGATTCCTGCAGGACCTTCGTGGATATTAAGAAGATAGCCTACACCATGTCCTGTACCGTGGTTATAGTCCAGTCCTCTGTCCCAGAAAGGCATCCTTGTATACATATCAAGGTTTGTAGAATTACATCCCTTCTTAAACTTAGCATGACCCAGTCTTAAATTAGCTATAAGTACCAAGGTAAAATGCTCTTTAACTATGTCAGGAACTTCTCCCAAAGCATAGGTTCTTGTAATATCGGTTGAACCCTCATAGAAACCTGCTCCGGTATCTGTAAGGAATAATGAGCCTTCTTTAAGCTCTGAGTTAGTCTCAGGCTTTGATGTATAGTGTACTATCGCACCATGCTCTCCGAAAGCACATATAGGCTCAAAGCTCGGTCTTATAAAGTTACCCATCTCGGCTCTGAACTCGTCAAGTTTATCTGAAGCTGACATCTCGGTAATCTTTTCTTTAGACACATTCTCCTTAAGCCACTTCATAAATTTGATATGAGCTACACTGTCCTTGATCTGAGCCTTCTTTATATTCTCTATCTCAACCTTTATTCTTTATTGCCTTGAATATAATCTCAGGATTTTTGCTATCTACCTTTATAACAGAATCAGGTATATTGCAATAAAGAGCATAGTTGCTTTCCTGAGTCTAAGAGCAAGCCTTTTTCAACGCTTATTTTTCTTGATATCTCTCGTAAATGTCATTGTAAGGCTTTAATACTACATTGTCCTTGCAAGTGTCTTCTTAATATCTTCACTGAGTTTTGATTCGTCTATATAAAGAAGCACGCTATCCTTATCTATAATTGCATATGAAAGAAGTAATGGAAAGAATTCTATATCATTTCCCTTATATTAAGAGTCCAGCATACATCGTCCAAGGTAGTAAGTATATGTTTGTCCGCACCGTGTTCACTCATAAACTCTCTTATTCTATTAAGTTTATCAGTGGTACTTTCTCCCGCATACTTAAGCTCAAGTGCAAAAGCCGGCTCTTTAGACATAGGAGGTCTGTCAGTCCAAACCTCATCTATTAAGTCAAGGTCATATACAAGTTTAGCACCGGCATTCTTTGCTATTTGTGCATAGTCCATACCTTCAGCCATAGTGATAACTCTTCCGTCAACACCTATTGTCTTGCCGGTCTTTACTTCCTTTTCAAGATACTCACTTTATGGTCGGCACTCCCGGCTGTCCCATCTTCATGAGATCAACTCCGCTGCCTTCAAGCTGCTTTCCCGCCTGCAAGAAATATCTTCCGTCTGTCCAGAGTTTTGCCTCATCTAAAGCTATGACTGCCGTTCCTGCTGAACCTGTAAAGCCTGTAATAAAAAGCTCTTGCCTTAAAAATGTTCTCCTACATACTCACTTTGATGAAAGTCTGCTGTAGGTACTATATAAAAATCTACGCCCCTTGACTTCATAAGCTCTCTAAGCTTTGCAATACGTTCACTTACCTTCATAGGTATGTACCTCCTTATATTTTACCTTATTCCTAAAAATTTGTATTAATAAATCAGCTATTAATCATTGTTAATTCTGTATACAAACTATCGGTTTACAGGATATTTTTATACTATAATAATAGCACTTTATATAGATGCCGCAAGGTTAATTGACTGCTATGTTAATTTTATCGTTACAGTTCAGGTAGCCCATTCATAATTCATCAAAATAACCTAAAAATATTTAATCTTATTTATCAATTAGACGAAGATAAATGTTGGCAGTAGCCTGTTAGATATATGTATAACATATACCTTAAAACAAGCTTTCATTTAGTATAATATATATCCGGGCTACCCAAACTGTAACATTTTATCTAACCAAAAGCTTGCTTATTTCATATTGTTCCTCAGGTATGGACTTCTTCATTGCCAAACCTTCCTGGATATCTACATCGCAAAACTCACCGTTTCTATATGCTATCAGCCTGTTTCTTTTTCCTTCCAAAAGAAGTTGTACAGCCTTTGCACCCATAATTGAAGCATATACCCTATCCTTACAGGTAGGCGCTCCTCCTCTTTGCATATATCCCAGTATTGTAGCACGAGTCTCTACACCTGTTGCCGCCTCTATTCTTCTTGACATGGAGGTTGAATGTCTATTCCCTCAGCATTTATTATTATATAATGCTTTTTACCTCTTTTTATTCTCTATTATTTTTATTTATAAGCTCCTGCTCATTTCCATCGTATTTTTCGGGTATAAGTATGTCCTCGGCTCCGTTTGCAAAACCGCACCACAGCGCTATATATCCGGCATTTCTTCCCATAACCTCTATTATACTGCATCTTTCATGTGAAGTGGAAGTATCTCTTACCTTATCTATTGCCTGCATGGCAGTATTGACCGCAGTATCAAAGCCTATCGTATAGTCTGAGCAGGATATATCGAGATCTATAGTTCCCGGTATACCCATAGTAGCTATTCCGAAATCCGCAAGTTTTCCGGCACCTCTAAATGATCCGTCACCTCCTATGACCACTACCGCATCTATATTGTGTTTTTTACAAATCTCTGCCGCCTTCTTTTTGCCCCTCTTCCGTAGTAAATTCAGGGCATCTTGCAGTATAAAGTATAGTGCCGCCTCTATCTATAATATCACTGACGCTGACTGCGTCCATATCTATAATTTCTTCCTGTAAAAGACCTGCATAGCCTCTCATAATGCCCTTAACCTTAAGTTCACTATGTATTGCGGTACGAACCACAGCTCTTATTGCGGCATTCATACCCGGGGCATCACCGCCGCTGGTAAGAACGCCTATAGTCTTTATCTTCTTTGACATATAACCTCCTATGATTTTTAGAAACTCTTGTTTACAACTGATCACTTATAAATATCACAACTTAGATACCAGTTTTACATTTCCCTCCCTAAGCTTTTTTAGCATTTCCTCGTATATCTTTTCATGGGCTATTTTTTTATCCCACTTTTTTATGTTTTTTTCCTGCTTTAGATAAATATAAAGCTCATCTCTTCCCGTATTTCCATTTACCAAAGTATTGATATAATCGGCATCTTTAAGATAGCTTTCCTTATTATCATACTGCAACCAAAAGCTGTTTGTATACCTTTGAAAAATCATGTACCGCCTCACATATTATCTTTTGTATCCTGCTCATCACTGACACTGAGCCTTCCCTCAATATACACTTTGGCATCTTCATTTTATAAAGGGTTTGTATTTTTCATAAACCTTCGGAAATACTATAACTTCTATACTTCCCACCAAATCTTCCAACTGCAAAAATGCCATAGTTGATTGTTCTTTGTATACTTCTTAGTTATTCCTGATAATAATCCGCCAATTATTATCTTCATTCCGTCTTGGAATTTGACGGCTTCAAGCTCATCATCCTTTTTAAGGTCTGTGGTTTTTACCTTGGATATGTCTAAAAGCTCTTTTTCAAAATCTTCCAAGGGATGACCGCTTACATATACCCAAGTATCTCCTTCTCATAGGCAAGCATTTCTTCCCTGCTCATTTCCTCAAGGTTTGGAAAACTTATTCTAAAACTTTCCTTAGCCTCTTCATCTGCAAGCTCAAAAAGGCTTATTTGTCCCTCCATAGTCTTTTTGTCTTTTTGCTTTTCATCAAGCAACTTTTCATATATGGCAAGTTTTTGTCTTCTGTTGCCGGACAGAGAGTCCAATGCCCCGGCTTTAATAAGATTTTCCAAGTTTCTTTTGTTGACTTCCTTAGTTGAAAGTCTGTTTTACAAGTCTTCCATCGAACTGTATAAACCCTGTTCTTCCCTATTTTTGATTATTTCTTCCGCCACATTATGCCCTATGCTTTTAATAGCGGACAGTCCGAATCTTATAGAGTCTTCATAAACTGAGAATACACTTTCTCCCTTATTTACATCCGGAGGTAAAAGCCTTATACCCATCTGCCTACAGGATAATATATATTCCGCCACCTTTGAGGAGTTATCTATAACCGAGCTCATTGTTGCCGCCATGAACTCCTTAGGATAATAGTATTTAAGATAGGCGGTTTGGTATGAGATTACCGCATAGCAGGCTGCATGGGACTTGTTAAATGCGTACTTCGCAAAATCAATCATTTCATCAAATATTTTTATTTGCAATTTTTCCGAAATCCCTGTTATTTACACAACCAAGTACCCCCTGAGCTTTTATTGCCGTATACGAAATTTTGTCTTTCTTCTTCCATAACGGAGGACTTTTTCTTGCTCATGGCTCTTCTTACAAGGTCGCTTCTTCCCATGGTATAACCGGCAAGCTCACGAACTATTTGCATGACCTGCTCCTGATAAACTATACAGCCGTAGGTTGGCGAGAGTATATCTTTCAATTGCGGACATTCATATACTATAGATGCCTTATCCCTCTTGCCTTTTATATATCTTGGTATAAAGTCCATGGGTCCGGGTCTGTAAAGTGAAATTCCTGCTATAATATCCTCAAGACAGTCCGGTTTTAGCTCCTTCATAAAGCTTTGCATTCCGGACGACTCTATTTGAAATATACCTTCCGTCTTTCCGGTAGATATATAGTCATATACATTCTTATCTTCAAAGTTAAAGCTTGTTAAGATCTATTTCTATACCGTGGTTTTTCTTAACCTGTGCTATTATATTTTGTATTACTGTAAGCGTACGAAGCCCCAAAAAGTCCATTTTCAAAAGCCCAAGCTCTTCAAGCCTTGTCATGGTAAATTGTGTGGTTACAGAACCGTCACTTGCCTTTTGAAAGGGTACATATTCATCGGTATTTTCTTTTGTTATAACCACTCCGGCAGCGTGCATGGAGCTGTGTCTTGGCAGACCTTCAAGCCTTTTGCTCATATCTATAAGGTATCTCACCTCTTCATCAGTCTCATAAAGGTTTCTCAGTTCGCTGCTTTGCAGCAAAGCCTTTTCAAGGTTCATTCCAAGCTCTGCGGGTATAAGTTTGGCTATAGTATCACACCTTGCATAACTTAAATCCAAAGCTCTTCCTACATCTCTTATAACTCCCTTTGCCTGTAGAGTACCGAAGGTTATTATCTGGCAAACCCTGTCTTTGCCGTATTTTCTTACTACATAGTCTATGATCTCCTGCCTTCTTTCATAGCAAAAGTCTATGTCTATATCCGGCATGGATATCCTTTCGGGGTTTAAGAATCTTTCAAAAAGAAGCTGATACTTTATAGGATCTATATCGGTAATGGCTAAGGTATAGGATACTAAGCTTCCTGCTGCCGAACCTCTTCCCGGACCTACAGGTATATTACTTAACTTGGCATAATTAATAAAAATCCCAGACTATAAGAAAGTAATCAACATAGCCCATATCTTTTATAACCTTAAGCTCATACTCAAGTCTGTCTGTAAGCTCTTTACCCGGCTTTTCGTATCTTTTTTCAAGTCCCTCTTTACAAAGTTTCTCAAGATACTCATAAGCTCCGTAGCCCTTAGGTACATCATACATAGGGAAGTTTGGTAACTCTGAACTCCAGTTCCACGTTGCAGGCATCGGCTATCAGTCCGGTATTGTCTACCGCCCTCAGGAGCATAGGGGAAGAGCCTCCTCATTTGCTCCTCGGATTTTAAGAAAAACTGTCCTCCTTCATACTTCATTCTGTCGGTATCATGTACCTTTTTTGCTGTTTGTATACAAAGAAGTATATCATGTGCCTTTGCATCTTCTTCATAGGTGTAATGCACATCATTGGTCGCAACAAGTTTTATTCCTGTATCCTTACTAAGCTCTAGCATGGCTTGATTAACCTTTTTTTGAAGGAGATCTCCATGGTCTTGAAGTTCAAGGTAAAAATTTCCTTCTCCAAAAATATCCCTATATCTTAGAGCAGCCTCCTTAGCCTCCTCATACATATCTCTTGAAAGGTATCTTGATACCTCTCCGGCAAGGCAGGCTGACAAAGCTATAATTCCCTCATGATACTTCTCCAAAACCTCATGATCCACTCTGGGTTTATAATAAAAGCCTTCTGTAAAAACCTCTTGATACAAGTTTTATTAAGTTTGAGTATCCGGTATTATTTTTTGCAAGCAGAATCAAATGATAGTATCTGTCTTCTCCATGCACCCTTTCCCTGTCAAACCTTGAGCCGGGGCTGACATATACTTCACAACCTATTATAGGCTTTATACCTGCCTCCTTAGCCGCCTTATAAAAATCAATCACACCATACATAACTCCGTGATCGGTTATGGCAAGGGCGGATATTCCAAGCTCTTTTCGCCCTTGCTACTATTTCCTTTTATCTTGCCGGAACCGTCGAAGCGAATATTCGGTATGTGTGTGTAAACTTACAAAAGCCATTATTTCTCCTTATATTATAAAAACGGCATGGCACTTTACCATCCCGTCTTAGATTTGTCTTGGTGAACTACCCTTTAGCTAAAATAAATGGGTCTCCTGCTTTATAGTACTCTTAAGCTGTTTCGACTAACTATTTGCAAGGTAAGCAGATATTGCTTCCACAGCAGCAACTTCGTCTTCTCCGTCAGCTTCCAGCATCATGTTGAGACCTTCTGTAAAATGACAGGTCATAAGCCCCATAATACTTTTTCACATTGACTTTCTTTTTCTTCTGTCTCAATATGTATACTGCTCTTAAACTTGCTCGCAGTCTGTACCAATATGGCTACCGGCCCTCGAATCCGTTCCAACCCCTTTTCCTATACTCACATTTTTCTAATCATTCTTCTCTCCTTAATACATTGTATATCAATTTTAATCCGGTACATCGTTCGTGAAATAAGTATATAAAAACACTGAATATTTTTCCGAATGTGTACATCAAAAACGTAGGCATAGCATCTGTTAAGCTGAGGATCTTTGATGCGTACAATCGGAAAAAGAGGCAAGTTTTCTGCTATGCTTAGTGAACTGCCCATAGTCTAAAACCTATGGGCTTCCTGCTTCGCTGACCTCGCAAACCTACTATCTCCACAGGGTACATCGGGCAGTCCCTGCCCTATTGTTTTTCTTATATTGCTTTTAACCCACCGTCTAAAGCCGGTGGGATTGCGGCAGCATTATTTCAAGAAACGATGCACTCAGTGCTTTTATGGCATTAAATTTTTATGCAATCTCCAAAAAGTTTACGCAATCTATGATTAATTCCGCTCTTCCCTACCTTTCCATCCATTCTCTCAACTAATTCTTTTCAGTGAAGCTTCCGGATACTCAAGTCTTAGATAGGCTACTTTTTAAGATTTTGAGGTAAACTTTCAAGACCAAGTTTTGTCCTTATAAGCTCTATGCCCTCCACCTGTTTTAGAGAAGCTACTACAGTCTTATTAAGATTGGCAACCTCACAGTTAAGCTTTCGATTTACAGAATTTCGTACATCTTTTACTATTCTGGTATTCTCAAAATCCATAAGTGCAAGCGGTGCTTCCATCAATCTCAAAATCTCCGATATCTGCTCAGCTTCTTTAAGGTAAAGTACATAGTTTTTCTTTTCTTATAATAAACTTAATCTCTATACCTAAAGCTTCTATTATTTTTAAGGCTCCCCTGCCTCTTTTTCCGAACCTAGACTCAGCTCAAAATGATAAGCCTTCTGGGGGTCGGACAAAGAGCCTATTCAGGAAAGCAGCTCTTACAAATGCTCTCTTACAGCAACTTTGTCTTTAGCACAATAGAAGCGGCTATGTTGTACTCTTTTTTATATCTTTAAATTTTTCCGGAAATTTACAAGTTAAGAGTATCTGTTTTATCAGCCCTTCATCTTCCAAGACCAGTCTATATGTACCCTTTTTACTAAAAGAATCAATTTTTTTCTTACTACGATATCATTACCTATATTAAATGTTTTGCCAATAATGTAAAGTATTTTATAGCTATGTCATGAGATTCGGTACTAAATATAATGCTTTTTTATTTTATCTTCACTTATCTCAAACTTGGCAATATACATAGTTAAGGCTGTTATTTCGGCGATATCGCAATGTCTTGCCAAAGGTATAACACTGCTAAGCTCTTTTTAAGCTTTGACGAATATGACATTACACTATCCTCTTTTAAATTCTTTCAAAACATCTCTATGATCTGTTTTTATTCCTATTCTCGGAAATTTGCTTAATATTTTAGCAAGCTCTATGGCTATAGTTACAGACCTGTGCTGTCCTCCGCTGCATCCTATAGCTATAATAAGCTGAGTCTTGCTTTCCTTTATATATTCCGGTATCAAAAACTTATCAAATCTTCTAATTTTTTCAAAAATTCTTTACAGGTATTTTTGCTGAGAACATAGTCCCTGACCTCTTCATCTTCACCGGTTTTTAACCTTAGAGCCTTTTTCATAAAAAGGATTTGCCAAAAATCTTACATCAACACCAAATCGGCATCACTCGGTATGCCGTATATAAAACCGAAGGATAAAATATTGATATATAAATTATTAGGTGTAATGCCTTCTACAAAAAGTTTATAGATTTCTTCTCTTAATTCCTTGGCAAGCATATGGCTTGTATTAAGAACCATACTCGCCCTTTCCTTTAAAAATCAAGCTCTTTTCTTTCTTTTTCTATTGCAAGTTCAAGCCTTGAGCCTTTTGCAAGAGGATGACTTCTTCTGGTTTCCTTATACCTTTTTATCAAAGCCTCATCATCAGCATCAAGAAAAACTATTTCATAGTCCGTACTCTTCTCATCCAAAGTTTTAAGCACTTCTTTCATACTTGCAAGCTCTCCGGCATTTCTTATATCTATACCCAAAACCGCTCCGGGATTTGACTTTTTACTGTCTGCAAGCAGGTCTGCAAATCCTGTTATAAGCTGTACCGGTATATTATCAACACAGTAATAACCGTAGTCTTCCAGAGCTTTTAGAGCTACCGTTTTGCCGGAGCCGCTCATGCCTGTCATGATTATAAACTTCATCGAAATTCTCCCAGAACTCTAATTTCAGGCTCAAGTTGCACATCAAACTTTTCCCTTGACCTTATGTCTTTCATAAGCTATTAAAGAATACACTCATCCGCACTTGCCTTACCGGCATTTACTATAAATCCGCAATGTTTGTCCGATACCTTTGCCCCGCCTATTGAATAGCCCCTAAGTCCGGCATCATCTATAAGTTTACCGGCAAAATAACCCTCAGGTCTTTTAAAAGTAGATCCGGCACTGGGGAAATTAAGCGGCTGCTTGTCTATACGCCTTGCCATAAGCTCCTGCATCTTTTCCCATATAGCGGCTTTATCAGCCTTTTTAAGATTAAATTTTGCTTCCAGTACTATATAACCCTTTTTCTTCTATATTGCTGTGCCTGTAACTTAGGTCAAGTTCACCTGCATTAAGGCTTAGTAGCTTCCCCTCTTTGTCCATAACCTTTACCTTATCAAGCACTTCTTTTATCTCTCCATCATAGGCTCCGGCATTCATAAAGACCGCACCGCCTACACTTCCCGGTATACCGTATGCGAATTCCAGACCGCTTAGTGAGTTCTCACAGGCAAGTTCTGTAAGTTCTTTAAGTGTTTTTCCCGCACTTATCGTAATACTTTTGTTTTCTATAAAGGCTTTGGGAATTAAATTTAAGCATGGAAATGATGATTCCTTATAACCTTTATCACTTACAAGCATATTACTGCCGTTTCCTATTACATAATAATTGATTTTTCCGCATTTATAAAGCTCAAGCAGTCTTTTCAGTGCTTTCTTCATCCCTGGGTTCTACAAATATTTGTGCATTTCCGCCCACTTTAAAACTTGTGTGCCTGCTCATTGCTTCTTCAAGTTTTACACCTTCATCACCCAGTATATTTTTAAGTTCTTCTATTAAACCCATTTAAGCTCCTTTATTTTTCAAACAACGGATTTTTTTCTTACCTATATTAGCTTGAAATCTCTTATACAACTCCTCGGTTGCATTATATCCCATCTTTTTTTGCCTATGGTTTACGGAAGCCACCTCACAAATTACTGCAAGGTTCCTGCCCGGTCTTATCGGAATAGTATGTGAGACGATCTTATTTCCCAAGAATTCTATATTGGCTGGTAAGTCCGAGTCTGTCATATTCTCTTTCCTTATCCCAGTCCTCAAGCTTTTATTACCATATCTATCTGTTGAGTATCCTTAACACTTTCCACTCCGAAAAGCGCTTTTACATCTATGATACCTATTCCTCTAAGCTCTATAAAATGCTTGGTAATATCCGGTGCGGAGCCTATAAGTGTAGCTTCTGAGACCTTCCTTATCTCCACAACATCATCCGATACCAGTCTGTGTCCTCTTTTTATAAGCTCCAGTGCCGCCTCACTCTTTTCCTATGCCGCTTTCACCCATTATCAGTACACCTCGCCGAAAAATATCTACCAGCACTCCATGTATACCTATACAGGAGCAAGTCTGACCTTAAGCCACCTTAAAAGCTCTGCCAAAAGTCGGAAGTTGTCTGCTCTGTAACAAGGCAGGGAACCTCGTAATGATTACAAAGCTCAAGCATATCCTGATCGGGCTTTATACCTCTTGCATACACTATACAGGGTATCTTATAAGACAAAAGCTTATCATATCTTTCTCTTCTGACCTCTTCATCCATTTGCAGTATGTACTCCTGCTCCACATGTCCTATGATCTGTACTCTTTCAGAATCAAAGTGGGCAAAAAATCCTGCAAGCTGCAGGGCAGGTCTGTTAACATCAGGGTGGCTTAATATTATCCCTCTGTATCTATCTCAGGTGCTCATGTTTTTAAGTTCGTGATTATCTATAAGTTCTTTTTATAGTGATACCTAGCATATTGTCTCCTTTTTAATTTATATAAGCATGAAGTTTTCAGCTTATTTTATTTGTCTTGCTATAGCGATATATTGATATCAATTTGCTACATTAACAATATAATGGATTTTTAGGTTACAGTTCAGGTAGAGATGTCATCTGTCTGCCCCCTAACAGCAGACACAAAGTCGTTTTAATCTATAACAAATGCAAGTATCTTTACTATGATCCATACCGCTTGCAGATTTTCAGATCCATACTTTTCCACCCTGTGAAAGTGTATCTATATCCGCCTCCTTTACAAGGCTTATATCCCAAAGTGCTTCATCAAAGCCCTTCTTCTTACCGTACCTATACCCTGATATCTTGAGTACCCGACTTTACCTGTGTCTTGATCTCAGACTTCTGGTGGTACTCTATAGCGAACCTGTGTGCCTCTTCCTGTATTCTGCCCACTAGATGAAAGGCTTCGGAGCGTATATCCATGTCTATTTCTATTATTAAGATACAGACCTCTGGTTCTGTGCTTATCATCCTTTACCATACCGCATATGGGTATGCTTATCCCAAGTTCATCAAGCACCTCTTTTTGCCATATTTACCTGACCTTTTTCCTCCGTCTATAAGTAGAAGATCTGGAGAACGGCAATTTAGAGATCTTTATCATCATGAGTAAAACGCCTGTATATTGTCTCCCTCATAGAGGCATAGTCATCCTGCCCGACCACAGTTCTTATCTTAAACTTCCTATAGTCATTTTTCTTAGGCTTTTGCGTCTTGAATACCACCATTGATGCCACAGTTTCTATACCACTTGTGTTGGATATATCAAAGGCTTCTATACGGCTTTAGGGTCTTTTATTCCAGATCAGTCCGAAAGCTCCTCCAAGGCACCCTACAGTTCTTGCCTTTCCTATTATGTTTTCTCTGTCCCTATCAGTACCATCTTTGCATTCTTATATGCAAGCTCCAAAAGCTTTTTCTTTATCTCCTTTAGGTACTAAAAGCCTCATCTTGTTCTTCTTTTTCAGACAGCCACTTTTCTATAAGTTCAAGGTCGGGTATGGTATACGCAAATGTATTTCCTTAGGCAAAAACGGTGTCCCTGAATAAAACTGTTTTATAAAACTTTCTACTATATCTTCCTTATTTTGGTCGGGAGGGCTTGTATATAATGATGTTCCCTTCCTATAAGTTTGCCCTCTCTTATAAAAAATATCTGAATCACAGAATCTTTTTCATCTCTTGCCAGTGCTATAATATCCCTGTCATCTATACTGTCTGAACTTATTTTTTGCCTTTGTGCCACATGTAAAAGGCTGTTCAGCAAATCTCTGTATTTTAGAGCATCTTCAAATCTAAGTTCATCCGAAGCTTTTTGCATTTGACTTTTAATATCATCTATAACGCCGTCTATATGACCGTTTAAGAAATCTAATGCCTGTTTTACCTGTTTTTGATAATTCTCCTTTGAAATATAATCCATACAGGGAGCGTCGCATTGATGTATATAATAATCAAGGCAAGGTCTTTGCAGACCTATATCCCTTGGCAGCACTCTGTTACAGGTTCTTATTTTATACGCCTTGCACAGAAAGTCCAAGGTTTCCTTAACTGCTAAAGCACTGGAAAAAGGTCCGTAATACTTTGCCTTGTCTTTTTTAAGGGTTCTTGTTTGCATAATTCTGGGATAATCTTCCTTCACCGTTACTTTTATATAAGGGTAGGTTTTATCATCCTTTAATAAGGTATTGTATCTTGGTCTATGCTCTTTTATAAGGTTATTTTCAAGTATTAAGGCTTCAAGCTCGGAGTCCGTAACAATGTATTCAAATCTGCATATATGGCTTATCATCTGCTGTATTGTTGCACTTTTCCCTCTGCTTGACTGAAAATACTGCCTTACTCTGTTCTTTAATGATATAGCCTTACCTACATATATATTACCTCATCTTTTTTATCATGCATAAGATATACTCCCGGAGAAGCCGGAAGTTTTTTTAACTCATCTTCTATAACAAATGCCAAAACCTCTACCTCTATCTTCTAAGTCTGGAACCCTCGTAGTGTTCCTGCATACCCAAATACCTTATAAGCTTTTCAACCTGATACTTTTGCCTCTCCTTCAGATCTGCATATTTCAGCACCGTCATATACTGTCAAGATCCGATCATGGCTTATATTATCTTTATTATCTGAAAGTATCTTTCTTTTTCGGAATATGACCTTGCATCCAAAAAAAGTTCCAGTACATTACTTATATGATACTGCTTTGAACTTGTACTGTTTACCGCACTTGTTTTACCTTCTGCAACAACTTCATCTTTTTGCCTTGCAGCTATAAGTGATACATCATCATTTGATACTTTTTCAAAACAGTATTCTTCCTCACCTTTACTGAAGAACTTTTTATAATCCAGAGAATAGATGAGAAAATCTCCATAAAGAGCCTGGTAGATCACCTTTCTTTCCTTATTCTCCAAGTCATATGCCTCACAAATTATCTGATACAAAATTATTCTTCTTATCTTTATAAAAGCTTGTGCTTAATATCTTCTTTTCTTCATCAGCCATTATAATTTACAACCCTTAATACTTACATACTTTTTTCAGCTTACAGTTTACATTATATCATAGTCATGCTAGAATTCAAACCTTATATTTATTAGTGTTTATGGAGGTATATTATGAAATCGGTTTTGATAATCAAAAAGCATCTGAAAATGCAATCCGAGCATATAAAGAGCGTATTGATAAATTCGGAGATAGCTTTTATCTTGAATTTGGCGGTAAATTATGATTGACTATCATGCATCAAGAGTACTGCCGGGCTTTGAGCCTGATGCCAAACTCAAAATGCTTATGCAGCTTTCATCTCAGGCGGAACTTGTTATAGTTATCTCTGCTAAAAGATATAGAAAGCACAAGATACGTTCGGATATAGGCATAACTTATGATCTGGATGTACTGAGACTTATACAGTCATTCAGATCCAAGGAGCTTTATGTAGGCTCTGTCGTTATAACTCATTATGAAGCACAAAAAAGCGCCGACAAATTCAAAGCAAAACTTGAAAGTCTAGGCATAAAAGTTTACAGGCATTACATCATAGACGGCTACCCCAGCAATGTAGAACTTATACTAAGTGAAGAAGGTTACGGCAAAAATGATTATATAAAAACCGAAAGACCCTTGGTAATAGTTACCGCACCGGGACCGGGCAGCGGAAAAATGGCAACCTGTCTATCCCAACTTTACCATGAGCATAAAAGGGGCATAAAGGCAGGCTATGCTAAATTTGAGACCTTTCCCATATGGAATCTGGCACTTAAGCACCCCGTAAATATAGCTTATGAAGCTGCCACTGCGGATCTTAACGATGTAAATATGATAGACCCCTTCCATCTTGAAGCCTACAATACTACTGCCGTAAACTACAACAGAGATGTGGAAATCTTTCCCGTGCTCACCTCTATCTTTGAGGGTATATTCGGAGAATGTCCTTATAAATCTCCTACAGATATGGGCGTAAATATGGCAGGTAATTGTATCTTTGATGATGAGGTTTGCAGAGAAGCAAGCTTACAGGAAATAATACGAAGGTATTACAGCTCACTTAACCGACTGGTAAAAGAGGAGTGTAAACCTGAAGAATTATATAAAATAGAGCTTTTGATGAAACAGGCTAAGATCAGTACCGAAGCCAGAAAGGTAGTATCTGCCGCCCTGCTCAAGGCTGAAACCAGTGAGGGACCTGCTGCCGCCATGGAGCTTGCAGACGGCAGGTTAATAACCGGCAAAACCTCCGATCTGCTTGGTGCCTCGGCTGCTCTTATACTTAATGCGACCAAGGCACTGGCAGGTATAGATAAGGAAATCCACCTTATTTCACCTACGGTAATAGAGCCGGTACAAACCTTAAAAACCAAGTATCTTGGCAGCACCAACCCAAGACTGCATACGGATGAGATACTTATAGCGCTTTCCATGTCGGCGGCACTTAATGAGAGAGCTAAGCTTGCACTTGACCAACTTCCCAAATTAAGAGGTTGTCAGGTACATACTCTCCGTAATGCTTTCGGATGTGGATATTAAGGTATTTAAAAAGCTTGGAATACAGCTTACATCAGAGCCACGTTATGAGTATAAGAGACTGTATTAGGTGTTTCTGACTATTTTAATCGAGCAGGGAGACTAAAGCCTCATACTCGATTGTTTGGGCTGTTCGTCTCAATGATAGTTTTCACTCTTTTTGCCAAAAAGACAAAGAGATTCCTGTCGCTTTTTGTAACCAACTCAAGGCGATAGTTTTTCTTTATTCCGCCACTGAGATAAAAAGGGGAAGTGTACTTTTTGCGATGATTTCAGCATATACAGCATATTAGGTAAGGAGATGTGGAAAAACTCAATCAAGTCTCACATCCCCTTTTGATTAATCAAACTATACCAGTATCGCCTTGCCTATTTTTGACCGGCTCCGGCAATCCCTTTTTCTTTTTCTTAATATCTCCATGAAACTCCTTACCTGTATAGTCTCCTTTTCTATAAGGAACTCGGCAAGTTTGTCCATAACCTTTCTGTTATCTCTAAGTATAGCCTTTAGCCTTTTCATGGGCTGTTTTGACGCATATCCATAACTTCTTTGATCTACTTCTGTAGCGGTATCATCACCGCAGTTCATAACAGTCCTGCCTGATAAGTACTTATCTTCCTGTGTAGCTAAGCCTATAAGTCCGAACTTTTTACTCCATACCGTACTGAGTAATCATAGCCTTGCTATGGATGTAGCCTTTTTCTATATCATTGGCAGCGCCGAGTTACAGGACCGAATACTATCTCCTCTGCCGCACGCCCTCCAAATATGCTGACAAGCATATCTTCAAGTTCAGAGCATCCGACTTAAGATAGGTCTCCTCCTCCGGGAACATACTACCTAATGGCTCCATGCAGTACGAGTACTATAGTGATTTTGCACCGGCTCAGGAGTTTTGTATGGCGGAGATAAGTGCATGACCGACCTCATGATAGGACACTATGCGTCTTTCCTTAAGATTCATGATCCTATCCTTCTTCTTACCACCAGTACCACTTCCACAGCCTCAAATAAATCGGACTGACTTACCGCCTGTCTTCCATGCTTAACAGCAAGTATAGCAGCCTCATTGATCATATTGGCAAGGTCCGAACCTACCGCTCCCGAAGTGGCTAAGCCTATAGCCTCAAGGTCTACGGTCTCGTCCATGTGCACACCCTTGTGAGTGTACCTTTAAGTATGGCAACTCTTCCTTTAAGTCTGGTCTTTCCACTAGACCCTTCTGTCAAATCTTCCCGGTCTAAGTAAAGCCGGATCCAAAATCTCAGGTCGGTTGGTAGCCGCAAGTATTAAAAGCCCCTTTGATGAGTCGAAACCGTCCATCTCCGAAAGAAGTTGGTTAAGAGTCTGCTCACGTTCATCATTGCCGCCCATACGGGAGTCTCTGGACTTACCTATGGCATCTATCTCATCTATAAATATAATACAAGGTGCCTGCTCCTGAGCCTGTTTAAAAAGACTTCTTACCCTTGAAGCTCCAAGACCTACAAACATTTCCACAAAGTCCGAACCGCTGAGTGAAAAGAAGGAACATTAGCTTCACCGGCTACCGCCCGGCAAGTCGGGTCTCTACCTGTACCTGAGGTCCTACCAAAAGCGCACCCTTTTGGAAGTCTTGCACCTATTTTTATTGAATTTGGTCGGATTATGTAAAAGTCAACGATCTCGGTTGACGACTCACGCCTCGTCCGCTCCGGCAACGTCCTTAAAAGTAACTCCGGTTTCTTTTGCACATGAACCTTTGCATTACTCTTATTCATACCCATAATACCGCCTGAGCCCATTCTTCTTATAAAAAGCTGCATTATCGCAAATATTATGATAAACGGCAGGAAGTAAGATACTATCGAAAGCATGAAGGACATCACATCCTGTCTTTGCCTTACAGTTTTTACATCCGCATTATACAATCTTTTCATATAAGCCCGCGGATCCTCGTCCACTCTGGTACTTATATGGGTAACCTCTGAATCATAACCCTCAGTATCTTTCTTTACTTTGATTTTTATCTCGGTATTACCTATATTGACAGACTCTACAGCTCTTTGATCCACAAGCTTCATAAATTCATTATAAGGAAGCTCCTTGGAGCCGTGTCTGCCTATGTTATGTAGAGACGATACTCATCAGCGTAAATGTCACCGCTGCCGCTATTAAAAGCATTATTACAGTCTGTAAATTCGACTTTTTACCGGGTCCTTTCTTATCATCATCATCTCTATCCTTATCATCCATATATTAAAATTATATCCATCCTTTCTTAACTTAAGCTAAAAGCTTCTTTACACAAACAAGCTTGGTGCAAAGTGCTAGAAGCTCAGCCGCCTTTTTAAGCTCATCTACGGTAGGGAAGGTCGGTGCTATACGAATATTTTTATCTTCCGGATCCTTTCCGTTAGGGTAAGTTGCACCGGCAAGTCAAAACTCACTCCTGCTTCTTTGCATTTTCCGACTATTTCTTTTAGCACAGCCGCCAATTACATCAAAAGATATAAAGTATCCTCGTTGGGTCGGTCCATGATGCTATTCCAAGTTCTGCAAGCTCGGTATTTAATACCTCATCCACTATTTCAAACTTAGGTCTTATAAGTGCCGCATGCTTCTTCATATGCTCCTTTACACCGGCTGTAATCCTTAAATATCTTACATGCATTACTTGATTAATTTATCATGCCCTATGGTTTTGGAACTTAAGTTGTCCAAGTATCTCAGCCTTATTAGCCTTTGAGGTAATGCCATGGCTGCAAGTCCTGCACCTGAAAAAGCTTATCTTTGAGGTGGACATGAACTCGTCTACCATATCTTCGTTTCCGGCTTTTACACTCGGAAAGTATCTCTGAAAAATCTCATCTCCATTATCATAAAGATGATGCAGTGCCTAAGCATTGTCCCAATAAATCCTGAAATCTTTAGCCTTAGGCTTTAGAGCGGCAAATCTTTTCACCACTTCATCAGAGTATGAATTACCTGTAGGATTGGAGTACTTGGGCACACACCAGATACCCTTGATACTTTCATCCTCCGACACCAGTTTTCAACCATGTCATGTCTGGACCCGTCTTAAGTATAGGCACAGTACAGGCTCTATGCAGAAATATTCAAGTATCTCGAAAGTGCCTCGTCACCGGAACCACAACATAAACTTAACTATCAAGCTTGATCAGGGTGTGGAGCCTAACACTCCGTGATGGTAAGACCTTGCTACGGTATCATACATTATATTAAGGCTGGAGTTACCGTATACTATGATCTCATCCTTATCAACTCCTACCATATCTGCCATACGTCTTCTGGCTTCACATATACGTCAGACTCCGTGAGTTCCTGCAATCCACTCCGTCTCTCCTGCGAAGTTTGTTTCATTTGCAAGCACACTGAGCATATCCGTACATATATCAAGCTGATCGCTTGCCGGCTTACCCCTGCTCATATCAAGTTTTAAGCCCAGTGCGTCTTCGTACTCTGCCTCCAACGCCTTATGTACAGCTTGCAAATTTCTTCTTTATATCATATCAATATATTTTTCATCTTTTTCCCTCCAAAGCTATGCCCTTTAGATCTTACTACTATAAACCGATTTAGAGTACTTTAATCTTTTTCTTGCAATTTGAAATCTTTTCTTGAGACTCACGGTGCTGGAAATCTGCTCTACAACTATCTCGTCTTCCGGCAAAAGTCTATGACTTGCCACATATTCTCCTATGATCTGTTTATATGACTTAATTAATGAGTTTTCCGACTCTATTTCAAGCTGCAATTTAGCTATGTCCTTAATTCTAACACCTTATCCACCGTACTTTGTGCTAAACTTTCCAATTTACTGAATAAATCTTCCATAACAGTCCTTCTAATTTAAGTTACAGTTCAGGTAGGTCATTCTATCTTCGTCAAAAACTGAAAATATTTAATATCTATAAATCAGACGAAGATGAATTCGATGCAGCCTGATAGATATACACCACCGAAAGCAAGCTTTCGTTTGGTATATTATACATATATCTCTACTACCTGAACCATAACTAATTTCACAAAATTATGCATATTATAGCTTATGCAGTTAGTAGCAAGTTAATCCCTTATATATTAATCTAATATTTCACAGCCGTAAGTCATTTTTGACCTCTTTCATGCAGCCGCCTCTTCCAATCCCTTAAGTTCATTCTGACCTGAAGATACATTATACATTGATACATTGAAATTATCATAGGCATAGAATAATATGGCTTGTCCTGTCCTCCTATCCGCTACTATATAGTAACCGTTCTTTATATAGTAAAGTGCCTGCCTCAGTATAAGACCTTTTTAGTTCAAGGCTGTCGAGCTTTGTCCTTTTCTATTATATTTGCCGCTATAGCGAACGGATTCGGGCATTGCAGCATTGAGGTAAACCTATTCTTGCATCAAAAGCAATATTCCCTGATACACTACCTGCCCTTAAACTCATAAGCCGCTTTTATAGCGTTGGCAAGCTCCGTATATATGCCTATTACTTCTCCCTTGCCGTAGGCTAAATATATAGTCTCTTTTTCCGTAACCGCCAGAGTAAGGTTATCTCCCTCTTCGTGCAATATACCTCTCTCATCTACTGTATATTCCATGCCTCCTACATTGGAAGGCAGTTGCAGAAAGAATAATTTAGCCTTTTTATCAGAAATGTGAGAATTTACCGAATCTATATTATCCGCCATTATGTCGGTATTGCATACTATAGTATCATCCGACTGTTTTATAAGCTTATTATACTCATTTTCGTGCAAATACATTAAGATGTATCCTACCCGAATCCACAAAGATATCATCGAGGAAGTTGCCGTCCATATCATACTGTACCTGGACACTCAGTCCGTCATCTATTATCTCTATCTGGTGCAGGGATTTTGTGTTTACATAAGCCCTCAGGCAGTTCAACCTCCAAATCTCTTATATCCCAGTATAAGGTCATTGTCTATAAATCCTCCGGATATATAGGCGTATTGCTTTCTGCCGCTATTTCTCTATATATTATCTGTATCAAACGGTTCATAAAAGTACACCACTTCTTTGTCATCCGCCTTCCAGGCAATTCTGAGCGGACTTATTGCATACATATCAGATCTATTGCCAATGAATTATATGAATTGGTGTTCATATTCTATACTGATATATCATTGTCTATTTTTATATACAATACATTATTATTATTCATATAGTTTAATTCTTTTTACACCGTTTTCTATCTCTTCATAAGAGATGTTAAGCGGTATGAATAGGCTCATTTATCTTATCTTTCCAGTATAGGAATACTTGTAAAAAAGTATTCCAGCTGTCCTTCACGAACCGTTACTCATATAGCCGTATTGCATAAAGTTCACATTGCCCTCGGTATCGATATTAAAGCACTTTTCAGATTATTTTCGGAGTAATGTTGTCGCTGAGCAGAATATATTTTTAGCCCGAGCTCTTTGTCATCTATGAAAAGAGAAAAGTTCTTTGTATTTGCTTTGTAAGCATGGAATATATGTGTTTGCACTCTTTGACTGCCGATACCTCCCCATCATCATGTATGCCCAGTTTATTTTATTGTCCTCAAATGTAGTACTTACCGGCGAGAATTTCTCATTCATCGTCCTGGTATAGTCAAAGCATATATATACGCTCGGGACCTTTTCTAAACTGAAGTTCTCCCTTACCTCATAGGTATGTTTTTCTTCATTCTCATCTGTTGCTTCAAAAGAAATGTCAACTTACCTCTCCTATGTATCCGTCATATATGGAAACTCTCATGGATTTTCTGCCCACAGTACAGGTTTCATGTTTCTGATGAGTCAACTGATCAAAACTGCTTTTTAATCAACTCTTCTAAGTTACTGTTGTCCCTGTCATCCGACTCAGATACATAGTAGTGTTCTCTCTTGCTGTTGTATAATCAAAAATTCTTTGTAGAAAAATCGTCTGCCAGATCGAGCATTTCCTTAACAGCACCTCCTTTCCCCAAAGCAGTCTTGTATAGTAATGCGTTCCGTCTTGAAGTATGACTGAAGATCAAATCAACACTCTCGTCAACTTAAAGGTTTTGTATGGGAAATCTATGAGCATCTCGGTTCCAGTCATCGGCGGTTATTTCTTTATCTCTGCTGTCATAAGCTCTAAGCTGTCATTGTCCTTATCTCGTATTCCAAGGACTTTCATATCGAGCTTTCCCTTTCTTATAACTCCATGAAATATTCTGTCTTCATCAAGTACCGTTAATGTATCAAAAGACGACATCATCTATGTCACTCCGTGCATCCGTTCATGGATTTATCTTTTATCACCTATTTTAGTGTATACTACCGGAAATTTACTGCTTTCTATTCCCGTGCAGTGCTAGGTACCGGTTTCTATTTATAAAAGCTTATATGGCATATGCAATTATTATCATTATTATAAGCATAAGCACCCAAAACCATATCTTTCTTTGTAGAACTTCATTTTGCCTCCCTACATAATGTCGATAACATGAGCAATTCGTTAAAACACTCTACTCATCATACTCGCAGTACTGTAATAGAGTTTACGACTTTATTTTACGGACTGCAAAAATCACTTATCAACAGCACTCAAACACTGTAAGATTTGAAAATAAGGCGGTTGTTTGAGTACAACCCCAAGCAATACTGTATAAGGATCTGGCCCATTGGATAAATTATGTGTGACGATTATATCACAAATTTAATATCTTTGAGATACGGTAAGAACTATCATGTGCGCGTGTGGTAAGATCATTAAAGCTCTTTGTGCTTCGATCTCTTGCAGATCCTCCTGGGGTAAAACTCTCGATTAAATTAGCACAGACTGTGCCATCACTTGCGCTCATCAAAAACAGCATGCTGCGTTCAAACGAAGTCCTCGTCTGTGCATTTGCTTTCCTCGTTTTATCAAAGATCAACCCTTCAAGTGCACCACAAAAGAGCTTGTGCCACAGAGCTCATACCGGTTTCAGACTGGCGATAAGTGTGGGAGGATGGGTGGAATAAAGGATGTGACTCAATCGAGTCACATCCCTATTCCCGCTTCCGGCTTTTCAATTTCAATTATAGCTTCTCATGGGTATACGGCAGTTTTTATTGTTGTCCGAATTCCACTATTACCTATCATCAGTGATATCTATAAGCACACCGTAAAATCTGCTGTGGTAAGTACCGTATCTCCTCACCATGTAGACACAAAGAGTTGCTTTTCGTCTCTTTCCTGCGGTCTGTATGACAGAGTAAAACAAACCTGCAAAAATATGATGTAGACTACCCAAAATATAGGGCTGTCTCATAAATGACCCGGACGTTGATGTAAGTGTCAACATTATCAAAACCTCTTTCTTATTATTCTCTTGTAACATGTGAAGCTAATTTTTATCTTTGTATTCTGCATAGTTTCCCGACCTTATAGCTTCTCTTATTTCGCTCATCATTGTATTATAAAATACAAATTATACATACTTGCAGATCTAGCCCTAACATTTCTTTAGCCTTTAATAGATGCCTTATATAAGCTCTGGAATAAGACTTGCAGTGTGGACAGGCACAAGCTTCATCTATAGGTTGTGAGTCCAACTCGTATTTTTATTAAATAAAGTGGTTTACACTCTGTTGGTATATACGTGCCCATGTCTTCCGTTTCTTGTAGGATGCGAGTCATCAACTCCCTGTCAACCGCTTCAAGTATGTTTGCCAAAGTTCCGACTCCCATAAGGTAGGTAGGTTTTTCTTCAGGCAGATAGGGAATAGTCTCGTCCAGTATCCTATACATCTGCTTCGTGGCTTTCTCCCTACTGCAAGACCTCCTATAGCATAACCGTCCAAATCAAGTTCGGATATGGTTTTGCATGCTCTGTTCTGATATCCTCATATATGCTTGATTGATACCGAAAAAGAAGTTGCTCTTTATTGATAGTATCTTCCAGTCCGTTAAGCCTCTCCATCTCCTGCTTACCTGATCTTAAGCCACCTTGTAGTCCTGTCTACGGAATTTTTAATAAGCTTTCTCAGCCAATGCCGGAGGACACTCGTCCATGCGTAGCTATGGTGGAAGATGGTTTGATTGTATAAGGCATACTTTCATGGGTCCCATAAATATCTTTCTGCCCGTCTATGGTGAGAGTTAAACTCTACTCAGCTTCGGATATTTCCTGAGCTTTTGCAGCGAGAATACCTGAAAAGCCTCGGAATCAGTCAATATGGAAACATCCCAATGCACTAAACTTGTGTAAACCGCCAAGTTTTTATTATCTCATCTCCGGTTCTGACATGAAGGTGGTAGGTATTGGAAAGCTCTACCTGTGTACCTATTTTCTGAAAGATCGGTTGACACCGCACGCTTTATGGCTGCAACCGTTCCGACGTTCATAAACACCGGCGTTTCTATAACTCCGTGTACCGTATGCATAGTGGCAGATTTTGCTCTGCCACTTTTTGCTACTATTTTATAATTCATTCCCAATCCTTAGATCTTATTTTTTACTCTTGGTTTCAACCTTATCAAACATATACCAGATTGAAGCTGCAAGGCAAACTGAAGAATATGTACCTACAACAATTCCACACCATGATAGGAAGTGCAAACTCTCTTATAGAAGAAACTCCCATAATATAAAGCACCAATACCATGATGAAGGTAGTTAAGGAAGCATTGATACTTCTGCTTAAAGTCTGTGTAATACTTAAGTTTACTATCTCTTCCTTAGTTGTGTTCTTCTTCATATTTCCGAGATTCTCACGCATTCTGTCAAATATTACTATTGTAGCATTGATAGAATATCCCACTATGGTAAGTATACAAGCTATGAATGTAGAACCTACGCTCCATCTTGCAATCGCATAGCAGGTTACAAGTATAAGCACATCATGTATAAGTGCCAGTACTGAGCCGAGTGCGAAGCTGAGCTTTTAAATCTGATAAATATGTATATAAGCATAAGCAGTGTTGCCCATACAGTTGCCCATATAGCATCTTCATTTCCGTACTTACCGCTGCCGAAATATTTTCCGCGGTAATCTTTTCCGCATCTACTCCGAAACTCTGTACCAAAGCATTATTTAATGCATCTCTTTCTTCATGCTAAGCTCTCTTGTCTTAATTATAACCTCATTTGTTCCTTCTACTTTTTGAGTCTGTGTACCCGCCTCATGAGTTACAGTCTCTACTACAGGTACTACCCTTGCAGATATATCCTCCAGGCTTAAATTCTCATTAAAGGTAACATTGGTAGAGGTACCGCCCTTAAAATCTATGCCGTAATTAAACTTAGATCCGGTCTTCATCTCATTCGTACCTACACTAACTATACCTGCTATTATAACAAGTACGAAGCTCCATGAATAAATATCTCTTTGAAAGGAAGTCTATTACCTTGCCGTCCTTTTTACTTCCATATAACTTGGCATTCTTAGCTCCAAGCACATAGAAGGAGTTAAGTGCCGTTCTTGTGATAAAGAGTGCGGTAAACATTGATACTACGATACCGAGTCCAAGTGTGGTCGCAAAGCCCTTTACAGTACCTGAACCTAGTGCAAAAAGTACTATTGCAGCTATGATGGTTGTAATATTTCCGTCTATAATAGCTGAAAGCGCCTTTGAAAATCCCGCCTTAATAGCCGCATCAACGCTCTTTCCGTCTCCTATCTCTTCTTTTATACGGGTAAATATAATTACATTGGCATCTACCGCCATACCTATAGAAAGAACTATACCTGCTATACCCGGCAGGGTAAGTGTAAGCTTAAAGGCTGCAATTAAGCATACAACAAGTTCTACATATAAGGTCAGTCCAAGTACTGATGCAAGACCCGGAACGGCATATACTATAAGCATAAATATTATAAGTATTGCAAATCCCTGATTGCAGCTGCCTTAAGGCTTGTGGCAATTGCCTCCTGTCCGAGCTTTTGCACCCTACTACATTACTTCTTAATTCTACAAGCTCTGTCTTAGAGTGAACCCTATACGAATGGTAGAAGCTAACTGTTCAGCCTGTCTGCAGTCTTCCATACCTGTAATTGTAGCCTCACCGTTGGTTATGGGTACCTGAACTACCGGATTGGATACTACGGTATTATCATATATTATAGCTATATTTCTTTACCTACAAGCCTTGTAGTCGCTTCAGCAAAATGCCTTTGCACCGTCATCTGTAGGCAAGTTTCACATAATACACTGTCTCACTGTTTTTCCTTAGCTGTTACTGGCTTCGGCAGCTTTTTACCCTGATCACCGGTGATTACCTGCTGACCGCTCTCATAATCTATAAATACAAGTGAGCCCGGCTTTACCAAGCTCTTCCAATATCTTATTGGCATCCGATACTCCCGGAATATCTATATTTGATACGATCATTTGCTTCTCTGTATACTTCCGCCTCTGTTGAGTACCCCTCTACTCTTTGTTGCAGTTTATATACCGTATCATCCATATCCGTATCGCTCGGATTTGCTTCTTTGGCTTTGTAAGTTATACTCACACCTCCTGCCAGGTCAAGACCTAATTTAATCTTTCGGAAGACTTACATATGTCAGATAGCCAAAGCCTATTACTGCCAATATAAGCAGCATCAAACTTAAAATACTCTTTCTTTCCTTACTCATCACTTTCTCCTTTTATACGGCAAGTGCCGCTTTTATGATTTAACATATATATTTTTGATACCAAGCCCTTTGTAAACACTAAAAACCCCTACTTCTTACTTTGTAGGGGTTCGTCTAACAGGACTCATACTTTAGTATCTTAATGCACCTCACCTTTCCATATCCCTCCTTAATCATAAACTTAGTTGCATAATAAAATATAAATTTTTCATATATTTTGTTTATGTCGCACTATTTTCTTGATTTTTAGCATATACTAATCAATTTGACAATAAATAAAATATAAACATCGCTTTCCCTGACAAAAAGATAGAGCGTTACAGTTCTGGTGGTTAGATATACATGTATAAATATAGCAAATGAAAGCTTGCTTTTCAGGCGTATAATACACATGTATATCTATCAGGCTATCGCCGGAATTCATCTTCGTCACAAAAACTAATAATTAATTCAGCTTATTTCAGTAAATCTTCTAAAAACTAACTCTTGACTTTAATTCTCTTTGTATGTACGATACTATTATCTTTATTTGTATTATATATTTTATTTTTAGGAGGTTAACTATGAAAACTGTTCGTATTTCATTAAATTCTATAGATAAGGTTAAGTCCTTTTTGTCAATGATTTATCTCAATTTAATGTGGATTTTGACTTGAGTATCAGGGACGTTATGTTATAGATGCCAAATCTATCATGGGAATTTTCAGCTTAGACCTTTCAAAGCCGATGAGACTTGAAATATCCATGCGGATAATAATGCTGACGAAATATTGGAAAAAGCTCAAACCCCTATATAGTAGAGTAATTACTATGATTCGCATCATATATGAAAAGGAGAAATCTTCGCTCTGCCTGCTATGATGATGATGTTTTTATAGGAGAATGTACCTGCTATGAAAAAGACGGGATATGGTATGCGATACCATACCTTTTGTGAGACCCTGAATATAAAGGGATGGGACTTGCAAAGAAAGCTTTTGCAAGTGCTGGTCGATGCAGCAGTAAGAGCAAATGTAAAGATGAAAGCCTATATGTTCTTTTGTAGTAAAACAATTTGAAGAAAATAAACGAGTACGAGGCAATAAAGCTGCAAAAGTAAAAGACTGCTGTATTAAAGACTATGATACTCTGCTTTAATCGGCGGTCTTTTGCTTTCATATACTCTTACAGCTTATTAATTAAGGAGCTACATCGTCAAAAACCGATTACGAGTTATTTTGTACTACTTTTTCTGTATTCATATATCTTTCTCACTGCCCTATGCTAAAAATATATTCACATTCTTCCTTCGAAAGCGGGCTGTGAACTCACCCATAGTCTAAAGCCTATGTGGCTTCCTGCTTCACTGTTACCTCGCGCAACCTACTATCTCCAGTGCAGGCGCTAAGTCAGGCAGTCCCACCTGCCCTATTGTTTCTTACACTACCTTAACTCCACCGTCTAAAGCCGGTTGGATTGCGGTAGCGATTATTTCAATCGTCACATTATGCATGAGGCATCCACTTATCGAGTGGCTACTTTTTAATAATACTGGGAAAGCATATCTAATCACTACGAGGGTCTCTATAATTCCATCTTGATATCATTATACCGTTTTTTCATTGGAAGCGTGTATTACTCCTGCCTCTCCTATACATAGCCACGATTTGATACCTACTCCACCGCTTTAGAATATTCGTCACCCGGGCTGTGCATGGTCTATATCCACAGACTTGCCTTGGAGTTGCTTGAGAGGCGGCAGTTCTGTTATATATACTCCTGAGGCATTTCTAAGCACATAGCTGGTAAACCGGAACAATCTGTACCCTGTATTAGGGGTTGCTTCCATACGACATACCTGCCGCCTAAGAATTGCTTTGCACTAACTTACTATGCTTTGTCTTAGAGCATCTTCCTTTTCCCTTTGTGCCTGTTTATACTGCTCAGATTGAATTATTACTTCGTAGGAATCATAGTTGGCAAGATGCTCATTTCTAAACTCATTTTTGCGCAAGCACATGTTGCCTTGTAGTCACATCACAGTTACTACCATCAAGGGACATATCATCAGCCTCCGGAACATCATAATGGTTCAAAAGTAGAGTGCTTCTGTCTGCATCTGAGTTGTTGAAACCTCGACCAAGCGGTTCTAATCCAAGCTCAGTACGTATCTCATTCTCTCTTTCATACAACGTTTGCAAGCTTTTGCATATTGTCTGAGTTGATAGAGCCCATGTCCTGAATCTGGATATTCTTATCCTGTATGGATATCTTTCAACTTGATTTTCTGAGATAAGGTTATTTTGTGAGTCTGTAACTGCTGTAATTCCACGATATTGAGCAGCCCTCTTTGTCAGCTTCATTTTCAAATTCATGTTGAGTCCAAAACCGAGTCCGGCTCCTATAAATGCTGCACGCTACTACAGAAACTGCCCCATATCAGCTTTCTCGGTATGAAAAATCTGAAATGTTTTAATTTGGAGGTGTTTGAAAAGAATATAATGGTAAACCCTTTTCCTTTCCTTCTCCGTTTCTTTTCTTTCTTTAGCAGAGCTTTTAAATACTCCTGCTTAATTAGTTCCCACTCTCTTTTTGTCCATCGTTTTACTATCATTTCCTTTATCAACACGGTGTTGGAGTCTTAACTACTACTTTTCTTCGGTCATTACGCACTTGCCTTCGAAGGCGGCACCCTTCGGATATAACAAGTTTCTAGTATATATATCACCCGTAACCTTTACCGCATCTGCTAGTCTCCAACCTATCTTTTACGTGTACCTGTCCTTTTACCTGCCCTGCTATAAGCATAGCCTCGGCAGTCACATCACCCTCGATATAGCCGCTTTCACCTATAATAAGCAGACCTTCGGACTTTTGCCTCTCCCTTGATCCTACCGTCTACTCTTGTCGTACCTGAAGTCTTTAATAACTACCCTCCAAGCACTGTCACGCCTATAAATAGTATCTATCTTTATTGAATTCGATACATTACTATTTCTTTACCTCGATTAAACATGCAGTTCTCCCACAGATATATTGTGTTTAGTTACAACCTATGTTACAACAAACATCAGGAGCGGTCACGGCAGTGCTTGCCTTTAAGATACTACACTCTATGGTATTATAAACAGCATATAAATATGTTGAGTTACAAATATATTACTAAAATATATCGTAATTGCTATTTTAGCTAATACTTTCATAATATTTCAAGTATCATCTAGCATAAGTGTAAAATTTTAATCCTTATGTCATAAATATTAACTCCTATTTTTAAAAACAGTATACTCGTCATTCTAACAAAAAGTGCTGATAAAACCAAGCCTATTCTATATGTTTTTCCTATGTAGAAATCGCATTATCATATACCTGCTTTTGCTGTTACCAAATCCTGTGTTCCAAGTCCTACACTTTTAAAAACAATGATTTCCTCATCATTTTTCTCTTAACTTATCTTCCCGGCTAAAGCCTCACCCAGCTTCCGCTAAAGTCTCGTCTATATCATGATTTTCCAAAGGCTTTATGATCTCTCCCGCCTCTTCAAGCATGGCTTTTATCGTCATAATAGATTTTTGAAGCTTTTTAAGCACTGTAGAATCCAGTTCTTGCATCTGCTTTGTAAATGAGCCTACGGCACTTATTGTAAGTCCGGCTTTGCATGACCTCTGCACTGAACAAAGGTCTGTCGAGGTTAGTCGCTGTAATCAGAAATATCCGCATCTTTCCACTGCCGCATCAGCACTGTCAGAGGCTGAGCTCCAGTCTTTAGACTTGAATTTTAGATACTCATGCTCACAAAAATATTAAGTCTGTCTTTGTTTCTGCTGTATACTTTCACTATGTGGATGCTTGTTATCATGGCTTCAAGCTGCACGGCGGCTTGTAGTTCGTTCCTATTAAGGCATCTGTCTTACACTCAGCCTTGCCAATACAGAAAAAGCCGCTCCACTTGCATGCTCCTGTTCTCAGAGCGGTGATATAGGTTCCGTCCATTATGCTTAGGACTATTCCGGTAGCTCGGATCATTAAAAGTACCTCGAGCCGGTGTACTTGGAGATCTTTATTATCCGGATACACGCTTACGATCTTTAATGAGGCAGCATCCTTTTGTCACAATAAGCAGGCATAAAAAGCATATTTCCGTTATATTTGTCCGACCTTATATTTATTCTCAAAGGCACTTTTACACTGCCCCTCACTGTGTACACATAAAGCCTCTTTTACACCGCTTCTATCGCATCCTCCATGGAGCAGACCGCTTCAATATCCTCTTTTGTTAAAATTAACATAATTCCCCCTTACTTGGCTACATTATTCTGTGACTTTTGCCTTCAATGTATGCCTTTAAGTTATCGTACACTATGCCTACAAGCCTTGCTCTGTTTCCTTTTGCAGCCCAAGCTATATGAGGGTTATTATACAATTCTTTAGCCTTGAGCAAAAGTTATCAGCCTCTTATGGGTTCTCTGCTTGCAACATCGGTGGCATAATAGTATAATTTTTCGCTATTTAGAGCATTTGCCACATCTTCTTCAACTATTAAAGGACCTCTTGAAGTATTAAGCAGTATAGCACCTTCCTTCATCTTGGCTACTCTTCTCACTGTTTATTATGCCCCTTGTTTCAGGAAAAAGAGAGGACAGTGCAGGGAAATAATATCGGATGTGTGCAGTAAAATGTATCCAAGTCAACGTACTCTACAGTTTTTTTCCTTCCTCATACTCGGTTCTCGAGTATGCAAGCACCTTCATATCAAATGCATTGGCAAGTTTTGCTACTTCCTGACCTATTTTCCCAAAACCTATTATACCTATAGTTTTAGATGAAAGCTCTATCATGGATAGTTCCAAAGCAAAAATCAACACTTCTTTCCCAGCCACCTGAGTGTACTATGTCGCTATGTTCTCCTACATGATGACAGACTTTCAAGTAAAAAGTGCCATGGTAAACTGAGCAACCGCCTTGGTACCGTAACTTGGTCACATTGCATACCGGTATGCCTCTTGACTTGCAAGCCTCAAGATCTATAATGTTATAACCTGTGGAAAGTGTTCCATATATTTTATATTAGGACAGGCTGCAAGAGTTCTTCTTTTATAGGTACCTTGTTAGTAATAACCACATCAGCATCGGCAATTCTATCTATACTTTCCTGCAAATCATTTTCTTATGCCCTGTCATAAAACTCACAAGATCCCCAAACTCTTTGAAACCTCTCCCAGCTAAGGTCTCGGGTTGTTGTTATGAGGCATCAGGATAACTATCTTCATAACTAAAACCTCCTTTACAAACATTTTCCCTGAATCTTTTTATGCTTTTGCTGATCAGTACTGCCTTATTCAACAACATCATCATCGTCAGCCCATCCTCTCATACTTGAGCACATAAGCCTCTGTTTACAACTTCATTTCATCTCTTGCTTTTTCTACAAGCTCTGATAAAAGCTCCTTGTACATACTTTGGTTTTCTTTTATATTATTGTAAAATCTTTTGATGGGAAACATCTGAGAATGCACATTAATAGCTTCCAAGTCCGAACATTTTTGTCCTGATTTCTTGTCATCTGCACATCAGTATTCTAAAGCCTTACTTCATTTCTCTACACTGTTTATAAAATCCTGCTTTCTACAAAAAGCCTTTCCTTGGTAAGGCTGTACTTAGTAAAAACTGAGTGGTAAAAGCCTCAAAATCCTCTTTTTCTGTCTTTCCACAATATTTCTAAATTTCGTATCTGCCATACTTTTCTCCTAACTCATTGATATAATACAGCATGTCAATTGTCAGACATATAATATAACATCAAAGTTTCATGTATAATATATATCATCCCCTCACACTAGTCATAATTCATGAATGAAATTAAACTCTGTGGTTTTGACGAGATGAATGACCCTCTGAACTGTATTGTCCTATACTACAGGCACAAAGCTCTACATATCCTCAGCCCTGCTCATCAGCTGTCTTCCTATAGGCAAGTTCTCTTCCATAGTATATTGCTTCACTCATCGATTAAGACCCGGCACTCCGAAACCGATCACACCGAATCTTCTTAAAAACTCCTCTGTAGTCGCAAAAGTACCGGTCTTCCGGAGCATCAAGCCTTGCAGCCTCATATATCAGTCCATGCTCAGCAATTTGTTGAAGAGCATAGTCTGAAGCCACTCCCTGATGCTGGTCTATCTCGGACTTTGTTACCGGCTGTCTGTGCTACTATTGAGAGCGTCTCCAGTACCGCATCTGTAAGCACCTGCTTTTTAGGTGCCTTGCAACTCTTATAAGGCTTTTCATAGTACTTGCCTTGTGCACATCTGGTAACTTGACTCAAGCTCTATGATCTGCATGGCTCTGTCCTCTTCCTCATACCTTTTTCTTAAGCCTTTCAACTGCTGCCTAGCACTTTTCTTTCATCCGACTCTATTGCAGGTGCCAACTGCCTAAGCTCTACAGAAATTTCCCATAGTAAAACAGTATGGCTTCTATAATATTCTCATCTTGTAAATCCTGCACTTCTACACTCATACAAGCTCCTCTATCTTTTGATAAATCAATATCTTCAAATTTTTGAAGTTTCTTCTGTGCTTATAAGCATTATTTCATCCCTCATGCCTTCCTGTATAACCCTGTCAGTCTTGAAAGTTTCATAAGCTCAAGTATTGCCAAAAAGCTTACCACTACATCCAGTCTGCTTTTTAGCATTTATAAGCACACTCTTAAAGAAATTTTCCTCCTAAGTCTTACTCTGCTCCATTACAGAAAGTGTATCTTTTTGCTCAAACTTACAGTTTCTTTCTTTATTGTACGAAAGTGCTTCTTTGCTTATCTATTCTAAGTCCTGTAATATCTGTTCATAGATCTCTTTTGATTTATCTATTTTTTATATCTGCAAATAACTCGTCAAGATTGTAGGGTTGCTTGTAATTATGCACTTCTTTGGGTATATTAGGGCTCTTTGTACAAATGCCTTTCTCCGTCAACTCCATATCGGCAAGTTCCCTTGCCATAAGTTTCACATTTTTATATTCTATAAGTCTTTCTACAAGCTCGGCTCTGGGGTCTACTTCTTCTCCTGATTCCTCGTCCTTGACCTTTCTGGTAAACATCTTTTGCCTTCATATCTAAAAGTGTAGCTGCCATTACCAAAAATTCCGACATAAGCTCGGCATCTTCTCCCATAGCCCTAACAAAAGTCCAAATATTGCTTTGTATATGGACTATAGGGTATATCATAAATATTGATTTTGTCCTTTTCTATTAAATGCAGCAAAAGATCCAGGGACCCTCAAAATGTTTCAAGTTTATATAATAATTCCATACTTCCTCTAATTCGGATAGCAACTTGGCTAATAATTTATTAAAGTTCAGATAACCGGACGTATAACACTACCATTTTCTTTATAATACTCCTACATTATAGTTAATCTTTATTCGTATGTAAAGGCAACAACTCTATAAGTATAAGTTCAGCCCTGTCATTAAGCCGTATATTTATACTGTGAGTTCCAAGCCCCGAGGATATTATAAGATTTGTATTATCTTTTTCTTAAGACCATGTACCATATCACTGAAAAATGTATCTGCGGTGTCATAAGTCCTATATCCTTCAAGCTCTTATCAGTTCCCTCCATGAAAATGCCCGGACAAGAGCAAGGTCTGCTCCCCCAGTCCGCATAAGCATTTAAGAACAAGGGACTGTGTGCAAGCAATATCTGAATCTCTCATCATTGACTAGCACCAAGTTGCTTTCTATATAAGCCTTATCAAATTCAGCATTATCAAAGCTTTTTATAATACTTCTTATCAATATCCAAGACCATATATACATATATCTTCCAGCTGCTTTGCAAAACTATCTTCCAGTCTGCATATTCCCATTTTTGGCGGACTTATTAAGCTCATCATAAAGACCGTCGCATACTTTTCGTCTTTTAGTCTAAGCTCATGATTGCCGTTAGCATAGTACTTTCTATACTTTTTGCAGTTTTTTCACAAAATAAAAGACCCGGTTTTAAATCTACCAAGCCCTTTGTTATCATCATATCTCCGCCTATAACTATAAAATCCGGTTTTACATTCATCTATAGCATTGATAAGTTTTTCATTATCTTTTCCAAATTGCTTGTCATGTAAATCACTTATAAATATTACTTTTTGCCGTTTTAATTTTTACTTTTTGAACTCGATACTTCACAGAGTACAAACTATTCTTTTCATATTCTGAACGAAAATACAGAATCAGTAAAATAAATAAGATAACAACTATACCTATCAAAACTAATTTACCCATATACCCTCACTGTTTACTTTGTATCCGTCAGGAGTTTTGGCAGACTTAAGCATAACGCCGGATGATGACAGGTAGTACCATGCCGACTTATATTCAAGCCATGCCGACTTTCTCATACCTCCGTCATTGTCAAAATAAAACCAATCTCCCGACTTATCCTGTAGCCAACCTGTTACCATATAGCCTTCCCATCAGACCAGTACTCCTTGGAGTCTATATTAAGCAATTCCGATTTTAGCATAAGATTTATCTCTTTTCACGTACCACCAACCCTGTTATCCTTTTTCCAGACATCAGTTTTGTCTTTTGTGCTTTTTAAGCATCTGTGGATTTCTGCTTACTTCTATAGCATACTTTGAATGTGCATTATTGGTTTCCGGTATTTACATTTTCAACAGGACCTTTGGTATTTTTGCTCGCTTTCCTGTGCGTGCAAGATTGTTATTTCGGGCTTTGTCTCATTTTCATAACTTAGACTGAATCCGTAGTCAAAAAGTGCCTTGGTATCACTATAATGTGTACCGTTGCTCTTCAGTATAACTACTATCAGCTCCCTGCCGTCTTTTTGCATAAGTAACCAGGGTATTACCGGCTTTTTCTGGGTATAACCGGTCTTTCCTGCCACGACTTCTTTATAATACCTCGAGTCCGACTCCCGTAACATCTTATGCCCTATTGTAAAACTTACAGGACCTTTATTTTTGTTTGGTCGCCGGAAATGTATAAGCCTTGTGTGGAACTTACCTTTAAGACTGTTTCATTTGCAAATGCCGTCTTTGTTATCAAAGCCATATCATAGGCACTGGTGTATTGCTTATCATCATTTAAACCGCTGGGGTTGGCAAAATTAGTATCAGTAGCCCCGATTTCCTTAGCCCTTTCAGTCATCATAGCCGCAAATGAGCTTATAGACCCTGGCTACATGTTCTGCCAAACCGTTTGCCACCTCATTGGCAGATTTGAGCATAAGTGCATACATACTGTCATTTACACTTATTATATCTCCGGCAGTAACTCCTGCGGTAACTGCACCTGATTCAAGATTAGTCGTAGCACTTTCACTATAAGTTACCATATCTGACATATTTGCCTTTTCTGCCACAAGCAGGGCTGTCATAATCTTGGTTATAGATGCCGGGGCATATCTTTGCCTTGAGTTTTTTTCATACAAAACCTTACCGCTTTTTGCATCCATAAGTATACCTGCCGAAGAACTTATCTCCGGCTTTGGAAGTTTCCGCTCTTGCAATAATATTAAAACAAGTGCTGCTTATAAGACAAAATGTCATAAATGCGGCTATACATACCTTTTCCATACTGAACTTATACTGTCTCATACATATCCTTTCTACTACCAAATCCCTAAGCTCCCTTTATATAAAGCCTTCGGGATTCCTGCCTTATAATTCCCCAACCTGCCGTCCACACAGCTGTTTACTTGCCCGATGTGGCTTTTGGCTCTCATATAAGACAGCTACTGCCTGCTTCAGCTTATTCCATATTATTAAAATATAGAAAAATACACAAGATATATACAATATAATACATTTACTATATCTTGTGCATTTTTATTTTCACAATTCTGAAATCTTAAAAACTACTTTTTGCTTTAGTGAGTCTACCAAGTTCAAAACTGTATACTCCAACCTGTGAATCCGGGTAACCTTATCTCCGTCGTATGCTACTCTGAATAAATATCCATAGCTTTCAAATTCCACTATTTTTGACCTGCATTTCCTATAGCTAAAGATCTCCCTCTGCCTGAGCTTCAGTATATATAGGCTCGCTTGTTGCAGATACAGCCACTACCAAATCCTTGACCGGCTTATCCTCATCAAGCCCCCATGCAGTCTTCATATCAGTCTTTATAGCCTGTGTAAGATAGCCCTCTTCATTAAGCGGATCTTCCGGATCCGGATAAAAGTACGAACTCTATTGCAGGATCTTCATATTTTAAAACCCTCTTTTCAGCAGTCTTTTGATCATCCTTAGGCTCTTGCTTATAAGAAATTATTTCTTCATAAGGAACACCTATAAGGTTTGCCAAACCGTCAAAATTCAACTCCAATTGCTTAACCGACTCATCATAGGCTATGGTCACTTCCTGAGAAGTAGCCTTAGCATCTGAACTTCCTGTAGCCTTGCTGTCTTGACCTGTACCGGCAGTGTCCGCTTTTTTAGCACATGCCGCTATTGATAAGGCAAGCATAGATACCACTCCTATAGCCACAATGTATTTTTTTAATTTCATATCTTTCTCCTTAATATCTCAACATCATATTTATAATTGAATTTGCCCCTGTATACAATACTATACTTAAGTAAAACTAAGACAAAATCAATATAACCTACTGTATCACAGTATTTTTTATAAAAATAACATAGCTAAGTTCTTAAAATTTTTCTTTAATGAGTAAAAACCAGTGTATAGTATTATTGACATTTAATTAATATCAGCAATAGTAGAGTAAATCTCAAAATCTCTTTATTATATACTTGTTACAATCTACTAATAAAGTAATAAATAAGACTAGATATCAATGATACACTACATGAGTGTATGAGTATCATTTTTATCTTTACCTGTCTTTAGTTTAATTATAAGCTTTTTGACAGCATTTTTGACAGATTATAACAAGCTGTAAATCCGATTACATCAAAAAGCGACACAAACCGGATTATTGATCTGCTATACCACCTCATCTATATATACGGAGCCCACTCTTTCCACATAGTCTCCAAGCTGTGCATCATATACAGTACCATAGCCTAACAGATAACTGCTTAAATCCCTTTATATCAAGCTCTGTAAGCTTGTGCAGGTAAAGCCTCTTTTCGCTTAACTCTTCTATGCTTGAACCGCCTTTGCCCAAGTTTCCATCTGAAGCAGGCGTTGTTCTCTTTTATAATGTCGTCATTTACCTTTATATACAAACTAAGCTCATCTTGCTTATATGTTTTTTTTATAGAAATATTTTTCATAAACTCCTTAAGATTGACAATTCGAGACTCATATAAGCCTCTTTTTCTTAACAAAGCTTTTTCTATACTCTTTTTCTAAGACAAATGCCTGACTTCTTTTTCAAGCCCCAGATAAACTTATAGCCTCACGATTTTTCTCATCTGCATATAAAAAGCTCTGTAAAGCCGTCCTCACTCTTAAGTTCTTCTATAAGCCCGGCTATGTAAGAGGCATCTCTTATACAATACATTGATAATTTTTTCTCAAAAATAATCCTTCATAAAGTCTATAAGCTCATTTTTATACTTATCTTCATAGAGCTTACCGACTATATTTTTATTTTCATCAATTTCAATCTGATAATAGTCTGAAATAAAATTAAAATCAAAGGCTCATAGTAGGCTTTGTTGGCGAGCAGTAAAAAGGTAAACGGCTTTTTCATATACATGGTATTAAGACTTTTTATACAGCAGAGTTCTCATAAGTCCCTGCCTTCTGTACTCTTTTCCCTGTAGCCACCGCCACTATATAATCAATCTCATAAATATTTCCCAAAAACTTAACTTTATAAGGATTTTTGATGCAGCATAGCTCTTATTGTGGAACCTTCCTCATCTACAAGTATACAGTTGGTCTTTACCTTCTCTTTATAGTAATAGTCGGTAAAGCTTTTACTGTCCTCAAAAAATGCCTCTGTATAAAGTTTTCTGCTTTTATATGCTTCTTCTTTTTCCAAATATCTTATCATAATAAAAAGTCGCCCATTACTCTGTTGCTTAAATCAAGTCCCTTATCAGTAAGCCTCAAATATAAATTTTTCGTATTTCAAAAAGCCCGAATGATATATTTGTATCGGCTTTTCAAATACATCAATAAGCTCCATTCCGAATCTGTCATAAAAGTCCGTGACAAGAACCCCCTTGGTAAGTCTAAGTCCAAGGAACATAAACTCCTCCATCTTTTCTTTGGTACTCAGTTCATGTATATTTTGATAAAGAGGCATGATATCCTTTTCATATTTATATCAAGATACTTTTTAATATCCTTTTTCCACATGAAATCTTCTTCCATAAACATAGCTGCACCCTATTCCAAAGCCCAGATATTTCCTCCTGTCCAATAACCTATATTATGCTTGCTTTCATATCCCGGTTTTTGCATAGTTACTTATCTCATATCTTTCATAACCATAGTTTTTTAATATATCTATGGTACTGTGATACATGTCTCTTTCAACTTCTTCCGTAGGTAAGAACTTCCTTCCCTCAGGACTTCCGTAAATCTTACTAAATTCCGTCCCCTCTTCTATTATCAGTGAATAAGCCGATATATGCTCCGGCTTTAACATCACCACCTTCTTCAGTGTAGACTTCCAACTGTCCAAGGGTCTGCCAGGGAAGTGCGGACATCAAGTCTATATTGACATTTTTATAACCCGACTCCCTTATCTTCTCATAACTGTAAAGAAAGTCGGCATAGTTATGCACTCTTCCAAGGTGCTGTAATTCTTTATCGACACTTGATTGTAAACCTACACTGATACGGTTGATACCTGACTGCTTATACACTAAAAGCTTATCTATATCCACTGTTCCGGGATTACATTCTATGGTTACCTCTGCTAAGGACTCTACTATAAATGCCTCATATATTGCACTCATAATATTTGATATATATACCGCCTTTATAACCGAAGGTGTTCCTCCACCTATAAATATACTGCTTATTTGATAATCCGAATAATTCTTTTGCCTGAACTCTTATTTCTTCTATTAACTTATCTACATCGCCTTATGCAGATCATCTTCCGCACTGAAAGAAAGAAAATCGCAATACAGACATTTCTTCTCTACAAAAGGTATATGTACATATAATTCCAGTTTTTTCTCATCTTATTACTTATAGCTGCTACTCTTCATCCAATTTAAGCACACTCATAAATGCCTTTTGCGGTATTTCCACATTGCCTATCTGTCTCATACGCTTCTTGCCCTCTTTTTGCTTTTCCAAAAGCTTTCTCTTTCGGCTTATGTCACCGCCATAGCACTTAGCAAGTACGTCCCTTCCTCATGGCTTTTACAGTTTCTCTGGCTATTACCTTACCGCCTACCGCTGCCTGTATGGGTATCTCAAATAGATGTCTGGGTATCTCCTCCTTTAACTTTTCACACATCTTTCTGCCTCTTTCATAAGCAGAATCCGCATGCACTATAAATGACAATGCGTCCACTTCCTCTTTATTGATCAATATGTCAAGTTTCTTAAGCACGGAAGTTTCATAGCCCTTTATATCATAATCCAGTGAGGCATAGCCTCTTGATCTGCTCTTTAATGCATCAAAGAAATCATAGATTATCTCATTAAGCGGCAAATCATATTTGAGTGTGGCTCTGCTGTCATCTACATAGTGCATTCCTATGTACACTCCTCTCCTTTCCTGACACAGTGTCATAATAGCTCCCACATACTCCTTGCTAAGCATAATCTCAGCCGATACTATGGGCTCTTCCATATGCTCTATTTCACTGGGAGTCCGGAAGGTTTTGAAGGGTTGGTAGCTCTATCATGGTACCGTCGGTTTTATACACCCTGTATACAACGCCTGGTGCCGTAGTTACCAAGTCCAGATTGTACTCTCTTTCCAGTCTTTCCTGTATAACCTCCAAGTGTAAAAGCCCTAAAAATCCGCATCTGAACCCGAAACCCAGTGCAAGCGAGGTCTCCGGCTCATAAAAAAGTGAAGCATCATTAAGTTGCAGTTTTTCCAAGGCCTCCCTTAAGTCATTATACTTTGCACCGTCTGCCGGATACAGACCGCAATACACCATAGGAGTAACCTTTTTATATCCCGGAAGTGCCTCTTTGCAAGGATTTGCAGCAAGAGTTACAGTATCGCCGACCCTTGTATCCTTAACATTTTTTATGCTTGCGGTAATATAGCCTACCATACCGGCACTCAAGTAGTCGCAGGGAATAAACCTGCCTGCACCGAAGTATCCCACTTCTACAACCTCTTCAACCGCCTTGGTTGCCATAAGCAGTATTTTATCGCCTTTTTGAACTCTTCCTTCTTTTACTCTTACAAAGATAATGACCCCCTTATAAGAGTCATATATTGAGTCAAACACCAGAGCTTGTAAAGGTGCTTTTTCATCGCCCTTTGGATCCGGTATCTTATGCACTATACTTTCAAGTACATCCTCTATATTGGTTCCCATCTTTGCAGATATCTTTGGGGCATCATGTGCCTCTATTCCTATCACATCCTCTATCTGCTCCGCCACCTTATCCGGGTCCGCACTCGGTAAATCAACCTTATTGATAACCGGCACGACTTCCAGGTTATTATCAAGTGCCAAATATACATTAGCCATAGTCTGAGCTTCTATGCCCTGTGCCGCATCCACTACCAATATAGCACCGTCACAGGCTGCAAGAGATCTTGATACCTCATAATTAAAGTCCACATGTCCCGGAGTATCTATAAGGTTAAAGATATACTCTTTGCCGTCTTTTGCCTTATACACAGTCCTTACTGCCTGACTCTTAATAGTGATACCTCTTTCTTTCAAGATCCATGTTATCAAGAACCTGGGACTGCATTTCCCTGCTGGTAAAGCAGTCCGGTCTTTTTCTATAATACGATCAGCAAGTGTAGACTTCCACGCAATCGATATGTGCTATGATACAAAAATTCCTTATTCTGTCTTGTTCCTGCATAATCTGTTAATCATTTTCCTAGGTATTTTTACTATAAATGTGGCATATATGCCAATGAATTTTTAAAATACTAAATAATGATTGGTCGGGGAGTTGGCAGCATAAACAATTAGGCAGCAATAATTAACAGAGACACTCCCTATTTCAATCATACTCGCAGTACTGTTAATAAAGTTTCGACTTTACTTTACAGACTGCGGAACTCGTGATCTCGCCTACTCCGTGGCGAGCTGCACTGAAAGGACATCCTCGTCTGTAAAGTTTGTAACTCACTTTATTAACAGTACTAACCGCTAAAAAGATTGAAATAGGAGTGTTTCTGTAATCACCACCCCGCAAAGGAAATAGCTGTATAAGGGTTTTGGGTAGACAAAGTAGCTATTGTTTATGTTGCTAAGGGAGGAGGAGGAGGATGTGGCAGCGACTTTTTATTCCAAATTAAAAAGCTGTTCCTATTAGGAAGCTAATAAGTAAGGGTGAGGATGTAAGTTATATTGTAACTTTACTTACGGTGTTGTTTTATAAGTTTACTGTATATCTTCACAAAATCCGGTATAAAGAAGACCAGTGATTCCTACAGTTTCTTATAAGTTCGAGAATAAAAGTCGCTGCTACCCCCTCCACCCTTCCCTTGGCAACATAAACAATTATAAATATACCTACACAGCACTAATCCTTTTGTAACAGTGGCGTGGTGGGATAAATAAAAACTCCGTATAATTCAATCTTTTTGCGGTTAACCCTTTTGATAAAGCGAGGTACAAATTCCACAGACGAGGACTTGTTTGAGCGTCAGTCCACCGTGCTTTTTGGTATAAAGCTAAGTTCCGCAGTCTGTGTAATTTGTCGAAGCTTTGAGAAAGGGTTGCGGGTATGATTGAGATTATGCGGAGTTTTTATAAGTATAGTGTTTATCTTGCTAATCAAATCTCAACCTCAAAATAACAAATACCAACTATAAATTGTTAATATAGTCAACCCTATGGTTGTAATACCCTTTGCTATGATAAAGTAAACTGATATAATCAAACATTGGTGCTGAATAGTATTAAAATCGTATTAATCGAAGTATCATTATCTATCAAAACCGGGGGTGGTATCATTGAAGAACTTGAAAAGTACTAAGAGAAGAGCAAATATGACTCAATTTCAACATGCAGAATACCTCCATGTTTAACAAACCGTCAACAGATGTGAAATGGGTGAAGGTGAGAAAGCTCATATGAGGGTTTTCAGAATAATATAAAAATATATTCAATGCTTTCCGCTGAGTACTTGATGAGACGACAGCACAGACTTAGATGCCTACAAAGTTGAACATAAAAATATTGCTTAGATACAAAAGAGGAAAAATTGGATAAGATTTTTAGAAAACTGGACAAAAAATCCAAGAGAGCTGGTTATAAAGCTTTGTAAAAACTCTCTCCTTTGTAGAATAAGTGAAAACCCATGGCAAATCAGCTTTTTATCATGTAGCAAAGCAAAATCTTTAGCATAGTACATGCTATGCTAAAGGCTTTTATGTGTCACAATAAAGAGACAAGTTATTTGTACCCTATTTTCAAAAACGCTACACCGATATTCTTCCTTGAGATGTAGACATTTTTGATCAAATCTGAAAATTATTTTATATAAAATACTCAATTGTCTCTTGTATTCCGATTTCTTGCTTGCATTATTATATATGTGACGAGCCTCTCTTTTTAACCTCTACCCAGGCATATAAACTCTCGTCTGTTTTATTGGTAACTTGCCGGAACTATTCTGTTGTGTGTATATACGGTACTAAGACTTAAACCTATGTCCGAGCCTTCAAAATCCTCTGTATTAAAATAAGGATCAAACATAAGAATATGCGAGTTTTGAGTGCCGGTGAGCAGTACTAATACTCTACTTCACAGCTTATACCACCACTCCTCCACGCCTCAGTGCATCATTTACCTTGCGTTTCACCTTACTATACGCTATCTCCCGTAAGATATTCGCTGCTATGTCAAGCCTTCCTGATACTTCCACTAATTATTAAACCAGCTGCTTAAAAACATCATAGCCATACGGGAAGTACCATGCTTTCCCTGCACTCCTTCCGGTGAATAACAATCAAGACTATAAAGCATAATATTTCTAATGATGTCGGGTGGAATCTCTTCTCGTTCAAACAAAAAATTAAGAGCATTTTAATAAAGTGGTCGGACCGCAATCATATTCAGATACTTGATAATGCAGGGGCTTTTCAAAATTTTTATTCCTCCGAAGTTTTATCTGCTGTAATGTAGTATTTTTGTAACAACTATTTATATTAACCGCTGCGTGGTATCATTGATATTTAATTAATACAGGTAATAGTAGAGTAAGTCTCAACTTCCTTTATTATGTTTGTATGTTACAATCTATTAACAAAGCAATAACAATACTAAATATCAGCAGTAGTAGAGTAAGTCTCAACTTCCTTTTATTATGTTTTATGTTACAATCTATTAACAAAGCTAATAGATGCTAAATATCAGCAATAGCAGAGAGTAGTTTCAACTTCCTTTATTATGTGTATGCTACCTCTATTGACAAAGTGACAATAGGGTCGGATATCAACAATGCATTACACGGCATGGCTCATTTTACATAATGATTTCACAAAGAGAAAATTTGCTTTCTAAACATATCCTTTTGTAAATCCGGACTTTGAAAATATAAAATAATTCACCTTAGTATGCCTGAATAAAGTACTTCCTTCAATCAGAGTTTCAAAAATATCTAAATCTACATTCTTGTTCTAAAAAGTGGGCAATCTCAATAAAGACTGCCCACTGTTTTTATCATTTTATGATTTATCAAATATAAGTGACATGATACTGTTGTACTCTAAGATTTTTTGCATAACATATGTGACAGTATTCTAATAAAATACCCTACATCTTCTACAAAATCCATATTTTGTAAGTTACAGTCCTATTAAAAATCAACATTAATCACTTTCATCTTTTAATATAGCTTTCGCTCCTGCCGGTATATGATTATCTACCATCAAAAAGATGAAGTTCTTCTTCATCACCACGACTTATTTACCGCAGAAAGCAACATACCACAAGACTCTACACCCATCATAGCTCTTGGCGGCAGGTTGGTTATAGCAATTAAAGTCCTTCCAATAAGTTCTTCCGGCTCGTAGAACTCATGAATTCCGCTGAGTATAGTCCTATCGCTCCCTGAACCGTCATCCCAAGGTAAACTGCAAAAGCTTCTTGCTCTCTTTGGTACTGCTACGCAGTCCTTGACCTTAACCGCCCTGAAGTCTGACTTACTGAAGGTTTCAAAGTCCACAGCCTCTTCAAAAAGCGGCTCAATCTTTACATTACTAAAATCAATTTTTTCATTTGGTGTAAAGAATCCGTTCTTAGTCTCTTCCTTTGTGATCTTCATCCGCATTTCTGCATTTGATTTATCAGAGTCTTCATCGTGAGAATAAAAGCACATCCCTTATAGATGATGAATTGGTAGAAAGCGTTGCAGTCTGTCTATTCCGTAGCCTATTCCACCTGTAGGAGGCATACCTATCTCCAAGTGAGTTTAAGAAGTCCTCATCTGTATGATTATCTTCGTCTCCTGCTACTAAATGCCTCTTCCTGTGCCCTAAACACGCTCTCTTTTGATCATGGGATCGTTTAACTCCGATATGCATTTGCCATTTCTCTACCTGTAAATAAAAAGCTCAAGACAACTCAGTCTTTCATCCTCAGGCTTTTTCTTAGTCAAAGGAAAACCTCTATGGGATGATCCACTAACAAAGGTAGGCTGCATCAGGTGCTTTTCTGCAAATTCCTCAAAGAAAAAGACTTATAATATCTCTCTTTATGTCTCTCCTCAAACTCTACATGATGCTCCTTAGCTACAGCCTTAGCCTCTTCATCGGTAATTTATTGTTTAAAGTCTACATTTGCGTATTCTTTGACCGCATCTATCATGGTAATTCTCTTAAATGGCTGTCCCAGATCTATCATACTCTCAGCGTACGGTATAGTTGTAGTTTTACAAACCTCCATAGCCAAGTATCTGAAAAGTCTTTCTGTAAAGATCACCATCAGACTGTGATGATCCTGTAAATGCCTGATATAATTCCATCAAAGTGAATTCGGATTGTGTCTTGTATCTATACCCTCGTTTCTGAACACTCTTCCTATCTCATAAACCTTTTCAAGTCCTCCGACTATCAGCCTTTTTAGGTATAATTCAAGAGAAATTCTAAGTTTTACATCCTCATTCAAGGCATTATAATGAGTGTTAAAAGGTCTTGCCGCAGCACCGCCGGCATTTTGTACAAGCATAGGGTTTCAACCTCTATAAAGCCCTCGTTATCAAGAAACTTTTCTTATTTCGGTTGTTATCTTCGATCTTTTTGATAAAAGGTATCCCTGACACCTTCATTTACTATTAAATCAACATATCTTTGTCTGTATCTTGTGTCATGTCATCTGTGGGGTCCGTGGAATTTTTCAGGTAACGGCTTTAGCTTTTGCCAGAGCTCCACCTTATCAGCGTGTATGCTTATCTCTCCGGTCTTAGTCTTAAATACCACCTACTAACTCCAACTATGTCGCCTGTGTCAAACTTCTTAAATGCGGCATGAGCCCTCTTCTCAAGACTGTCTTTTTGATACATACTCGCTATATACGACCTTTTAGTCATAATATGAGTAAATGCCACTTACCCATAATTCTTTTTGCCATCATTCTTCCCGGCAACTTACTTCCTTGCCTTCCAACTCATCATAGTTATCAGATATATCACTGCTATGATGAGTGGTATCGTACTTGTAACAAGGAAAGGATCTTTCCTGCTTCCTGCAAAACACTAAGCTTATCTCTTCTTGCCTGCAATATATGATTTAACTCCTCTTGCACTAATTCCATCTCCAGCTCAGCCTATAAAACCTCCTTTTATTTTACCTAAATGACTATTTATATCAAACTACTTCGACTCTTATTTCTGGTATTTATGTCACGAGAGTATGCGTAAAAGACTGCACTGGTGTGGTGTATCATTGATATCTGGCTTTATTACTGCTGGTCAATAGTTGTAACACATATAGTCAAAGATAATTAAGAGCTACTCTGCTATTGTCTGATATTTAATAATATAGGTAATAGTAGAATAAATCTCAAATCCCTTCATTATACATTTGTTACAATCTATTCAAGCAGTATTAAGGCTAAATATCAACGATACTATACACTAGGTTACCTACTCTTTGTATCTCCAATACCTCATATTCCATCTTTCCCGCCTGGGTATCTACAGCTACTATGTCTCCCACTTTTTGCAGTAACTCTCTTCCTACCGGTGACTCGTTACTTATCTTATTTTGTAAAGGGATTGGATTCGGTAGGAGCCTACTATAGTAAACTCCATTTTCCCTTCATCACTCCAAGATCCATAACCTTGACCTTGCAGCCTACGCTTATACTTTCCAGGTCTATCTCATCCTCTACAACTACTTCAACGTTTTTGAGCAGGTTTTCAAGTTGCTCTATTCTTGCCTCTATATCCCTTTGCTCATCCTTTGCAGCATCATACTCGGCATTTTCCGAAAGGTCTCCTGCTCTCTGGCTTCTTTTTATGTCTATCTCTTTTCTGCGAGTTTGCTCAAATCACCTATAATTCATCTTCTCTTTGTTTTAATCCTGCATATGTCAGTATATTCTTCTTCTCTAACATCTTCCTCATTCCTTATCTTCAATATAAACATCAGTATTTTTATGTGTAACCGATACTCTTGTTAAGGTTTTAATTTTACCCGAATCAATACAGCAATTCACCTATCCCCCGAGATGAGAAACTTAAAAACAACAGCCATATCAGTTCAATTAAAAAGCTTTTGAGAAACCTAAGTTATTTTTTTCAGCATTTTGAAATTATAACTATAAAAAGAACTTTATGTCATGTCCGCAAATCAGCCATTTCCTTACCAATGACTTAAATTAATGTTAATCTTGATTTTTGTTTTTCCAGACATAAAATTCCACACCGTATATGATTAGATAATCTGTGCTAAAACTAAGGAGCTATGGGCTGCTTATTTATCTGTTTCATAAAACAGTGTGAGCAAATCCTCCAGTTCCTTATAGGTTTCTATATAATTCGCCTTTTCCCTAAGCCTTGCAGAAGACCTAAGCCCTGTGTATACCAGGCAACATGCTTTCTCATCTGTCGCATAGCCGAATATTCGCCCTCCTGTTCTATTTGCATCGCTGCATGCCTAAGTATCATATCTATTCTTTCATTAAGGCACTTTTTTCCAATAAGTTTGCCATATTTTATAAAGTAATCTATTTCTAAATATCCATGGATTCCCCTGTGCAGCCCTGCATACCATAAGTCCGTCACAGCCGGTTTGATTTAACATATTAATAGCGTCATCAGGCACTTTTATGTCCCCATTCCCTATTACGGGTATGCTTACAGCCTCTTTTACCTGTCTTATAATATCCCAATCAGCCTTCCCGAATAGTACTGTTTTCTTGTCCTTGCGTGTACCGCACTCGCCTTGACTCCAGCAACTTTCGGCAATTTTTGCGATTTCTACGGCATTTACACTGTCCTCATCAAAGCCTTTTCTTATTTTTACGGTAATAGGCTTTTTCACACTTTGGCAAAGCTTTGACAATATTTTTTCCACCAGTATAGGGTCTTTCATAAGTGCGGAGCCTTCACCGTTATTTACTACCTTAGGTACAGGGCAGCCCATGTTAAAAATCTATATATCATAGGGTCCTTCTTCCAATCTTTTGCCATATCCGCCATATGTCCGGATCCGAACCGAATAGCTGTACTGCCAGGGGACTTTCGTTCTTATAGGTCTTTAGCAGACTGTAAGTATTTTTATTATTATATAACAATGCCTTTTGGAGACCATTTCAGTGCAAACCAACGAACAGGCATTTTTCCTTACATATATATACGAAAATGAGTCGCTTACTCCTGCCATAGGTCCCTAAACTAAGCCTCCATCTATATAAATATCTCCTATATAAAAACCCAAATTCATAAAAACCTCTTTAAGACTCAAGTATAATAAAGTTCCAGCGATTTAAATAGCTCTTCTTTTTGTCTTTTTGTATTTGGCTTATTCTCATACCGCTTTCTATTTCATCAAAATATATACTCTTCATCCGCTATTATAAGTTTTATATTAAAGACTTCCTTCTTTATCAAACTCAAGGCTTATTATTCCGCCTATTTCCTCAGTAAAACTTACGCAAATGATTTTTCAGTTTCCTATATCTTCCAGCAGCTTTTCAAACAAAAGGATTCAAATAGTAAATCTGCTTTATAATACATTGGCAGCACATAACCGTCTCTTTTGTTGTATTTTTATAAATTGATTTTCCATAATTTCTTCACTTTCTAACCCCTACGCCGCAAATGTTATAGTTATGCCATTTTAGATTGTATATATAATACACCAAATGAAATCTTGCTTTCAGCTGTATATTATATATATATCAGACTACTACTCGAGATTCATCCTCATCTAATTTATAACTAAGATTCAATATTTTTAGTTTTTAATGAAGATGAATGACCCGGTGCATTGTTTGCAAAATAAAGAGCAAATCTCAAATCTTTCATTATATATTTATTATAATCTATTAACAAAGCAGCAATAAAGCTAGATATCAACACATACATTTGCACTAGTCGTAATGTATCATTGATGTTAATTAATAGCAGAGTAGCTCTTAATTATCTTTACTATATATATTTACAATCTATTAATAAAAGCAGTAATAAACCGGATATCAACGATACATTACACTAGCTTAACTATAATATACAAATACCTAGATGGTATGTCTAAGTTTTATCCATGCCGCAGACCGGAATCGAACCGGTACAGGTATTTCTACCCGGGAGTTTTAAGTCGGGCGTCTGCCTGTTCCGCCACTACAGCTAATATTTAATTATAAACGACCCGGATGGGACTCAGACCACGACCTCCGCCGTGACAGGGCGGCGCTCTAACTCAACTGAGCCACCGGGCCTAAGGTTTTTAACTAATCATTAGCTAAAATACCGGCTCCCTGAGTAGGGACTCGAACCTACGACACTGCGGTTAACAGCCGCATGCTCTCACCGACTGAGCTATCAAGGATAATAATATACTTAGCGGTACAAGTACCGCTAGAGTATAACAATGAGCTTCAGGGACTCGAACCCGGGACCGATCGGTTTGTGAGCCGATTGCTCTAACCAACTGAGCTAAAGCTCCAAACTAGCGTATTGTTATACCAATGACCCCAACGAGAATCGAACTCGTGTTACCGCGCCGTGAAAGGGCGATGTCTTGACCGCTTGACCATCGGAGCCTTATTATTTATCATACCTTGAAAATTGCATATCAAATCATTCCACTAAACCTCTCAACTATGGTTAAACCCTCGACCGATTAGTAACTATCGGCTTAATGCATTTCTGCGCACACATAGCCTATCTACCTCATTGTCTTTAAGGGGTCTTACTGCTTTCGCATGAGATATCTCATCTTGAGGTCGGCTTCACGCTTAGATGCCTTCAGCGTTTATCCGTTCCCGACTTGGCACTACCCTGCCGTGGGTCTGCTACCCAACAGGTACACCCAGTGGTCAGTCCATCCCGGTCCTCTCGTACTAAGGACAGCTCCTCTCAAATATCTTACGCCCACGCCGGATAGGGACCGAACTGTCTCACGACGTTCTGAACCCAGCTCGCGTACCGCTTTAATGGGCGAACAGCCCAGCCCTTTGGGACCGACTTCGGCCCAGGATACGATGAGCCGACATCGAGGTGCCAAACCACTCCGTCGATGTGAACTCTTGGGAGTGATAAGCCTGTTATCCCCAGGGTAGCTTTTATCCGTTGAGCGATGGCTTTCCCACTTAAAACCACCGGATCACTAAGTCCTACTTTCTTACCTGCTCCACCCGTCAGTGTCGCGAGTCAAGCTCCCTTTGCCTTTGCACTCTTTGAATGGTTTCCGTCCATTCTGAGGGAACCTTTGAGCGCCTCCGATACTCTTTCGGAGGCGACCGCCCCAGTCAAACTCCCCATCTGACATTGTCCCCTGACCGGTTCACGGCCATGGGTTAGAAATTCAATGATACAAGGGTGGTATCCCAACATTGACTCCGCGAAAACTGGCGTCCTCGCCTCGCAGTCTCCCACCTATCCTGTACATGCATCATCAAACTCCAGTATCAAACTAGAGTAAAGCTCCATGGGGTCTTTCCGTCCTGGCGCAGGTAACCAGCATCTTCACTGGTACTTCAATTTCACCGGGTGCATTGTTGAGACAGTGCTCAAATCATTACGCCTTTCGTGCGGGTCGGAACTTACCCGACAAGGAATTTCGCTACCTTAGGACCGTTATAGTTACGGCCGCCGTTTACCGGGGCTTAGATTCTAAGCTTCGTTGCCTAACCTCTCCTCTTAACCTTCCGGCACCGGGCAGGCGTCAGCCCATATACTTCACCTTTCGGTTTCGCATAGACCTGTGTTTTTGCTAAACAGTTGCTTGAGCCTTTTTTCTGTGACCTTTCGGTACCCCTTCTCCCGAAGTTACGGGGTCATTTTGCCGAGTTCCTTAACAATGCTTCTCCCGCCGGCCTTAGGATCCTCTCCTCACCCACCTGTGTCGGTTTACGGTACGGGTGCATATAACGCAATAGCGGCTTTTCTTGACAGCTCCCTATTCGACTTCGCTACTTTTCTTCGCTTCCTATCACGCATTCGCATTTCGTGGCGGTTTTTCCCTACCACCTGCTACCTCCTTATCGGTTTTGCTCTCCAGGTTCCAGAGCTTAGTCTCTGTGTCCCCACATTTCTGATTATATACAGTTTCGGATTATGTACCTGGTGTCCATCGACTACTGGATCTCTCCACTCGCTTGGGTCCCGACTTTTAATAGATCAGCTTTACTCTGGAATCCTTAGGTATTGTGTGATTCTCTTGCCTCCTCTCGCTACTCTCATTCAACATTCTCTCTTCTTACTTCTCACCACTCCTTTCAGTATAGCTTCTCATCTGTTAGGTGCTCACCTCTACCATTTTCGTCATCCTGCCCAGCTTCGGTGTGATGTGTTTGGCCCCAGATGTTTTTCGGCATGGAACCTCTCGACTGGCAGTGAGCTATTACGCACTCTTTTAATGTATGGCTGCTTCTAGCCCAACATCTGGTTGTCTGTGAGATCTACATCCTTTTTCCGCTAAACTCGCGCACGGGTTGCTGGCCTGGCTGAATCTGGGCTCTTTCCCTTTCCGACTACAACTTATCTCGTGTGGTCTGGCTCCTAATCATCTCAGCATGTATGGCATTCGCAGTTGATATTCATTGGTAGCTTTGGCCTTCCCCCGCAAAAATTTGATGCTCTACCTCCATCAGACTAAGTAGGCTAGTCCTAAAACTATTCGAGAGAACCAGCTATCTCAGGTTCGATTAAATTTCTCCTCACACCTCATCCCCCACTTTCAACGGATGTGGGTTCCGGTCCTCCTCAAGCACACGTTGACTTCAGCCTGGACATGGATGAATCACCCGGTTTCAGATGCTGCATTTAAAACTTCTTCGCCTATTGAACTTGATCTCTCTCTTCGGCTTCGCACTGGTGGCAACATAACATGATGCAGCCCGGCTCGCCGGACCGTTCTGCAAAAAAGTACATAGTTCCACCGTGTTCCTGACTTGTAAACATAGGGTTCCGGGTTCTCTTTCCTCCTCGGGGTCCTTTCACCTTTCCTTCACGATTGCTGTAGCTGTCGATTAACTACAAGTAGTGTTTGGCGGCAGGTGGTCCCCGGCTTCCCCTGAGGTTTCTGGGTGATAACGCTGTTGCTTCGGATACGCCGTCTTGACGTTTTCCTACGTATATATAAACCACCGGCGGGTTTCCCCGCGCTGACGCGCGATGCTGACTGTGCGATCTTCTTCATAAACGCTACTGTTTCAGTTTACAAATCTTTCGGTTCCTTTCCTTTTCTCCCCAAAAATCGATTTTCTTTCTCTTCCTCCGGCTACTTAGATATTTCAGTTCACCGGGTTCCTTCATGGACTATTTTATTCTATGGATGCCGTTCACTCGGCAGGTTCCCATTCAGATATCTGCGGGTCAATGGATATTTGCTCCTTACCGCAGCTTTTTCGCGGCTTATCACGTCTTTTCATCGGCTCTGCCAGTGCCTGGGCATCCACCCTACGCTCTTGTATGTTTCAACCAACTCCTTTGCCCTACTGCACAGGAGAGTGAGTTTCGTCGATTACTGGCGTGTTGTCTGGTGGTCTTTCGTTTGTTATTTATTCGGATGAATTACTATAAATAATTCATCACTCCCAGGACTCATCTAAGATATTTTGTAACTTTCTGTTAAAGACAAACTGCTTATTGTTTGATACACAATTTTCAAGGTACGATGAGAGATTGTTTTATGGCTGTACAGATGATTTGTAGCTCAAACTTCGCTTACGCTCGTTTTCACTAACTGCGTCGACACGGCTTATAACCAACTTATAACTGTCTTTTTAACTCTCTGCCAGGTCAACTACTAAAGCTCATGCCTGCGCTTACGCTTGTATTCGTTAAAGGGCGTTGACATGTACCTGACGACTAGGTTCAAAGCTTCGTTTGCACTCGTTTTCCACCAAGTTTTCTGGCGATGGAGATGGAGGAATTCCGAACTCTTGACCCCTGCTTGCACAAGGCAGGTGCTCTCCCAGCAGACTACCCCATATTGTGTTTTGACTTGGACCTTGGTCCGTGGGCTTAGAGTGGACTCAGACCACCGACCTCTCCGCTTATCAGGCGTGTGCTCTAACCAGCTGAGCTATGGCCGCATATAGATAGAATCTATATTTTGATTACCATTTGGCATCCACCTACTCTGCTTAACTGCGTCTCCAATGTGGTGCCATCGGCCGTCTAAAGGCTTAACCGTCGTGTTCGGGATGTTTGCGGGCGTTTCCACAAGACGCATCGACACCAAAAGTGTGTGGTCGCTCATGCGCGCTTCGTGACGATTTGGTACAAAAGTTGTTCCTCCAGGCTGAGTCAACTGGCAGCTTCGTGAACCTCTAGTTCGCTTTGGAACTCCCTCAAAATCAAAGACTAAAGCGGTACCCATAACCTACTTTCTTCCTTAGAAAAGAGTGATCCTGCCACACCTTCCGATACGGCTGCCTTGTTACTGACTTCACCGGTCGTCCGCCTGCGGCTGACCAGCGGCTGCTCCGCTTGCGGTTGGGTCACTGACTGCAGGCGCGCGAGCTCCCCATGGTGTGACGGGCGAGTGCTGTTGCAGGGCTTCAGGAGACGTGTTCGCCGCAGCGTGACTGATCTTGCGATTACTAGCGATTCCGGCTTCGTGCGAGAGCGAGTTGCAGCCTGCAATCCGAACTGAGACGTTATTTTTGAGATTTGCTTAAGGTCACCCTCTCGCCTCTCTTTGTTTTGCGCCATTGTAGCGCGTGTGTAGCCCGAAATCATAAGGGCATGATGATTTGACAGCGTCATCCCCATCTTCCTCCGGATTATCTCCAAAGATCCTGTCTCCTTAGGTCCCACATCTTCCTGCTGTGGCTACTGGGACGAGGGTTGCGCTCGTTGCGGAACTGTAACATCTCACGACCACGAGCTGACGACGACCGCGCATTGCACCACCTGTGTCCGTTGATGCCCGAAGAATACCCACGTTGCAGGTACGTCAACGGCAACATGTCAAGAACTTGGTAAGGTTCTTCGCGTTGCTTCGGAATTAAACCCACATGCTCCACCGCTTGTGCGGGTCCCCGTCAATTCACTGTGAGGTTTCATTCTTTGCGAACGTACTCCCCCAGGTGGAATACTTGTTGTGCGTTTGCGACGGCACCGAAAGGTGTATCCTCCCTCGACACCTAGTATTCATCGTTTTGCTGCGTGGACTGCCGGGGTATCTAATCCTGTTTGCTACCCACGCCTTCGAAACCTCAACGTCGAGCATCTTCCAGTAAGCCATAGCCTTCGCCTCCGGGTGTTCCTCCCAATATCTACGCGCATTTCACCGCCACTGCAGAATTCCGCTTACCCTCCGACCTCAACTTATAAGTTTCCAACAACTCACGCAGTTGAGCTGCGGGATTTCACTCCAGACTTTATACGCCGTCTACGCTCCCTTTACACCCAGTAAATCCGGATAACGCTTGCCTACGTGTACGCGGCTTGCTGGCGCGTAGTAGCCGCTTCTTCGCCAACGGCTTGTCATCTTCTTCCGTTATCGATGAGAGCTTTGCCTACCGAAATACTTCTTCACTCTTGCCAGCGGCGTCGCTGGATCAGGGTTTGCATGTTGTCCATGCCTTCACTGCTTGCCTCCGTGTTTTGGGCCCGTGTCTCAGTCCCAAATGTGGCGGTCGTCACTCTCGGATCGGCTGCCGATCGCATCGGCGGTGGCCTCTACCTCACCTTCTACCTAATCGAACGCTGGTCCATCTCATGCTGATAAATCTTTCAAATACCTGCATGCGTGAAATATTTTATACCCAGTATTAACGAAGTTTCCCTCTGTTATCCCTTGTATAAGGCAGGTTACCCGTTACTCACCCGTCCGCCACTAAGTTTATACTTCCGTTGTCGAGACTCCTTCCGTATAAACCGTTCGACTTCTATGTTAAGCACGCCGCCAGCGTTCATCGGCAATACGTAAT
>BNJS01002728.1_pt1 | contig 62672 bp, 67 predicted proteins | sample 8540461 | NCBI WGS metagenome assembly BNJS01 (sample SAMD00202454, study PRJDB9452) | human saliva metagenome | isolation source: human saliva | place: Japan
GCGTAACATAAAACAAAGTAAGGTTAAAAACTTTGTAAACAAGATAGAGTTATAGAGAATTTATTTTTCTAACTCTATTTTTGTTATAGACAAATTAAATAATTCTTTAATAAGAGTTCAATATTTATAAAGAATGAAGATATTCTTTATTTTTACATTTGTATTATACTATTGACTTTAAAGTTGATATTTGATAAAAATATGAATGAATAAAAATAAATATTCATTCATTGAACAGGAGGTGATTATAATGGATAAGATTTTAAAAGAAGCAGCATATGAGGTATTTTCTAAAAAGGGTACAAAGCAACGTCAATTTCAGAAATAACAAAAACACGCAAAAATGGCAGTAGGTACTTTCTATAACTTTTATGATAGTAAAGAAAAAAATATTTTTAGATGTTTATATAGAAGAAAAACAATCGCATTCTGACAACTGATGATAAAACAATATCGATTGGGAAGGTGATGTAGTTAAGCTAACAGAACAACTTTTTGGTCAATCAAGAAGTTTAATATCAACTAATAAGATTTTATCAGAGTGGTACAATCCAGCTATTTCTAGTGAATTACACAATTATTATTCGTCAGAAGAAGGTAAGCATCTAATCAATTCTATAAGTTTTTAGTTGAAAATTTTACTAATCGATTGCAAAATCAGAAGGGTATTCTCAAGAAAAGATTCAAGAGATTTTGAAAAATTTATACTCTTTTTAACTATATAGATATGAACGTTTCGGAAAAAGATATTCCTAATGTTAGTGAAACAACCGAAAGATTAGCAATTTATTTTTGTAAAAGGATTATTTAAGGGTAGCTATAAAAAGTCCCTAAATTCACATGAGAACACATAGATAGTGGCTTATTAATATTTTTATTAGCTTTATAAAGACTTTTAGTTATCTAATAAATTAATGAGACAAGTGACTTGACAAAAATCGTAGTTTTTTTAATAAATCGCGATATATAAGTCACTATTTTTTAGAACAAATATGAATGAATTTTTAAAAATATTCATTATGAAAAATAGTATTTTTAAATGAAGTAACAAATTAGATAAATATAACTGAAAAATATAGCTATATTATATTAACTATAATTTTTAGAAAGAGGAAGAAAATGAAAAGAGGTAGAAAAATGTTAACTATTACTTTTTATCATAGCGGCGATTCTGGTGGTAATAATGTCTGGGATATTCGTATTTCTTGGACGTAGTCAAACTTTATCTGTGAAATCAATAGATAATGTAAGTGATAATCTTTTATGTGTTTGATTTGAAAAGCCAAATAATATGAGTTGGAAGGCAGGTTCGTATAAAAAGTTACAGTTCCTAATATTGAAGATAATAAGGAAAATAACTGTTGGCTTACTATTGCATCTAATCCAGATGAAAATGAAATTGTTCTTCTGACTCATAATAGTGAGAGTAAGTTTAAACAAAATTAACTAACTTACAAATTGGGGAAAAGGTTAAAGTTAGTTGGCTAGATAAAAACCTAGAGATTGTAGATGGTCAAGAAAACTATTGTGTGTTTCGCATCGGATGTTGGTATTGCAGCGATTAGACCAATTGTTAAAGAGTGGAGTTCTAAACGTTCTATAGTACTAAATCATTTAGATAAAGGGGTAATGGTCTTTAATAAAGAGTTGACAGAGTTATCAAATAAAGGACAAGATTTTTCTTACGAAAACTAGTGAAAATATAGAACAAAAGTAAAGAAAAACTTAAAAAGGTTGCGGATATGCATGGGAATAGGGCAATATATCTTTATCAGGACAACCTAACGATGTTGAGAGTATGAAAAATTGTTAGAATCCTCTGGAATAAGTAAGGAAAAATAAAAATAGATAGTTTTAAAGGATTGAATAACGATTTGATATGAAGCTCTTTTTATTGAACAAATCAGTAAAAAGAGCTTCATATCATTTTTGTTTTATAAATTCAATATAGTTTTTATATCTATTTAGTAGAAATTTGTTACTTATCTCATTAAAAGACTATTCTAAATTTTTTGTAATTTCATCAAAACTTTTCTTTTTAATATTCAATTATTTTTGTGTTATAATAAAAGAGTTGAGTAAAGACAAGAAGAAAAATGAAATATTAGAGAAATTTGATATTTTTAGGATAGTCTTTGCTTAGGAAAAATAAAAAGTTTGATTGTATAGAATCATTTGAGGTAATTTATGAAAAAGAAAAATAAAATTGTAATACAGGAGCAAGTGGAAAATAATCTTAAAAATATAGACTTAGAAATTCCACGTGATCAGTTTGTTGTTATTACTGGATTAAGTGGTAGTGTAAAAGTTCACTAGCCTTTGACACTATCTATGCTGAAGGACAACGACGTTATGTAGAAAGTCTCAGTGCATATGCTAGACAGTTCTTAGGTAATCTTGAAAAACCAGACGTTGATCTTATTGAAGGATTATCACCAGCTATATCAATAAATCAAAAACAACATCAAAAACCCTAGGTCAACTGTAGCAACAGTAATAGAAATTTATGATTATTTACGTCTACCTATGCAAGAATTGGAGAAATTTACTGTCCAAATCATCATGAGAAAATTGAGAGTAGTTCAATAAGTCAAATCGTAGATGCTATTATGTTAATGCCGGAACGTAGTAGAATCCAAATAGTAGCACCGATTGTTAAGGACAAAAGGGTACTCATAAAAAATTAATAGATAAACTAATAAAAAGATGGATACATTCTGCTTCAAAAATTGATGGTGAATTATACGAAGTTGGAGATATTCCAGAATTAGATAAAAATAAAAACATTCTATTAGTGTGATTATTGATAGGATAGTTATTAAAGAAGGAATTGAAACACGTTTAGCGGATTCATTAGAAACGTCACTAAACCTTTCTAATAATGATTTAGTAGAAATAGATGATGTTAAGGAAGAAACTACACAATTATTCTCAACTAAGTATAGTTGTAAACATTGTGATTTTACATTAGGTGATCTAGAGCCTCGTATCTTCTCGTTTAATAATCCACAAGGAGCTTTGGTCCTGAGTGTGACGGTTTAGGATGCATGAAACTGTAGATGTTAACAAAAATTATCTCAAAAAGACTTAACGATAAATGAAGGTGCAATATAGTCATAATAATGCGACTTGACATAATATCCAAGTTTAATTAAATGCGCATGTGAACACTTTGGAATTGATATGGATACTCCATTTAAAAGACTTAAACAATGAACAACAACAAATTATTTTATATGGAAATAATCATGAAGAAATTACGCATAAATATATTAATGATGAAGGAGTAATGCGTTCTACGTATTGTATATTTTGAAGGTGTAGCGAATAATATACTTAGACGTTATAAATCAGGAAATGACTAGAGCAACTAGAGAAGCTATACTAAGTATATTAAAAAGAAGATTCATGCCGTAGTTGTAAAGGTCAAAGATTAAAAACCAGAAATCTTATCAGTATATGTTGCAGATAAAAATATTGCAGAAGTTTCGAGAAATGTCTATTAAAGACAGTTATGAATTTTTCCAAAATATAAAACTAAGTGAAAAAAAGACTATGCACAGCTAAATTAGTACTTAAAGAAATTAAATCTAGATTACAATTTTTAAATGATGTTGGTTTAGATTATTTAACACTTGATAGATCATCTGGAACATTATCAGGAGGAGAAGCTCAGCGTATCCGATTAGCAAACGCAAATTGGTTCGAAACTTATGGGGGTTACTTATATTCTTGACGAACCTTCAATAGGCTTACACCAAAGAGATAATGAAAAATTAATTAATACTATGCTTTCTATGAGAGATTTAGGTAATACTGTATTAGTAGTAGAGCACGATGAAGATACTATGTTAGCTTGTGACTATATAGTTGATATAGGGACCCCAAAGCAGGAGAACATGGAGGCCAAGTAGTTGCTGTTGGAACACCAGAAGAGATTATGGCTAATGAAAAATTCTATAACTGGAGCATACTTATCTGGTCGAAAAATACCAGTACCAACTGAAAGAAGAGAAGGTAACGGGTGAAAAATATCGTTATAAAAAGCCTGAAAAATAATCTGAAAGACGTTAGTGTAAAATTCCCACTTGGGAAATTTATAGGAGTAATCGGGGGTTTCAGGAAGTAGTAAATCAACACTTGTTAATGAAATCTTATTTAATTCAGTATGTACTTAATAAAGAAGAAATCGATACGACTGTAGTGAAATCTGTAGAGGGAATTGAAGGGAATATAGATAAAATTATCGATATAGACCAAAAGCCCAATTGGAAGAACACCACGAAGCAATCCAGCAACCTATACAGGTGTATTTGATGACATACGAGACTTATATGCAAGTACTAATGAAGCTAAATTACGTGGATACAAAAAAGGGAGATTTAGCTTTAATGTAAAAGGTGGTCGTTGTGAAGTTTATGTAGTGGGGATGGAATTCTAAAAATAGAGATGCATTTCTTACCGGATGTTTATGTTCCATGTGAAGTGTGTAAAGGTAAGCGATACAACAGAGAAACATTAGAAGTTAAATATAAAAGGTAAGAGTATCAGTGATGTTTTTAGACATGACTATTAAAAGAAGCGTACGAATTTTTCGAGAATATTCCTAAGATAAAAATAAACTTTGAGACATTAGTACATGTGGGTCTTGATTATATAAGACTAGGTCAAAGTGCAACAACACTTTCAGGAGGAGAAGCTCAAAGAGTTAAACTAGCGAGTGAACTTTTATAAAAAAATCTACAGGTAAAACACTGTATATTCTTGATGAACCTACAACAGGATTACATATTGATGATATTAGTAGATTGATTAAAATTATCGATAAGCTAGTTGATGGTGGAAATACTGTAGTAGTGATTGAACATAACCTGGATGTTATAAAATGTTGTGACCATCTAATAGACCTTGGTCCGAAGGTGGAGTAGGAGGAGGAACAATTCTTGCAGAATGTACTCCAGAAAAATTAATTAAAAATAATGAAAGTTACACAGGAGAGTTTCTGAAAAACTTTTAAAATAGTAAAAATTTAATATAAGTATAAAAAGAATCGATTATTAAAAATATGTTTTAAAAATATTTTTACTTTTTATGAAAAACCTTTATTTGATAGGGTTTAGAGAAACAAAATCAAGTTCATCTACCTGATTATACAAATTTTGAGGTTGTTTTAATAAAAGTAAGTGTGGTAAAATATAAATATACAACTAAAGCGCTTGTAAGACTTACCATACATCTCGGGCCTAACACTTTTGAACGGGAATGAGAATCACTTACTAGTATAAAATGCTTCCTTGAGAAGACTTTAGAAGATAAGGTTATCGTACCCACCTGATTATATCAGGACCAATTCAGGTAAGAATCTACGGCGTTTTGGTAGACTGGTTCAAAAATAGTATCCAGTCTTTTTAATTTAAAAAGAAAAATTAGAAATATGGAGATAGAAATGTTACATCAATTTTCGAGAAATGAATTAGTTATAGGAACAGAAGGTTTAGAAATATTAAAAAGTAAAAGAGTTGGTATACTAGGTGTTGGTGGAGTAGGTTCATTTGCTGCTGAGTCATTAGCGCGTTCTGGAGTGGGTTCTTTAGTTTTAATGGATAAAGACGATATCGATATTACGAATGTTAATAGACAAATACATGCTACTACTAAAACAGTAGGTTGCAGTAAAGTAGAAGAAATGAAGAAAAAGAAATTTTTGGATATTAATCCAGAATGTGAAGTCATTGCTATTCAAGATTTCTACACTGAAGACACTATATCCGGTATTTTTATGAGAAACCATTAGACTTTGTCATCGATGCATGCGATACGGTAACTTTTAAAAATACATTTAATAAAAACATTGTTTAGCAAATAATATACCAGTGATTAGTGTGATGGGTTCTGCAACATAAACTAGATCCAAACAAAATTCCAAATTGCAGACATAAGTAAAACCACAGTATGTCCATTAGCAAAAGTAATAAGAACTAAATTGAAAAAGAGAAAATAAGAGGAAAGTTCCCAGTATTTTCTACAGAAAGTCCAACAATTGCAAACAAAGAATATCTAGAAAAATTGGTAAACAAGATTCAGCTATACGAAAAGCGAAAAATTCCACCAGCATCGAATGCATTTTGTCCATCAACTGCTGGGCTTATAGCAGCAAATTATGTTTATACTAATTTATTGGAAAAATATAAAAATATTAACTGTTGAAAAACCTGTTTAATCGAATGAAAACAACGCTAATAAAAGCGTTGTTTTTATTTTTTTAATATGGTTGACATATCAAAGTTCCTGGTAGTTTTTCTGTAAATATTACACATAATTTGAAAAATAATATTCTATATTAGCATGAAAAAGGTCTCGAAAATTTATAATATAATTTGATTTTTATAGAAAAACGATGTATAATAAGTTATAGATGAGAAAGGAGGATTACTTTGAAAGAATAAAGGAACATTACTGGCACAAAAACTTTGACTTCTGAAAAATGAACAATTACTCATGTCAACTGTAGCAGATAAACTAGAGTTATCATCTCACGGTGTATATGCGAACTGGGAATACGGGCGTAACGAACCAAACGTTGCGACACTAGTATCAATAGCGAAATTATATAACGTTTCTATTGATGAACTGTAGGTTATAAACTGAAAAAGGGGAACCAGAAGAGTTGGCAGATACTCACTTTTGAAGTAATTGATATGATTAAATCACTTGATAGTGAGGATTGTAAATTAGTAGAAGAAGTTTTGAGAAGATTTAGGGATATTCTTTTCGAGAAATATAAATCTACAACATACTCAAATACTTAGGCCATAGAGTTATAATGTAGTAAATTAAATTAGTTTTTAACATAGGCTAAGTGGTAATATTTAGCCTATATTTTTCTTTTCTTTGGAAAAAGGGGTGATAACTATTGATGTAAAAGAATTAATGAACCAAATTATTAACGAAGCAAAGAAAAAGAGCCAGTGATATCCATATATACCCACATACATCGGGGAATCCTTTATACAACTCTAGGGTGAACGGCCATCTGAGTAAATATGAACAATTTTTCTATTAGGGAGCTAGAAGCGATCTATCTCGCTTTTAAAATTTAATTCGAATATAGATATTTCAAGGAACAAAGAAACCGCAAAGTGGTCGCTTTGTTCTATAAATATAATGATAAAGATTATTTTTACGTGTTTCTACCTTACCATTAAGGAGTTAAATGAGGGCTGTGTGGTTAGAATATTTATTAACGAATTAGAAGATGTTGAATAGCAGTATTGGAAGAAGATAGTCAGTATATAAACAATCTTCAAAAAGCCAATGGTCTAATATTATTTTCAGGACCTACAGAAGTGGTAAATCAACATCACTGTATAAATTAGCAAGTGAGCTTGCAAGCATGAATAAGCAGGTAATTACTAGAAGATCCTGCAGAAAAAGATTCCTAGTTTAATACAAATGCAAGTAAAATGAAAAAGCAGGAATTAACTATGATAATGCTTTAAAAATCTATCTTGCGATGTGATCCAGATGCGATGGGTAATAGGAGAGATTCGTGACTATAAGACCGCTGGTCAAGTAATTACATCAGCATTTTCAGGACATTTAGTTTTAAGCACACTCATGCAGAAGATTCTATTGGAGTAATAAATCGATTAAAAAGATTTAAATCTGTCACTAGAAGATATTAAACAAAAACTGTGATTTGCATTATTTCGCAAAAAGACTGGTAAATTTAGTAAACGGAAAAAGAGGATTAGTAAACCGAAATATTGAGAAGATATTCATAGAATATATAGACAATAATAGAATACATAAAAACTCTTTAGAGAAAAAGTTTGAATTAGCTTAGAAAAAGGATTAATCACTAATGATGAAAAAGAAAATGGGGATATTATCTTAGACAAAGAGAATAAAATATATTTTATTAAGCGTCTATATGAGTTGATAAATCATGGATATATGTTAGAAGATTCTTTAGAACTTTCTATTAATTCAATATGAAGTTGTTGATAACGAAATTAAAAAGATAAAAGAAAAACTCTCTAATCGGAAATAAATTATCCGATATATTGGGATATCTTGGTTATTCACAACTAATTATAAGCAAAAATAAAATTTGCTGAAGATTATGGTCGAATTGAAGATATGTTACTCGAAGTAGAAACTTATCTATCAATACAAAAATACAACAAGAAAAGATAATAAAACATTAAGATATCCACTATTTTTAACGCTGACATTAATATGCCTTATTATGGTATTTAATGCGCTGGTAATTCCACAATTTGAGAACATCTATACTTCATCTAATATTAAGATGGATCTCAAACCATTATATTAATCAAATCACTTTATTATATTCCAATAATTCATTTCCATTATAATTTTATTTACCCTTTTTAGGTATAAGTTACTTATTTTATACAATTAGATATAAACCAAATCTATTTTAAAGACCCTATTATATATTCCTAAGATTAGGAACTATTCTAAACTATACTTTTCTTACAGATTTTCTATGGAGTTAAGTTTATTCCTTATGAGTGGATTCTCTTTGAAAAACAGCATTAGAAGTAATGTGTCGAAGAAAACTATGATTATTATTTAACGAATTTACTAAAAGAAATTTTTACATGAACTCGATAAAGGTATAAGTTTTGAAGACGCTATTGGAAAAATTATATACTTGATAAATCAATTAGAAAAATTTGTAAGTATGGAAGAAATAATGGTTTGATTGATAAAGAATTAAAACTTTTTCAGTGAATTGATGTTAGATACCTTTTTAACATCATTAGATAGAACTTTAAAAATTACAACCTATTTTTATTTGGAATCTTAGCTGTAGTAATAGTTGGACTGTATATGGTAATACTACTTCCAATCTTTAATATGGCAAGTTCATTAAAAATAAGGAGGAATTATGAAAAATTATTCAAAAGTTGAAAGATAAAAAGCGTTTACATTGATTGAGATGCTAATCGTACTTTTTATAATCGCAATTCTATTAATCTTATAATCCCCTAATATTACTAAGAATATAGAGATACTGCTAAAGATAAAAAGTTCAGAAGCTTATGAAAAACAGTACAATCACAAGTTACAGCTTATGAAATAAATGAAAAAGATAAAGATGTTACATTTGAAAAACTAGTTGAGAAACATTATTTAGATGGCCCTGTAGATAAAGCTAGTACAGCACCCAATGGTAAGAAAAATAGTAATAGCAAAATGGTAAAGCAACACTTCAAAAATAGAAATGGATTCTCTTTGGTAGAGATGATAGCTGTGTTAATGATAGTTAGTATTATAGTAATAATCTTATCAAGAATCTCTATAAATACTGATGAAAAATATCAGGAGAGATTAGCTGTTAATGAGCTAGTGGCAGAAATTTATACTATCCAAACTAAAAAGCTTTAGGTAAGGATAGATCTTAGTATCACCTTCTTTTCAAGTGATGATGAGTACGCAGTTTTATATGATGGTCAGAAGCATTGGATACGTCAAAATGGTAAAGCAAAACTGGTGCAGCTTCAGTGAAATTCGAATATTGAGAGGAAAATCTAATATCTAAAGCGAATACCGTCGATGTAAAGTTTGATAATAGTTTATATCGAATAACAGTTCATTTAGATACAGGGTATGTGACACTCAGATGAAAAATACAATAGGATTTACTTTTGTAGAATTGATAGGGCATTGTTTATATGTTCATTGCTATTTGTATTTTTAATTCCGAATATGGTAAGGCAATATTCTAATCTTTACAAAATTGAAAAAGAATTAGAGATGAGAGAGATATTGTATGAAGAAATTTTGCAGTCACTATCATGACCAAAATTTCACTACAAAGAGAAAAATTATTACATAAGTGTGAGTGGGAATTCAGCAAGAATTGAGGATGAAGAGACTGGTGAAAAAGATCAGTTATAGCTAAATCCAAACAGGGATTCACCTTGCTAGAATTGACAGTATCTTTATTCTTATTAGTAATCCTAACCTTTACTACTTATGTTAATACTACAGACTACAACAAACACTCTAAAAGACTTTTTAGATTATTCAAATTATGAATATGCCTTAGCCCACAGAAAAAAATACTACAGACATACAGATAATAGTGCAAAAGTCACTCAAGAAAAACATTATATTATAATGAAAAGTAAAGATGATTCAGAAGATGTAAGGATAAATTTCAATGATAATCAAATCTACATGGACAAGTTTAAAAATTCTAATGATTTTTGATGGATATATTCTCCTACTAAAACATATCAAGGGATATACTTTATCTGTTGAAGATGAAACTATACATATACTAATCGTAGATAAAAACAATCACGAACGAGATATGTTTCTAAAGATAAAAGATGAAAAAACAGATAAAGAAAAAGCCCAAGAAGAGAAAGAAAAGAAAAGAAAAAGAAGAAAAAGATAAAAAGAAAAAGAAGAGAAGGCAAAAGAAAGAGAAAGAAAAACGCTAAAGATAATGTAGAAATAGAAAAATTAAAACCAACTACTAGTAATGAGGAAGGAAGTTAGTATTATGAATATAATAAAAAGAACATAAAAAGCAAATGCAATAGTAGCATCCTTATTTGTAACTTTGTTAGTGATAGCAGTCATATTTAGTATTATGGGATATGCATTAATAAAATGTATACTAATAAAAAGTTTAAATGACTATTACGATAAACAAATAAGACAGCAGCTTAAAGAAAAATAATAAATCTAACATAGATAGGCTCTATCCTAATTTTAAAGAGAAAATTGGATGAGTTTATTGCTTAGAATCTTCAAATTTCTTTCAGTTGTATTGGGGACTGTACTAAAAATAATAAAGAGAAATTAGTTTTTAATAGAAAATTCCCATGAAAAGGAAACTGTAAGATACTGTGTAATTATTTAACGAATGTAGTAGAGATGAATATTTTGTAGCTGATATATTTCATATAAATACAGAAAGATATATTAATTGTTGCTTTGTTTTATCAAATAGTTTAAAAATAGTACTCATATTGACAAAATTGAAACTAAATTCTAAAGGAGATATTAATGGGTAAGAAATTATTATTAGGTCTTGTAGGTGCTGGAGCACTTGCAGCAGCTACTGTATTTCATAAAAAGAAAAATCTTAGTTCAGAAGAACGTGCAAAAGTAGAAGAAGCTAAAAAGTATTTAGAAGAAAAAGGATATATTGTATCAGGAAAGTCTAAGTTTTCCTGTTGGAAGTTTAAACTATTCTCTGTTTCTTCATTACCGATGTATTATAAAGCTGCTAAAACAGTGACTAAATATATTTTATAGTTATGTTTATTCAGAGAAGAATTATTCATTTTATGAAGATAATCCAAAAGGTAAGTTGACTATTAAGAAATTTGTAAAAAGAAATGTATTATCGTCTTATGTATGATGAAATATCATTGCTTTTCAGCAAATTTAACTTATTATTTTTATCTTTATCTTTATTCCCAATGCTAATTGTAGCTCTTGGCCTTGACGCCATATTTTAAAAATCGATCAACACTTTATTAGAGAAGATTCAAAACTACGCACCAGGAGCCCTAGGTGATTATCTTTTTGATATGATTTCAGAAGTCTTAAATAATAAGAATAATACGATTATCACAGTGGGATTGTCTCACACTTTGGTCAGCATCTAGCGGTATTTATGGAATAATTATAGCATTTAATAATGCATTTAGAGTTCGTGATGGAAGAATATGGATTGTTACTAAAATAATTAGTGTAATCTTAATAGCATTGTTCTTAGTTGGTATGTTTCTGCAGTTAGCTTTAATCGTATTTGGAAAACAACTTACATACCTTCTATTTCACAAATTTAATCTAGATGAGGGATTCTATAATTTATGGTCGATAATTAATTATACATTACCATTACTTTTTTTATATTCTTTGTTTTTATGTTCTTATATACTATGGGACCAAACTTGAAACTAAAAAGCTATTAGTATATTACCAGGGCGTTGTTTGACAACATTATCTTGGACAATAGCTGTAGGTTATTTGGGTATTATATTGATCATTTTTCGAGTTATATAAAAACTTATGGAACAATCGGAGCATTTATGGCATTCATACTTTGGCTATATATTACTGGATATATACTAATTATAGGTGCAGAAATTAATGCAATTATCCATAATTATAAAGTAGAACAGAGAGTATTTGAAGAAACCTCATACAAAGGAATAGCGGATAATATTGTTACCAAATTTGTCTAGTAGAGCTTTTACAATATTTAGTAAAAATATATTTAAAAAGCAAGTACAAAAATATGTACTTGTGTAGAATTTTATACTAAGTTAGTTTGGTATTATAGTCCAGTTGAAATACAGGCAGAATTATATAAAAAGAAAGTGTTTTATAGTATAATTGTAGGTACTTAATTAAGAAAAATTGATTAAAGATTGAGAGGATTAAGCTATGGAAAAGAAATTTATCTAGCAGGAGGATGTTTCTGGGGTGTTGAAGGTTATTTTGCGCAACTTGATGGAGTAATTACTACAAAAGTTGGATACAGCAATGGACAAACAGCAGAAACTACTTATCAACAAATTAAATCAACAGATCATGCAGAGGTTATTTACTTAAAATATGATAATTCAGTATTACTACTAAATGATGTATTACGTCACTATTTCAGAATTATTGATCCAGTAAGTATCAATAAACAAGGTGGAGACAGAGGACGTCAATACAGAACAGGAATTTACTATGTAGATGAAGAAACAAGGGAAGAAGTAGTTAAATTTATCGAAGAACTTCAAAAAATTATACTAAGAAAATTGCTGTTGAAGTAGAAGCGGTAAACAACTACATCGATGCTGAAGAATATCATCAAAAATACCTTGAGAAGAACCCTACGGGTTATTGCCATATAGATTTAAGTTTAGCGAAAAAAGCTTGTAATTTTCAAAAATAAGTTTGAAATAATTACTAAAAAGGTAAAATATAACTAAGTATAAATAAAAACAAGGAGTTAGAAAATGACAAACATTTTAATTTTTCGGACACAAAAACCAGATACTGATACAATTTGTTCAAGTATCGTATACAACAACTTAAAAAGAATTCAAGGAATGGATTCAGAAGCTGTAAGACTTGGTGAAATCAATGATGAAAACTAAATACGCTTTAGAATACTTTAATGTAAGTTTACCACGTTTAGTAGAGGAAGTAGCAGAAGGACAACACGTTATCTTAGTTGACCACAATGAATTCCAACAATCAGCTAATGGAATCGAAAAAGCTGTTGTTCGTGAAGTAATCGATCACCACCGTATCGCAAACTTTGAAACAGCTGCACCATTATATTACTGTGCTGAGCCATTAGGATGTACAGCAACAATCCTATCTATGAAGAGCAAAATGTTAACATCGACAAACAAATGGCAGGATTAATGTTATCAGCTATTATTTCTGATTCATTATTATTCAAATTCTCAACATGTACTTTTACAAGATAAAGTTGCAGCTGAAGAATGTAGCTAAAAATTGCAGATGTTAATTTAGAAGAATATGGTCTTTGCTATGCTTAAAGCTGGAGCATCAACAACTGATAAAAACAGCTGAAACTCTAATTTCTTTTAGACGCTAAAGAGTTTGTTTTAGGAGCAGATAAACTTGTAGTTGCACAAATCAACACAGTTGATGCTAACGAAGTAGCTGATAGAAAAGAAGAATTAGAAGCGGCAATCAATGCAGAATTATCTTCAAAAGGATTATCAGCGTATGTATTTGTAATTACTAATATCTTAACTTCAGATTCAGAAGTACTAGTATTAGGTGAAAAACAAGATAAAGTTGCAGCTGCATTTGGAAAAACTCTAGAAAATGACTTTATGACACTTGAAGGTGTTGTATCACGTAAAAACAAGTAGTTCCTCAAATTACTGAAGAGTTTTTCAAAATAATTATTTAAAAATAAACTTTTAAAAAGAGACTAATCCAAAAAGGTCTGAATTTTAAAAGTTTATATGAGAACGTATAGTCGTAGTGGTTTATTGATAACTAAATTCGTATAATAAAGACTTTTAGAAATCTAATAACTTTGGTGGGGTGACTCTGACAAAATCGATTTCTCCGAAATCACGATTTTTGAGTCACTCCCTTTCTAATTTATATAAAATAGCAATCGAAAGGAAATATATGGATACATTTAAAGCAATATATTTTGCCCTTTTTGAAGAAGATTATTGTAAACACATTAGTTGTAATAGCATTTGCAGGTTTAACACAAGGAAAACTAAAAATTGATCATCCAATATATGGTTTCTTGGGGCTTTACTGATTACAATATTATTTACATTAGTTAGACCACTATTGATAGTTACTTGGTAATATTAACAATATTTAGTTTGGGACTATTTTCATTATTAGTAAGGACTTTATTAGTTTATTCAGTTTCTTATATATTGGCACCACATTTTTGAGATAGTATCGTTTTGGACTGCAATAGGTTTAGTAATAGCAGGATTAAAGTTTTCAATTTTATATTTAAAACTGGAACCAAGAACGATAGTAATAAAAACATTTAAAAAGAAATAAAAAGGAAAAATTATGCCAAAAATTACAACAAAAGAGCTTGCTGAAAAATTGAATTTAGAAGTAATAAGTGGTGAAAAAGGGATTAGATAGAGAAATCACAACAGACGAGTTATCTCGTCCAGCATTAGCGAACTTGCAGGGGTATTTTTTCTCACTATTCACCAAAAAGAATTCAAATTCTCGACAAGCGAATTATCATTCTTTAAATTAATTCCGGATGTTGAGAAAAATCAAGAATGCGTATGTTATGCACGCGTATAACGCCATGTATTATCATATCTAGGGAATTAGAAGTTCAAAGCGAATTAATAGACGCAGCTAATAAATACGATACACCAGTATTAAGATGTAGACAAGATACTACGAAATTGATGGGGAATATTTCGAATCACCTTTCGAAGAGTATTTGCATCTACAACTTCTATACATCAGGGGTATTTATTGAAGTTTATGTATTGGTGTCCTATTAACAGGAGAAAGTGGAATTGGTAAGAGTGAAATAGCGTTAGAACTTATTAAAACGTGGTCACCGTTTAGTAGCAGATGATAGAGTAGATATTAGAGAAATAGAAAAAGGATTCTTAATTGGAAGTTGCGAATCTACTTTAATCAAGCCACTTATTGGAGATTCGAGGATTAGGAATTATTAATGTAATGACATTATTTGGTACAGGGGCTGTACGTAGTGATAAGAGATTACAGTTAAATATTCACTTAGAAACATGGAATGATCAAAACAATACGATAGAATTGGTTTAGGTAACGAAAGTAAAGAAATTCTAAATTCAAAAATTGAGAGAAAACAATTCCAGTAAGACCTGGACGAAATGTTGCAATCATTATAGAATCTGCCGCTATGAACTATAGGTTAAATCAAATGGGATGTTAACACAGCTAAAAGATTTTACATCACGATTAGCAGAAGAAATAAAAAGAAATAATATGAATAATGGGGTGGAATAATATGACATTAGGTTACTTAGATCCAATCGCATTTCACTTGTTTACAAAACCAGTATATTGGTATGGAATTATTATAGCGACTACAGTATTTTTTGCATACTACCTTGCTGATAGAGAGGCTACAAAAAGAGGGTTGAAAAAAGATACAATGTTAGATCTATTACTAATAGCTTTACCTATAGCGTTTATCTTTGCTCGAGCATACTACGTAATATTCAGATGGGAATTTTACAAAGGTGACTTCGCTAGTATGATAGCCATTTGGGATGGTGGAATAGCGATATACGGTGGTTTAATTGGTGGATTTGTAGTGTTATACTTCTTTGCAAGAAGAAGAGGGATAAAGATTATCAAGTTATTAGATATAATAGCGCCAAGTTTACTAGTTGGACAAATGTTAGACGTTGGGGAACTTTTTCAACCATGAAGCATACGGTGAAGCAGTTAGTAAACAATATTTGCAAGATAGATTTATTCCAAACTTTATTATAGAAAATATGTATATTGATGGAGCATACCGTCAACCAACATTCCTATATGAAAGTTTATGGTGCTTTATCGCACTTGTAATACTCTATTAATTAGAAATAAACTGGCACAAAGTGAAGTCTTGCTGCATACCTAATCTTGTATGGAGTAGAGATTTATCGTTGAAGGAATGAGAACAGATTCACTATATCTAGGAAGCTTGAGAGTGTCTCAAGTCCTTTCACTAGTATTTGTAGTAGGAAGTCTGTTATACTTAATAGTGCTTAATACAAAATATAAAAGATAAGAAGATTTTGTATAGAGAATCATAAAAAGAGAAGGTGGAAAATATGACAGATTTATGACCCTAATTATCGTAGGAGCAGGACCAGCAGGTATGACTGCTTCAATCTATGCATCACGTGCGAATATGTCAGTATTGATGTTAGAAAGAAAATATCCAGGTGGTCAAAATGCTATCAACTGAAGAAATTGAGAAACTATACTGGATATGAAAATGATTACAGGACCAGAGCTATCAGAAAAAATGTTCGAACACTCTAAGAAATTCGGTACAGAATTTGGTTTTTGGAAACATAACAGAAGTTGGAGTTAGAGACGGACTTAAATATGTTGTTGCTGGTGAAAAAGAATACGTAGCAAAATCAATCATAATTGCAACAGGATCAGAACACAAAAATCTTGATGTTCCTGGCGAAGAACAGTTTTCAGGAAAAGGTGTAAGTTATTGTGCAGTTTGTGATGGTGCATTCTTTAGAAATAAAGAAGTAGTAGTTATCGGTGGAGGAGATTCAGCTGTAGAAGAAGCATTATACCTATCTAACTTAGCTGCTAAAATAACAATCGTTCACAGACGTGATGAGCTGCGTGCTCAAAAATTCTACAAGATAGAGCGTTCGCTAAAGAAAATATCGAATCTCGTTTGGGACAGTGTTGCATACGAAATTAAGGATGAAAAGAAAAGTTTCTTCAATTGAAATCAGAAATGTAAAAACTGGTGAAGAAAGTTCTATTAAAGCTGATGGAGTATTCATCTATGTTGGTATGATACCACAAACTCAAGATTTCAGAGATTTAGGTATTACTAATGAAGCTGGATATATCCCAACTAATGAACAATTAGAAACATCAGTACCTGGTATTTTTGCAGCTGGAGATGTACGTGAAAAAGAAATCCGCTCAAGTAATCACAGCAGCATCTGATGGAGCATAGCAGCACAAAGTGCTTATAGCTTTGTAGAAGGCTTTAGAATAACAGGTGACTCAACAAATTTTGATTTCTTAAAAATCACGATTTTCAGGTCACTCCTTTTTCTGAATAGAACCGTTAATTGTAGTTAAATCCACAGTTCTTATTTTATTTAATTTTATCCTTTAAAATCAAATATACTCTTGCGTTTAGAAAAATCAAATTTAATATAATTATTTTTATTAATAACTTTTTCTTTAAATTGATCTACAGTGAATATTTTCAATCTTATCAACCGGGTAGTGCCTCTCTCATATTCTTTAGGGTTAACTTCAGCATCAAAACTGAAGTCATCAGTTTTTCAAGAGCAGTTCCATCTTTAATTAACTTATAGAATGTATAACCGTGAACTTTTAGCACCACCTGAACCATAAACATGAAAAGCTTTATCTTTAGTATTAGTTAGTGTAGTTCTTTCACCATTTACAAATTCAGGTGTAATGCGAACTACTTTTATTATTCTTATCAAGAGTATAGACATCCATTGGACTATATTCATTTGGTTTGTCTTTACTAGCTTCTGTAAATAGTAACACCATCCTTTCCATCACCATTGATATCGAAAGAAACCATAGTTTTAAAAGTTTTTCCCAACTTGTTTTTTCTCCCGAAAACTTTATAGTTTGATATACAGCTCAGGATTTATATCTTGTTTATCAGATTTACCTTTGTTAATAGCATCTTGATAATCTTTTAAAACACTGGCATAGGCTTTTTCATAATTATCAGGCTTTTTATTTTTCGTTGTTATTAGCATTATTTTTGTTGTTATTTTTGTCACCTTCAGTTTTTCTCCGAAGTTTTTCACTGATTTTCCAATTTTCACCATCGAATTTCAGTATTTCAGGTAGAGGGAAAGTGCTGTTAAAATGAATTTTTAGAATCATATTCTTTTCCAGTAGTTATGTCTTTATACTTACTATTATCAACGTTCTAAAACCGGTGAACGTAATTACATTAGTTTTTTCAAGTTTATTTCCATCTTTTAGAGAATTTTTAAGAAATTGTATTCTCCTTATCTTTATCGAATTTTCTAATTCTAATTGTTTTATCTTTTGAACACTGCAGAACCAGAGTTTGTTATTAGAACCATCAACTCCAAGTTTATCTAGTATAGTTCTATCAATTGTTTCTGGATTAAATAATCTAATTACTCATTATTTTTATCAAATGTGTACATATCGATAGGGTTATTAGGCTTATCATTCTCTAGCAATTAAAAAGCTCTTTTTCTTCCATTACCACTCAATATCATAAAATACATATTTTATGTAATCATCATTTTTCTCTCTTTTTATAGCAGCTTTTAAGGCTTCAGCATTGAACAGATTTATCAGCACTATCTGGATTGTTAATAGCCGCTTTATATTTTTGAATAATTGATCCATAAACTTCATTTCATCAATAATTTTAGTTTTTGACTTTTTAGAATAATAATAGTAACCACCACCAGCCAATAATACAATTGCAAGTAAAGTAGATATAGCTGCTATTAATTTTTTCTTAGATCTTTCTAGGAGACAGAGCATCTTCTGATCTATTATTTTTAATAGGTGCAACAGGAGGAAATGTTTCAAAAATACCTTTATCATTATTTTGTTCATTATACTGTTCAGCTTTGAACCTTATTGTTATTTAAATTATTATTTATAGGTTGTACAGTAACGTTGTTTTTCCTCATCAATGAATACTTGTTCATTTTGATTAGTAAAGTGTGTGTTATTTTCAAAAATCATGAGTAATATTTAGGTGTGAATCACTAAAATTTTGTTTCTCATAATTACCTTGATTATGTGACTGAGAGACAAACGTCTTTTTCATTCTCAAAACTTTGTTCATTATAATTATTTTTGAAGAGTTTGAGGATTATAGTTTGCGTTATTATAGTTATTTTTACAGGACAATCTGTGTATAATTCTCATAATTTTTGATTATAGTTGTTTTCACCATAACCAGATTTTGATTATGTTGTGAATAATTATCATAGTCTTTTGATTGTAATTTTGGTATTAAAACTATAATCTTGACCTTTGATTATAGTTGTTATAATATGTATTATCATAACTTCCGTATCGCTCGTCTTGACTATAGTTATTATTATTAAATTCATTATTATAATTGTTGTAATTCTGGTTAGTATTATAGTCCTGGTCATAATTATAGTAATTTTTCATTGTTATAAATATTTATAGTATTATTCTGTGTATTATAATTGGAATAGCCTCTTCATAATTATTATAATATTGATTATTATTTTGATAAAAATTCTTCGGTATTTTTGTTCACCATTATAATAATTATTTTGGATAATCGTTATTTTTGATTAACCTTATTATTTGGGGAAAGTATTATTATCTTTTGTCATAAACATTTCTCTTAATATCTTATAATTAATATTATAAAAAGTTTTCTAAAAAGAAAATCAAGATTGGGGTAGTAATATGATAGAAATAATATAAGATAAAATTTCTAGTAGAAAACTTTTTATCTTTAGTTATTATCTAAAACATTTCAGTCATATATATAACACCACTGAGTCATAAAACTCAGTGGTGAATTTCAAATTTTAAGATAACTTAAAATAATTATTTGTTGTTGTATTTTTAGCTAGGTAAGGCATTATTAAACCTAAAGAAAGTAGAACGATTGGTGTTACAATGTTCATAACTGTTTGGAAAGTACTTTCTGGAGTGTACATACCAGAGATACAAGCAAAAAGCAGTTAAGAAGAAACACCAAGCTCCAAGTTCCCATACCTACAAATTTATTTTTTTAACAAATTTGTACTCTGATTGGAATTTCTCAGCAGATTTTTCAAGAAGATATATGCTGCGAATACCCATAGATAACGTAATGGCATTGTAACAGCGTTAAGTTTAACTAACCATCTGAATAAATCATTAACTTCTTTAATTCCAAACATTGGGATAATTAGTAAGATAGAAACGATAACCCCAACAAGTTTTAATCCGTTAACGTATACGTCGTTTTCGTTCTTAACTAATAATTTCTTAGGAATGTATTTCTCATCAGCACTACTTAATAACATACGTAGTGGAGCATCGATAGAAATAATAACAACAGAAACTTGTCCGATTAAATCGACAATTGCATAGATAACTAAGAATAAGTTACCTACACCGTAGTAGTTACCTAAAGTTTGGAAAGCGTAGTTAGTTCCGTTTGTAAGTAAGTCTTTAGGAATATTGTTTGTATCAAACATTAAAGCTAGGGCAAAAGTCCCAAGAATCGCAGTTGTACAAACCATAACTACTAGAGCAATCATTCCACGAGGAAAGTCTCTTTGAGGGTTTTTCATCTTATTAACATAAGGTGAAATCTTCTATCAAACCACCTACCGCGAATACTAAAATCGCTATAGATGTAATATACTTAACATCAAATGTTGGCATAAATGTATCTAATGACCAATCGATGTCAAATGTTTTAGCACCAGTAATAGATGGAGCTGTAATAGCCATAACTACAAATAATAATGACATAACGAACATTGAAGATCCGGCTAACATCGCCATTTTTCTTAATTAAGTTAACTCCACGAGCAGCCAAAGAATAAAGCAACTAAGAAGATAACTAAAGAAGCGATTTGTAAATATGTGATATCCATTTTACTAATACGATTATCACGGAATACAGTCCAACTAAATGCTGCGATAATACGAGATGGTTTTTGAGAAATATAAGGCATGTGAACTACCCACATTGTCCATCCAGTATAATAAGCAAGTAGTTTACCATGTGTAGAACTAATCAAGAACTTACACCACCACCGGCATCTTTAAAAAGTAGATCCTAGCTCACCAACGATTAATGAATACGGAATAAAAGTAAATTACGAAAAATTAAAACCCAAGAAACTATAGATTTTAATCCACCGAATTCAGAGTATCCATTAACGACATTCCTGAACGCCCATACAGTTGAGAATGCCATGAAGGCTAGGGGTGTACCAAAATATTTTTGCATCCCTCTCCATTGGAGAACCTCCTAAAATATAAAATATACTAATAACTGCAAAATTGCATTACTAAAATACTAGCACAGACTACGTAATTATTCAAGTGAAAATAAAATAAATTAAAACTAAAATTTTTATTTGAGAATATAATACTATTTTTATAGGAATATATATAAAAATCATGGTGCTCATTAATTACTCAAATACATCAGTAAATTTTAAAATTGACAACGATTTAAAATGTAAATTTACATTATAGAAATATATTAGTATTATCATGATATTTTAAAGTATATATAAAGTTGATAATAAAGGACAACACTTGAATTACAGAAGTTTTGAATTATAATAACAGGTGTAAAAGAAAGTTTAAAAATGATGAGGGGTGATAAATGGGTGAGAAAAATACATAGAACATTAACTAGGTTAATGTTGATAATGACGGGTTTCAGTAGTCATTTCATTGTTAGTAACTTCACTTTTTGTTACGGAATATATAAAAACGGGAAGATGAGGTTATTCGTCAAAAACTATATTCAACTGCAAAGGTAGTGAAGCTAATGATAAAAGGTGTTATAGATGATGTAAAAACATCATAGGAGAACCAAAGAAATTCAAGATTATGCTAACAGAGTATTGGAAGAAACAGGAACTGACTTTGTAGTTATCACGGATGATACTTTTACAAGATATAGTCATCCAATAAATGAATTTGTCGGTGAAAAATTTTCAAAATATAGAAGATATAAGTTCGACATTCGATTCTGGGATCACATAGTAAAGCAAAAGTGAGTGTTTTTAGGAGATGGACTTAGATTTTTCACAACGATAAAAAGATGAAAATGGTGAAAATATTGGTGTTGTGTGTGTAGGTTATACTAAAGAAACAGTACAAGTATTACATTCACAAGAAAAATATTATTTGCATTATTGATAGGTATTGCAGTTGCAATTACGTTAGCAGTAGTGTATAATAGACGACTCTAAGCGTATATTGTTAAACTATGAACCAGAAGAAATAGCATACAATTATATTGATCTTATATCCGCATCATGTTTCCGAAGGAATTATAGCGATAAATATAGATAAAAAGTTATCGTTAAGAATAGTAGTGCTAACTAAATATTGGATAAAGCTGGCTATTCTAAAGTTTAAAAAGGCCAAAAGATTCCGGATAAAATGTATGATATTTTTCTTTCAAGAGTACAATTGAAGAAAATCTTCAGAAGTAGAGATGAAGTGATAGTTCTAAATCACATCGAAGTGCTAGTTAATAGAAATGCAATCTATCAAAATGGTAAGCTTTATGGTGCTGTAGTTACACTACGTGACCAAAAGTGAAATGAAAAACTAATCACAGAATTAGTGGTACAGAAAATATAATGATAGTCTTAGAGAACAGAGTCATCATTTCATGAATAAACTGCATGTACTTTCACGGTTTAATTGAGATGAAGTCTTACGATGAAGTTGAAAAATTCATCAGTTATCTAAAAGATGACTATCATGATAAAAATCGGATATATGTCTGAAAGTATTAAAGTACCAGCAATAGCAGGTTTTTACTTGCAGTTAGAGAAGCTAAACATATATCGTTATTAATTGATCCAGATTCAATGATTCTAAATCAAGAAGGTTTAGATGAACTCTTTAATGAACTTTTTAATTATTCTAGGAGTACTTATAGACAACTCAATGGAATCTATAGGTGAAAAAGAAGATGGAAAAATTGTTGTTTACTTTATACCTAAATACCGATGAAAATATACTATTATGTAGTGTAAAAGGATAATGGCTGTGGAATTAGTAAGGATATACTGAGAATGTATTTGAAAGAGGATATTCAACTAAAAGGGAAAAACAGAGGATACGGACTAGATGCCGTTGACACAATTGTGAGATATAATGGTTTAATAGACGTGGAAAGTGAAGTAGGCAAAACAAAATTTACAATAGAGATACCAATCGAGGAGGAATAAAAAGTGAGAGTACTAATAATAGAAGACGATCCAATGGTAGCGATGATACACAAAGAGTATTTTAAGAAGAAAGAACTAACTGATGATTTAAGTCATGTTACATCAATAGAAGCTACGAGAGAATTTTTTAGAAAACAATGATGTTGATTTAATAGTTTTGAGACAATTATTTAATTGATGGACAAGGAATTGAATACTTACCAGAATTAAAAGGGATATCCAATCATTATGATAACAGCAAAATGACGTTCAAACAGTAGAAGCTGCATTATCTAATGGAGTAGTAGATTACTTAGTAAAACCATTTACTTATGAAAGATTTTGCGCAAAGCGATTGATAAAGTTCAAGACTATGTGAAATTATTATCAAAAAGAAAAATCAATCAAGATCTAATCGATGACCACTTAAAATTCAGGTAGAGTAGAAGAAGAGGAAGATAATTTACCTAAAGGATTATCAAGAATCACATTGAAGAAAGTACTAGAGGCATAAAACAGCACAATAGTGGATTCACTACTCAACAAATAGCAGATAAGTTGATATTTCTAGAATAACTATTAGAAAATATTTTAAATCACTTAGTTAATATAAACATATCTTAGTGAAGATGCTGAATACTATGCATCAGGAAGACCAGTGTCAGTATTTACAGTTGAATCTGAAAGTAGATTAGAAAAATTATTATAATTTGTAATAGAGAAAACCTTCAAAACTTTAATTGTTTTGAAGGTTTTAACGAAAATAATAAAATTAAGAGAAGATATTAATCATTAATTTTGTATGTACCTTTTTATACTTATCAGTATTTTTATACTCTTCTATAGTTTTATTAATTCTATCCATATCTTCTTTTTGAATTTTTCTTGGATTTCTTTGTAAGTTACTGAATAATTTAAAAATCACGTTGACCAACTGGTTTATCGTAATCTATAATTTTTATTTCGATACCGTCATCGACTCCTTTTTACTAATATACTACTCACCTAAAGTTCCGAAGTCTGTAACATAAGCACCATTTTGTTCTTGCATACTAAAGAAAGTATCTGGTTTTTAAAGTTTTTCGACTTTAGGATCAGTAGACTGATTTACATATGCTCGTCCAATTAATGCTAATTGTGAATTAGTAAATTCTGTCTTTTTATTCGTATCGTCTTTTTATCTTCTGTATTTTTCCTGTTTAACTTCATTGTATGTATAAACAGTTTTACGTGCTGATTTAGGTATTTCTAGTTTTTCATTTGACTGTGGACGATTTTTAAAAATTCTTCTTTAGAACTGTATTGTTATTTGATACAGTGTCTTTGAACTTCCCATCTTTCTTTTCTTTATCAGATAGATTTACATCATGAATCTTGTCATACTTGTCTTTTTATCATTTAATTTATAAACGACATATCTGTCAGTATCTTTTTCTTGAGTGTGAATCCAAATAGTTTGGTTTTTAGTAGAATACAGCACGTGGAATATCACTATCAAATTGAGCTTGATAAAGTACCCTAATATTGTTAGAGTCATCATGAATAAACTGCAACAGGACTATTAGGTTTATTTTCTTCAGTAATAAATAATTCGTTTGTACCATTTTCCATCGATATCATAATAATTAAATTGTAGGAAATTCTTATCTTTTTCCATTATTATTATAATTTTTAATAGCATATTTATTTACTTCAAAAATCATTATCTGAATAACCTTTATCCATTGCTTTTTATATTTTTAAGAACCGGAGCGTAAGCTCTTCATCAGATTTCTTTTACTGAAAGAGAAGATACTAGAGATAGATTTATTCATAGATTTTGAATAATACACACAAGCCGCCACCACTAATTAGTACCAGACCAAGAACAGTTGAGATTATTGGAACAAGTTTTTGAACGTTTTTCTTATTTGGCCCAAAATTACTAATTTCAGCACCTTATGAATTTGCATTCATGTTAGGGTTTTGGTCTCGTATTATTGAAGTTTGGTTGCTGTTGGTTAAAAACTTTGTTGATTTGAATTATCGTACCTTTTGATATTGCTGATTATACCCTTGTTGATTTATATTATCATAGTTTTGTACTTGGAGGATTAGCACCTTGCTGTTTTGCATCTCTATAATTCTGGTATTGTTGGTTAATTGTATTATTATAATTTTGATACTGTTGATTTAAATACTGTTGATTCGAATTGTTATAGCTTTGATATTGTTGATTAGGATTATTATAATTTTGATACTGTTGGTTATACCCTTGTTGATTCGTGTTAGCATAATTCTGATTATTTTTGATTATTGTACTGTTGATTATTAAAAATTTTGATATGGTTGTCCAGTATATTAGTTGATTTTCAAAAATTACCATTGTAATTTTGCTGTTCATTATAATTATTGTAGTTTTGATATTGTTGATTTAATCCTTGCTGACTCTCATAGTTTTCATACTTTTTGATTGTTGTAATTCTGCTGGTTATTTAAGCTATCTAGATTATAGTTATTATAATTATGATTAGGGTAGTTTTGATTTTTCTTGATTATATTTTTATTCATAAATTTCCGCCTCTATTTATTTTTACCTTATATATTACTTTGCTTATATTATAGACTAAATTATATATTTTTCAAAAGTTATAAAAATCCCTAACACCCAATTATTGGAGTTAGGGAAGAGTATTATACTCTATATTTATGTTCTTTGTAGTTTCTAGTATACTCTTCTATAGTTTTATTAATTTTATCCATATCTTCTTTTTGAAAGTTTCTTGGATTTCTTTTGTGTTAAGTTTTTATAACTTTCAGTTTCGTGATTAGTTGAAGAATAATCAGAGTATTTTTATTTCTATACCATCAGACTTTTTCTCTACAATAACAACAGTTGCCTTTACTACCAAAATGCAGAAGTGATAGTATCATCATCACCACGGATAGAGAATTTAGTATCATATTTCAAAGTTCCCTACTTGAGGATCAGTGCCACCAGCTATAATAGCACGTCCTATTAAAAGCAAGCTGTGTTATTGTATTCAGGTGTTTCAGTGACTTTTCTATCCTTTTTCTCTTCACTTTGTTTGTCCACTTTATTATTATAATTATAAAGTGATTTAAGTTCAATTTTGATAAAATCTATTTTATCATTAGATAGGGGATACTTGTTAAAGAAACTTCTTTAGAAGCGAAGTCTTCTTTATAACGATATCTCTATATTTTCCATTAAGATCACTATATTTTTCCAAAGTCAATATCATGAGTTATTTCACATCTAATTCCATTATCTTTGATTTTATATGTAGTAATTCTATCAGTAAAATTTTCATTTTTCATTAACGACCATAGTTTTTATCTTTATAAAAAGTCGCTACAGGTTGACTACTTCTTGAATTTGTTTTGTATAGTACGTTAAGTTTATTCTGTTTATCAATATTGTAGATAGCTATAGGACTCACTAAATTACTATTTTCGAAGATTAACATTTCATCCTGTCCATCTTTATCCATATCAAAGTACGCAAATTTTAGATACTCCTTATTCTTACCTGTAAAATTATAACGCTCAATAGCATAGTTATTAAGTTCGTAATCAAACTTAGTTTCACCAGTATCCATTGCTTCTTTATATTTTTATTATAGGTGAATATAATTCATTATCTTTTGAAATTTTGCTATTAGAATTGTAAAATAAGAATCCACCACTCAGCAGCGAGAAGCACAACACCAAGAACTTGCAAGTATTGGTATCAATTTTGAACGTTTTCTAGGGGAATATTATTCATATCATATCCTTGCAGGGATTACTTTGATAATATCCTTGATTATTATAATTTTGATTGTAATATCCTTGATTTCCAGCGTTATTGTAGTTTTGATACTGTTGATTGTAGTTCTGCTGACTATTATTATGGTATTGTTTATTGAAAATTTTGTTGATTGTTACTATTTTCGTAATTTGAATAATGTTGATTATCTGAATTACGATTATTTTGATTATTATTGTTATTCATAAAACTCTCTAAAAATATCTTTTCATAAATATTATAAAAATAAAAACTTAATAATTTTAAAGAATAAATAAAAACTCTTAATCCCTTATGTGTACAAAGGAATTAAGAGTTTTATTATTTATTTTGTAACTACGAATGAATACCATCCGTTATCGTAGTTTCCTCTACAAGTTTGAAAACCCATCCCTAACATTTTTCAGAAGCTCGTCTTTCTTTCTCTTCGATAATACCAGAAGTGATGTAGTAACCACCATCTTCTAATAAGTTATACGCATCATCAATCATAAGCTCGATGATACGTGAGCAAGAATATTAGCTACGATAATGTTGTATTTTTAGTCTCTTTTGTAAGAAGACTAGCTTGCTCAACTTCGATTCTTTTCTCAAGGTTATTTAATGCGAAATTCTCAAAAGAAACATCAACAGCAAGTTTATCTAAGTCAACAGCTTTAATATTACCATCAGTTAAATAACTCAGCTGCGATACTTAAAATACCACTTCCACAACCAACATCGATAACATTATCAGTTCTCTTGAACATATTTCTCAAGGTTTTTAATACATGAGAAGTAGTCTCGTGACCACCAGTACCAAAAAGCCATACCTGGATCGATGTTTATAATATATTTTATCTTCAGTATTTTCATATTCACGCTATGTAGTATTTTAATAACGAATTTTTCACCGATATTAAGAATATCAAAATAATCTTTCCAAGAATTTTCCCAATCACTATCTTGAATAATAGTAGTTTCAATCTTGAAGAAATCTCCGATGTTGATATTTTTCACACTAAAGCAAGAAAGCTCAGCTTTCCAAAACAGCTTTGAAAGTTTCTTCATCAAAATTTAGTTCATTGATGTATCCTTTAACGATAACCCCAACTTCAGGATAATCAGCAGGACTGAAAGCTCAACGATAGTACCGGAAATCATCGTGTAAGTTCTCCTCAAGAGTGAGTAGGATCCTCAATAGCAACCCCAGTTGAACCATAATCAAGAAGAATAGACTCAACTATTTCACTAGCTTCATTAGTAGTATGAATGTGTAATTTCAACCCAATTTTCCATTTTATACCCTCACAAATATTTTATTTTTACATATTAACTCAGAGTATTCTAGTAATTTCCATACCTACATATTATAGCATTTTCATTATTTGAAAGCAACTGAAAAGGATGCGGTAGTCGTTATTATTTCGAGTGGAGAATACACGAAGAAATATTTACAGAATAGCGTACGCTAAATGAAACACTAATCTTAACGAACAAAGAGGAAAAAGATTAGAATGTTTTCACTGCTAACTATTTAGAATAAATAAATAATATATATTTTAATGGGAATTAGTGAATATATGAGAATTTGTAGCATAATAGTGCTTAATTGTGTTATAATGTATAAAACCGACTATTTGAGGGCAGAAGGTTCCTGTCGCACCCGAAAGTGCCGAGATTGCGGTAGTTGTTTATATTTCGAGTGTAGAATACACGGAGAAATATTTACGAATAACGTACGCAACAGAAACACTAATCTTAACGAACAAAGAGAGGAAAAAGATTAGATGTTTCCCTCGCGGAGAGTCAAATAGGGATATTGAGAGCATCCAGAAAATGGGTGCTTTTAGAAAATAGTGTAAAAATTATTAAAAATATTGAGGTGTATTTGAAATAATCGGTTTTCATACAAATAAAAAGGAGTTGATCTAAAAGATTTGAATTTTTACTAAGTGTATATGAAAACTTATAGACTGAGTGGTTTATTGATATCTAAATTCGCTTTATAAAGCTTTTTAGATATCTAATAAACTTTTGCGGGAGTGACTCGACAAATCGATTTCTTTGAAATCGCGATGAGTCACTCCCAAATTATATAAAATTCTTGACAATAATGGACGTTTAGTATAATACAGACTAAGTAAACCGTAATATAAAATATTAGTAAAAGAGACTTTTTATTTCATGTTTTAATTTAGAAGAGAGTTTAATCCATAGGCTGAAAGATTAAATAATAATGATTGAAATAAGCAACACTCTTTATAAAACCGAATATAATTTGAAAGGTATCAAGGAAACTGATATGAATTCGGGTGGCACCACGAAAGCATTAATCGTCCCATGTAGTTAAAAATAACTATATGGGGCGTTTTCTAAAATTATAAGAGGTTTGCTAATATTAGAAAGTTTAAATTGATAAAAATATGGAGGCACTTATGACACAATTACGAAAGAACAAGTAGTACATCATCATCTTTCTAGATTAGAAATCCAAGAAATGAAGTAGATGGGTACATCGAAAAATTAGAAAAAGTTGTAGATTTATTTAACACAATCAACAGCGCACCAACAGAAAATGTAAAACCAACTTATCACGTTCTAGACTTAGTTAATGTATTTAGAAGACGTAGCTCATGATGGAATGGATAAGAAGAAGTTCTTTAAAAACTCTCTAAAAAGAAACTGAAGCAGGACAATTCAAAGTACCTACTATTATTGAATAAAAATAAGGAGATAATTTAATGAGTTTATTACATGAATCAATTGAAAGTTTAGAGCAAAACTTCAAAAATAAAGAGAAATTAAACCAAGTGATTTATTAAAAGAATCACTAGACAGAATTAAAGCTACTGATGAAAAAGTAGGTTCATTCATTACAGTAACTGAAGAAGTAGCATTAAAAAACAAGCTGAAGCTTTAGACCGTGCTCAAGAAAGAGGATCGCGTTGAAAGTAAATTATTACAGTATCCCAATGGGAATCAAAAGATAACATTGTTACAAAGAGACATTCAAACAACTTGTGCATCAAAATTTAAAGGATTTAATCCAATTTTACGATGCAACAGTAATGAACAAACTTAACAAAGAAAACCCAATCCTTTTAGGAAAATTTGAAAACATGGACGAGTTCGCAATGGGTGGTTCTACAGAAACATCATACTACAGACTAACTCGTAACCCTCATGACTTTGAGATGCAGTACCAGGAGGATCAAGTGGTGGTTCAGCTACAGCAGTAGCAGCAGGACAAGTTAGCTTTACTCTAGGAAGTGACACTGGTGGTTCTGTACGTCAACCAGCTTCATACTGTGTGTGGTTGGATTAAAACCAACTTACGGACGCGTATCTAGTTTGGATTAGTAGCTTTCCTTTCATCGTGACCAAATCGGACCAATGACTCGTACAGTTAAAGATAACGCTCGTGATTAGAAATCATCTCAGGATTAGACGCTAATGATATGACTAGTGCACCTGTAGAAGTACCAGAATTCAGCAAAATCATCACTGGAGATATCAAAAGGAGAAAATCGCTCTTCCTAAAGAATACTTCGGTGCTGGAATTGATGAAGAAGTTAAACAAGCAGTACTTGAAGGTGTTAAATACTTAGAAAGCCAAGGAGCTATTGTAGAAGAAGTAAGTCTTCCAAACACAGACTACGCTATCTCAACTTACTACATCATCGCTTCTGCTGAAAACAAGTTCAAACCTTTCTCGTTTTCGATGGTGATTCGTTATGGATACAGAAGTCCAAAACGCAACAAACCTTGAAGAAATCTACACACACGTGGAGAAGGATTTGGAGCTGAGGTTAAACGCCGTATCATGTTAGGAACATACGTATTATCATCAGGATACTCGATGCATGCATACTACAAAAGACACAACAAGTTCGTACACTAATCAAACAAGACTTTTGATAGAGTATTCGAAAAGAATACGATGTAATCATTAGACCAGCTGCTCCAACTGTAGCATTCAACATTGGAGAAGAAGTTGGAGATCCAATTAAAATCTACGCTAACGATATCTTAACAATCCCAGTAAACATGGCTGGATTACCAGGTATCAGTATTCATGTGGGATTCAAAAGGTAACCGTCCAATCGGTATGCAAATCATTGCTAAAACCATTCGCAGAATCTACACTATACGATGTAGCGTATAACTTTGAACAACACTACAACTTACACGATAAAAAAATAGAATTATAATAGGAGAAACAAGATGCATTTTGAAACAGTAATTGGACTAGAAGTCCATGTAGAATTAAAAACAGATTCAAAAATATTCTCACCATCTCCAGCTCACTTTGGTGCAGAACCAAAAACACTAACACAAACGTTATCGACTTAGGATGCCCAGGGTACTTTCAGTAGTAAACAAAAGAGCGGTAGAATGGGGGATGAAAGCAGCAATAGCGCTTTCAACATGACAGTAGCTCGCGAGTCAAAATTGATAGACTACTTATCCAGATAACCGAAAAGCATACCATCTCACAATTTGACCAACCAATCGGAGAAAATGGTTGGATAGATATCGAAGTAAACGGAGAAACAAAACGTATCGGTATTACACGTGCTCACCTTGAAGAAGATGCTGGTAAATTAACTCACAAAAATGGTTATTCACTAGTTGACCTTAACCGTCAAGGGACACCACTTATCGAGATCGTATCTGAGCCAGATATCAGAACTCCAGAAGAAGCATATGCTTACTTAGAAAAATTACGTTCAATTATTCAATATATCGAAGTATCTGACGTTAAGATGGAAGAAGGATCAATGCGTTGTGACGCGAACATCTCTATTCGTCCTTACGGGTCAAGATGAATTCCGGTACAAAACTGAGCTTAAAAACTTAAACTCATTCACTTTTCGTTAAGAAAGGTTTAGAGTACGAAGAAAACATCAAGAACAATGTTATACTTTCAGGTGGAGTAATCAACCAAGAAACTCGTCGTTTTCGATAGTGAAACAGGAACAACTAAACTTATGCATGTTGAAAGGTTCAGATGATTACCGTTACTTCCAGAGCCAGATATCGTACCTATGATCATCTCTGATGAATGGATGGAAGAAGTAAGAAAACTATTCCAGAACTTCCAGATGTAATCAAAAGAAGATACCAGAAAGAACTTGGCTTACCTGCATACGATGCACACGTACTTACATTAACTAAAGAAATGTCAGACATGTTCGAACAAACTGTAGCTTTTGAGGAGCAGATCCAAAACTAACTCTAACTACTTAATGGTAGATGTGAATGCGTACTTAAACAAAGTTCAACAAGAACTTAAAAGAAACAGCATTAACTGCAGAAGGTTTACGGGAATGATTAAATTAATCACTGACGAGAACAATCTCAAAAGTAAAATCGCTAAAAAGTATTCGCAGAACTTATTGAGCGCAGTGGAGATGCTGACAAATCGTTAAAGAAAAAGGTCTTGTACAAGTATCAGATAGTGGACAATTATTAGCTTGGGTTAACGAAGCATTAGATAACAATCAAAATCTATCGAAGACTACAAAAACAGTCGTGACCGTGCGATTGGTTTCTTAGTAGGTCAAATCATGAAAGCCTCAAAAGGACAAAGCCAACCCACAAAATGATCAACAAAAATGTTATTAGAAGAAAATCGCAAAACGATAATAACGAAAATAATAAACGAACTCGGAAGCAAGGAGAAATCTTTGTTTCGAGGTTTTTGTTGTATCTGGTGTAAAGCGACTTAAATATAAACAGAGCAGGAATTAGTTAAAAATAGATTTTAATAGAAAAGAGCGGATGTTGGGAAATAAAACTGGACATTCGTATATGAGAGAGTGGACATTGAGTAGTAAAACTGGATATTCGAACAAAATAGTGTGGATATATGAAAAATATCAAATCTTCCTATTGATATATTATAATTTTACTTTCATGCTCCTTTCATAGTAAAATAGGAAGTGTAAAAAGCAAAATAAATGAGGTGAATAGATTTGAAATTTAAAGAAATTGAAAGCTTACTTAATAAGAATAATGGAATACTGACAATAAAAAGAAGCAGAGGAGAATGGGATATACAGAGGATCAATTAAATACTTTACTGAAAAGGAAATTAGAAAAAGTAAGTCGAGGTGTTTATGTATCACCAGGAATTTTTGAAGATGAATTTTGTAGTTCAGAACAGATTTAAGAAGGGAATATATTCGCTAGAAACTGCATTGTACTTGTATGATTTAACTGATAGAACTCCTAGTGTTTTTAACATGACATTTTCCAAAAAGGTTATAATTTAACTAATCCAAAAAGAATGGAATAAAAGTGTAAATCTATAAAAGAAGATCTTTATGAGTTGGGGAAAAGAAGAAACATAAAACACCGAATGGATATAATGTTTATGCTTATAACATTGAAAGAACATTAATAGATATAATTCGCCCGATTAACGAGAATAGATATCCAAGTAATATCGCATGCATATAAAACATATATAAAAAGAAAGAGATAAAAATATCCCTTTATTATCAATGTATGCTGAGAAATTAGAGTAGAAGATAAATTAAAAGTTATTTAGAGGTATTATTATGATAAATATTATGCAACTAAAAGCAAAGATAAAAATATCAAAAGAAAAATATTTCTGCACAATTAGTTTTACAAAATTATATGATGGAGAGATTTATTGAGAGAATAGCCTTATCTGATTTTCAAGATCAAATGATAATAAAAAGGTGGATTATTGATATCTTCAATAGTAGGATTAGATAGTCGAGCTACTATGGATATAGATATGACCTTAAAGGAAAGCCTGTAAATGAGTCATTTATATTAGACTATATAAATGAAATTTCTAGAATTAATATTAATGATGAAGTAAAATTTGATGTAGTTAGTATCACAGAAATCCGTGAAATGGATGATTATTTTGGTTTTAGGGTATCATTAGTAGCGAGCATAGGAACTATGAAAATTCCTTTAAAAATTGATATCACAACTGGGGATAAAATTATTCCTTCAGAAATTTCATATGAATATCCTCTTATGTTTGAAAATGAAGTATCAAAATTAAAGCTTACAATTTAGAAACAATTTTAAGTGAAAATAGAAACAATAATTTCAAGAGGAAATCAAAAATACTAGAATGAGAGATTTCTATGATGTATATATACTACTAAAATTGAAAAGTAAAAATATAGATTATAACATATTAAGATTAGCTATAGAAGAAACTTCCCAAAAAGAGATAGTTTAAATTTACTTTTTGAATTATAAAGAAATTATTTCAAATATAGAAAATAATAATGAAATGTTAGTCCGTTGGGAAAAATTATCGAAATAGCTTTAATTATGCTAGAACAATAGATTTTAATGAAATATGTAAATTATTAACGGAAATATTGGAGAAAATAGATATAAAATAATAAAATATAAATAAATATCTTTATAGAATTATTAAATAAAGATATCAAAAATAGATTTTTAATCAAAATTTTGAGTACATCTTTTATATTAATATTAATTATTTACACTTCACAAACTCAACAATTTCTGAAATAGCCTTTGTTGCTTCTGGTATTGGGAAGGCAGGATATACGTGGTTTAAATTTTTGTACCGATTTCGAATTCAGTCTTAGCTGTTTTGCTTCACGAAGTTTTTCAGCTAATAATGCTATGTCAGGATATAATAATTCACGCGTACCAGAGAATAGAAAGCACCTCTGGTAAACCTCTCATCTCACCATATAATGGAGAAACCTTCCAATCTGATAAGTCTGCATCACCAGCCCAAGATTTAGCATCAGCTAGTAAAGTGTCTACGTGTAGTAGAGGATCTTTTAATATATATAATATCAGGATTTGACATTGTTAAAATCAACCCATGGACTTAGTAAAATCAGACCTTTAGGAAGAATAATATTATTTTTAACAAAATCTTGAACTAATCCTAGAGCTAAGCCACCACCAGCACTATCTCCCCATAACATAGATATCTTTATCTGGATTCTCAGTAACGTAATCTGTATATAATTTTGTTAGAAGTTCATAGCTATCTTTATAAGGATAGAATGGAGCTAGACCGTAATCAGGAATAATAACTTCAGCATCAGCCTCTTGAGCTATCTATCAGCCATCTCCATTGAATATCTACGAATTCATGAACGTAAGAACCACCATGAATATAGAAAATAGTGGAGTTAGAGCCATTTACACTATTTAAAATGCAAACCTGTCTATCAGAAACAATTCTAGTATAAAACTTAGATTTAGTATCGAATTCATATACATTTACAGTTTCTTCGTTCTTATCTTCTTTTGTTTTTCTAGTCTTTTAGTTTTCATCTATATTTCTTAGTTTCTTATATTTATTACCAAGATATAACTCGATTAAACCAGCTTTAGCACTACGTTTATAACGTAATTTCTGATACCCTGCATAACTACCTACTAATGCAGGTAATGTTGCGACAATTGATGCTACTGAAACAACTTTTTATTAAATTTTCCCATTTTAATCTCCTCTTATTTACATAATGTAAGTGTTTTTATTTATTTACAACTATAGTTTATCAGAAAATAAAGCGATTGTAAAAATAAAAATCTGAAGGAAATGGAATCAAATAAAAAGAAAGTTGGAAGTTTACTCCAATTAAGGGTTAAAAAGATAAAAGTAGGAAGTGAACTTCCAATTCAGGGTAAAAGATGGGAGTTGGAAGTCTGCTCCAATTTAATGTGAAAAAGGTAAAAGTTGGAAGTCTACTCAATTAATGAAAAATATGGTATGATAATGTTAATATGATAATCAATTTAACGAAAGGAGAAAATGTATATAAGAGATAATTATTTTAAGTAAACTAATTCTCGTTCAAAGATACAGATTTTATAAAAGTTATCACTGGAGTTAGGCGTTCAGGAAATCGGTCTGTATTAAAACAATATAGTAATTATTTATATGAACAAGGAATAAATAAAGAAAAATGTAATTTATATAAATCTAGAAACATTTGGTATCAACATATAAAAAATTCTAGAAGAATTCTCAGAGATTCTAAAAGAGTTGTTACCAAATAACGGAAAAGTATATTTATTAATAGATGAAGTTCAATTTGTTGATGGTTGGCAAAAGTGATTAATGAAGTTTAAGAGTTAGTTTTGATATAGATAGTAATAACTGGATCAAACGCAAAAACTGTTATCGGGTGACTAGCTACCTTACTTAGTGGAAGATATGTAGAAATAGAAATATATCCATTTTCATTTTAGAGTATTTAGAAATAAATAACATTGACATTAATTCTAGAATTGTAGATTCTGCGTATAAAGATTATGAAAAATATGGAGGATTCCCAGGAGTTGTGTTGTCACCTGAAGCCATAAAGACAACTATTTTATCAGGAATTTATGATTCGATATATTAAACGATATAGCAATAAGAGGATCTCAGTGAAAAGACACGTTAGCTTTTAAAGAGAGTGGTTGCATTTTTAGCTGATAATGTGGGTCAATTAATAAATCCTACAAAAAATATCAAATATGTTAAAACAAGAAAAATTATCAATATCTAATCATACAGTAAATAGATATCTAGAATTATTACAAGATGCCTCATCTATTTTATGAAGCTAAGCCATATGATATTAGAGGTAAAGGGTATTTAAAACAAAACTCTAAATATTTCATAGCTGATAATGGACTTAGAAACCATGCCGTTAGTCATAAAGATGGTAATTTAGGAAATCGATCAGAAAATATCGTATATTTAGAACTTCTGAGACGAGGATATAAAAGTTGATGTAGTTAGATTGGATGATAAAGAAATAGATTTTTATCGCTAAAAGAGATGGGAGTAAATGAATACTATCAAGTAGCATATCAAATTCCAAATAATTCACATGAAACTGATAATTTATTAATGATAAAAAGATAATTATATATAGTAATTACAGGTCGATATGAAGAAATAGACCATATTGATGGTATAGAAATTAAAATATATTGTCGATTGAGTTAATTGAGGAAGAATAATATCTAAAATAATTAAAAGTGTAAATAAAAATAAAAACTCAAAAATTCAGTTGTGAATTTTGAGTTTTTATTTTGGATATTCTTTTTAAAAATTTACTAGTCGCTTATTACTATCTAATTAAATAGTAGTTTGTGATATATGCATTCACGATATCGCGCAGTTGTTCGTCTGATAATCGTCTTAATGCTGGGAAGGCGATTGTTGATAATTCTACTAGGTTATCAATATTTTTCTGTGAATTCTTCTTGATCAATCTCTTCAGTATTGTTAGAAAATAGAATGAATAATTTACTAGCTTCATCATCTGTAAGACCTCTATTTTCACATGCTAGATAAAATGAAGGTTCTTCGTTGAATCTATCTTTTATGTATTCATTAATCTCATATACAGCTGATTTAATAGTGAAGCGGCTAGGAGATAAAATCAGGACTTTCAACGTGTTTTGTTTTGTTTCACTTCAAAAAGGTATACCACCTTCATTAACAGCTTTTGTAGAGAGTTTATGCTAATGGCAGTTTTCAGATTTAATCAAGACTAAAAGAATAAATCTTCAGCATCATTTTTAATTCATCATCAATAGTTAAAACAATTTTTCGATTCACCTCATTTTTAAACTCTCCTTAGTTAATACATTAATTTTAACGTAGAATGATTAATTTTTCAAAGAGAACTTTATATGAAAAAGTTAAACTCAAGGATATATACAAGAATAAAGAAAAGTTGTAAAAGACATATAAGAATAACTAGTAAATATGTTCATAATAGAATGTAAGAAAATTAGGATTGAGAGGATCTTTTATGAATTAAATTATTAGCGATGAGAAGAAAACTACAATGCATTATCTGAAGTTAGTAACGCAGCATTTAGTTTAGACCCAGTATCAGATGAAAAGATTGGTAGAAATCGCATTGTAAATGAACAGTTAGGATATGAACTGTATGATAAACTAGATAAAAAGAAAGTTTAGTAGCAGACTTCTCAACTACGTCAAGAGAAATGTTTAAATATACTCTAGATAAATCAAAATTCTTAAATGATAGACTAGAAAGCGTTAGTAGAACATTGTGCACGACATATTAGTAGATGTAGTAAAAGCACATGAGAACTTCGATTCAATGGAAACATACGAACTATATACACTAGCATTCCGAAGTAAATGAAAAACTAGGATATAGACTATTTAGAGATATCTATTCATACAGCTTAAGACGTGACTTCGAAAGAGTAGCAAAAAGCAGTAGAAATATACAAAAAGAAGGTAAAAATAACGAAGTTTATTAAGTAGGGAGTTTGGTAGGGATACTGAGAAATACTATATAAACATTAAGAAATTATTTTATAATCATGAAAAATAAACTTCATATCAAAATTAAAAATCAATGGGGAATAGACTATGCTTAAATTGAAAAAGATTAATAGAAACAATGTATTAGAAATTTTTGAAATTAGAAGTTTTTCGATAATCAGAAAAGTTTTGTAGCTACAAATAATAGTAGTATCATAGATGCGTATATAGCAATTACTGAGAATAATGATGTATTTACATTTGGTATCCATAAAGAGGATACACCTATTGGATTTTTAATGATAGGTTTTGATGTGAATTCAGATGATGAGAGCGCTCCTAAGATTGCTAAAGGAATTATAATATATGGCGTCTTATGATAGATAAGAAAATTCCAAGGGAAAAAGGATTTGGTAGGAAAGCAATGGATTTAGCTTTAGAATTTGTTAATACTTTTCCTTGTGGAACAGCAAAAATATTGTTGGCTATCTTATGAAAGTTATAATAATGTAGCAAGACAACTCTATAAGTCAGTTGGTTTTGTAGAAACTGATGAAAAAGATGGAGAAAAGAGATAGTAGCTATTTTAGAATTATAGTAAAAATAGTTATTTTTCTTAGTTATAATATAATAATTTTCGATTCTAATACTTAATATATAGAATAGTCTTACGAAGACAGAAAAATAGTGATTTAAGTATTGATAGATTAAAAGGTAATGTATGAGTGTAATTTTATAACGGCGATTCAAGTAAATTTATTTATATTAAATAATCATCTTTCCCGGTCAAAAGGTAATAGCCCCCAAAAATTTGTACAAGAAAATTTGGACTAGTTATATTGTAATATTTAAATTGATGAAAAGCATAATTTTGATGTATTATAAATCAAAATAAGACAGTGATTGGAAAATAGACAGATGAAGTGTCTAATGATTTTTATGGAGTTAAATCTGAAATAAGCTGAAAGTAGTGAATCAGTTAGTGTAGATGAAGTTTTTGGAGAATTGTTTAAAGAATTATTAAATGATTAAAATTCTAAATTGTTATGTGGTATATAAAGGAGAAAATTAAAATTATAAATATGTGAAATATTATTATATATGATTTTAGAGTATGCATTAATTATTTTATATATTTTTAAATTTAGTAATTAAAAATGTAAAATTGATTTTATAAGAGAGGAGAAAATAATGGGTTTAAATACATGGTTTAGAAAATTCCATGAAAAATATTTATATAAAAACGATGTTGTAGAAAAATTAATTTAAGGTATAGGACAATAACTAATCGTATAAATAAAGAATATTGGAACAGTGATTCATATACAAACAATTCTTTTATACTGGATCTTATGCTAGAGGGACTGAAATCAAAACTAGTGATATTGATGTAGTTGTAGTATTACCTCAAGTAGTCAAAGAAAGATTTGACAGGAGATGTGGAAATATACAATCTCAATTTTTATCTGAAGTAAAGAAAAATTACAAAAATCTTATCCGTCTTCAGAAATCTCATCAGATGGTCAAGTTATAGTAATTCAGTTTTCTGATGGAATGAAATTTTGAAGTAGTTCCTGTATTTGGAATTAACCGATAGACTTTTTACTATGCTGACACTAATAATGGTGGATTTTGGAAATCAATGTCTCGAAATTGGAAATTGATTATTTTAATATGAGACATTCTGACTATAATTATACGATGAAAAATTATGTAGGATGATAAGAGCGTGGAAAGAACATAATAATATTACTATTTTCAGGAGAATTAATTGATACAATGGTATACAATTTTTATAAGGATGCAATGTATGTGAAAAAGGACCCTTATTTATACTTTGATTATATAAGTAGAGACTTTTTAAATATATAGAAAAATGCTCATATGCAGTGGCCTGTCTTTGGAAGTGATAGATTGCTTAGAGTTAAATATCCTTACTTATTTGAAAGTGAATCAAAAAAGCGTTGGATGCCGCTGAATATGCAATTGAATGTGGTGAAAAATATCCATATTTAGCACATGGAGGAAATTTATGGATCAAGATTTGGAAATTAGAGAAAAATAGAATGGCAAATAAAAATTCATATGGTAAAAGTATGTTATTCTTTTACATGCCATGAAAAAGAAATACAGAGATTAATTAAATATGAGAAGTGGTTGAAAAATTTACAGATTGTTTTTATCAGCTATATCAGCAGGGGACATTAATTAATACTTTATTTGGGACTAATAACTATTCCAATGCTATTGGTAGTATTTTTGCAACGGCACTTTTAATAATAAATTCAATGAATTTTTAAGTTTGATCTAGGTACTACTATTTCTAAACATAAAATTATATCTAATAAATTATGGTTAATTAGAGAAAAGTATTTATGTCTATTACCGAATTAAAAATGTTAGATATTAAAAGAAATTATAAATAGAAGGGATAATCTTATGCTTGAATCATCGGAAATTTATTCTTCTGCTCGAAGACATCTAGAAAAAGTTATGAAGAGACACAAGAAGCTCTTTAAATATGAAGAAGAGAATTTTTACTGAGGAGAGATAAATTTGTTACTACCTCCCAAGTTTAGAAATCGATAATATAAAGAGAGATAATGTTTTGTATTTGGAAAATACTTTTAGGTTTAAAATGTAATATGTAATTGAAATAAACTTATTTATTTATAGTTCTGTAAAGTTAACTAAACTAATAACAAAGTTAGACTAAAAATTCTGAATATGTATATTTTAATATGTAGCATTTATGATATAATTAAAAAAAGTACGATAAAAATTTAGTAAGGAAATATAGGTTAATGGCAAAGAAAGAAGTAAAATACAGATTTGTGGGTTTATGATTTATTAAAAAGAAGCTAAAATAAATGATAAATTTACAGCTCAAGGAAGTAATATAAAAGAAATTCACGAAGCACTACAAAACAGCGTCCAAGCGTGGAACTGGTAAAGTAGATTTCCTGAATATGTAGGTGTAGTTAAAAATTTCTTAATAGTAATTGAAGATAAAGCGGATACAAATAAACATATAGATTTAACAGATAAAAGAGATAATCAGTGAAAAAGTAGCTAGTGTTTGTGATTATGCTGTAAATGGTGCATTGTTTTATGGAAAGCACCTTGCCAAAAAAATACAAATTATAAAGAAATAATTGCTAGGTATTAGTGAAAATGAAAAAATCATAAAAATTACCCTATTTATATAGATGATAGAGGGAATTATAAAGTCCTTGATGATTTGGAAACTCTAATCTCATTTAGTGAAAAATATTGAAGAGTATTATACTAAAGAAATTTTAAAGAAGATACTCAAAAAGAAAAGAAACAGCTGAAATTTTTGAAAGATGCAAGTGAACTTCATGAAGATTTAAGAAATTATGGAAACTTAGAAGAAAAAAGTAAACCTTTTAGTAGTGTCTGGGATACTGCTTGCACTTCGAGAAATTGAGTACAAAAACTTTAGTATAGATAGTTTAATTGGTGACACACAAAAACTGACGGTCAAAAAAATATGATGCTATAGAAGCAAATTTGGGGCGTGCAAATGTTTCACCACAAGTTAAGAAAAATAAACTATTAAGTCAATTCTCAATTATCCGTGACAATGTAAAAATAAATGAAGTAAATCCTAATCTAGGGAAGACACCACTAAAACATTTTTACAGAATTTTTTTATATGAAAGTATCTATCATAGTATTAAATACAATAATTCATCAGAAGATTATCTTGGTAGATTTTTATGGAGAATTCATGTCGTATAGTGGAGGAGATGGACAAAATTTAGGAATTGTTTTGACTCCTAAACATATTACTGAACTATTTTTGTGATTTATTAGACTTAAAAACCAAGTGACAAAAATACTTGATCCATGCTGTGGTACGGCAGGATTTTTTAATTGCTGCTATGCAATATGGTGAGTCAAACAGATGATGAAGGTCAAATCAAACATATTAAAAAAATACCAACTTTTTGGAATAGAAGAACAATCGTATATGTTTACTATTGCTACAACTAATATGATTTTACGTGGAGATGGAAAAAGTAATCTAGAGAATGGCGACTTCTTGGCAGAAAATCCAGCACAACTACAATTAAAAGGATGTAATATAGGTATGATGAATCCACCTTATTCAATGGGATCGAAACAAAATCCTAACTTGTATGAAATTAATTTCACAAGACACTTATTAGATTCGTTAGTTGAGGATGGGCGTGCTGCTATAATCGTTCCACAAAGTACTTTTACTGGAAAAACAAAAGATGAACAAAAATCAAAGAAGAAATTTTTAAAAAAATCATACATTAGAAGGTGTTATTACTCTTTAATAAAAATACTTTCTATGGTGTAGGAACTAATCCATGTATTGCCATCTTTACTGCGCATAATAAACACCCTAAAAATAAAGTGTAAATTTATTAACTTTGAAAATGATGGATATATAGTAAGTAAACATATTGGACTTATTGATGATGGTTCACACAAAGATAAAAACAACATTTGCTTGATGTATGGTTCGGAAGAAACGAAGCACCTATAAAATTTTGTGTAGAGACAACAGTTGAAGCAACTGACGAATGGTTACATTCTTTCTATTATTTCAATGATGAAATTCCAAGTGAAGAAGATTTTAGAAAAACTATTGCTGATTATTTAACGTTTGAAGTAAATATGATAACTCATGGACGAGGATATTTATTTGGGATAGAAGAATATGAAGAAGAATATAAAATAAAAAGAAACAGTATTAAAGGTTGCAGAAAGTGAGGAAGACTATGAGTAAGTTAACTTTGGACAGTGTAGAATGGGGAGAATTTTTATAGGGGAGAAATAGGGGTATTTGAAAATAACATCTACATCTAGTGGCATAGATAAAAATAAATTAAATCAAAGTGAAGGAAATATACCATACATAACAAGAAGTGAAGAAAATAATGGTATTAATCTTTTTGTAAGTGACGAACAAGACTCTAAATATCAAAAAGATACAGGTGGTGTAATCACTATTGGTCTTGATACTCAAACTGTTTTTATCAACCTCAAGAATTTTTATACAGGCCAGAATATTCAAGTTTTTAAGAAATAAAAAGTTATCTAAATATTCTGCTTTTATTTATTATTCCATTATTAAAAATACAAATGGAAAAATTTAATTGGGGAGTAATGGAGCTACTCTCACAAGATTAAAGAGAACTAGAATAATTCTTCCTATTAACTCAAAAGGTAATCCTAACTGGCAATTTATGGAAGATTACATAAAACATGAGATGAAAAACAATTTCAGAAGGTAATTACTTACTATGAAAACAAACTATTGAAACTAGGTTTTAAATTACTTGGTTAGGATGTAGAGTGGAAAGAGTTCTGGACGGAAGATATTTTTAGATATAAAAATCTGGAGTACGTTTAACGAAGCTAGACCAAATTGATGGTAATATACCATTTATAGGAACTAGTAATGCGAATAATGTAGTAACTGGATTTGTGGAAAATACAAATAAAAAGTTTAGATCGTAATGTATTAGGTGTCAACTATAATGGAAGCGTTGTAGAGAATTTTTATCATTCAAACGAATGAATTTTTCAGATGATGTAAAATGAATTAAGTTTAAAAATAGAGAATATAGTGATGAATTTACATATTTATAACTAAATGAGATCTTATATTTTTCTTGAAACTCCATATTAAGGATATAATATACTCTTTTTATTTTGAAGTGATTCGAGTAAAGAGGGTATATTTATTTTAGAATAAATACATTCCTTTGTTATTTATGTTATAATAAAAAAATAACAGATTATATTAATTATCAAAATAAAGGAATTGTTAAATGGAAAATTATAATGAGTTACTAACTCTTAGGAATAAAATAGAAAACACGCTAAATTATCAATTATCACTAAGTAATTTAGAATTATATCACAGCAATCTATTTGCTGTTGTTCTGGAAAAGTCTGAATTTATTAATCATAAGTTTTTTAGTGATGTTATTGATATTAATAAAAATTTACAGATTTGAAGGTATATAGAGAAAAACTCGATTGATTTAACTATCGAGATTATTGATGAGGATGGACAGACTCATGTAATTTTTATAGAAAATAAAGTTAAGTCTTTACCTGATGAAGGTCAATTAATTCGTTATTCTGAAAAGATACTAATGCTAAAGGGATACTTTTTAGTTTAGTTGAACCTGGATTTAATCTTCCTGAAAGTTGGTTTAGAAGAAGTTATGTTGAGTTAATTGAGTATTATCGTAATTTGCTTGATAAAGTAGATGAGACTTTTAGATTATTTTTTAAAAAGATTATATTGAATATATGGAGAATGTGGAAGAATTTATAGGAAAGGTAAGTTATGGAGAATCATACTTTTAGAAGAATCTAGTAATAAAGGTACTTTGAAGGTGATGAGATTAAGGTCAGTTATTGAGAAGATTCATTATGCGAATTTACAGAATAAGATTGCTAATTTAGGATATAAAACATACTCTGGTAGAATAAAGGGAGGACATCATTTTGGGATTGATCTTCCCTATCGAAGGTACTACGTCATCATTTGATATTCAGATACAAGGAAATCAGTATAGATATAAGGTTAATTTTTTTCTCTTGAAGATAAGGAAAAATTAGGTGATTTAGAAAGAATATGTGATAGTATAAAAGAAAAACTTGTCTGTATCATTTCAATCTAGAGGATAATCCAATTTTACAAAAATCATCTTCAAGATGGAAGACATATGATAAAAAGATTTTTATGATTATGCACTTATAAAAAAACATGTATCTAGTGAAGAGTTGATTAATTATATAAAAACAGATGTTAAGAAAATTGAAGCGCATCTGAAAATTGTTAAAGAAAATTATTTTTGGAAAATATGGCTTAAGGATAAAATAGATTATTCTATTGGTCGGTAATATATGAGTACATAATATAATAAACATCATAGGAGAACTTAATGAAACTAAGAAAAGAGAAATTTGTCATCGACAATAAAGAATGTATTGGATATATTTCAGAGAATACACAATATTTACTAATACAACCTGTTGATGAACACGATATAGAAGTATTGGATAACGAAGTAGCAGAAATTCTAGAAAAACTGATAAACAATTTTCACTTATTGCTTTTTTAAAATAGAGGATTGGAATAATGAACTTTCTCCTTGGCAAAGCACCTCCGGCATTTGAAACAAATCTTTCGGATTAGGTGCTAAAGATACTTAGAATTTATTGAAAGTAATTTAATACCAATTGCTAAAGAAAGATACGATTTTTCTGATGATGTTCAGGTGATATTAGGTGGCTATTCTCTAGCGGGATTATTCAGCCTTTGGAGTGTTTATAAGTCAAATACATTTTCAGGGATTGCTGCAGCTTCTCCTTCCGTTTGGTTTAATGGTTGGGAAAGAATTTATGAATAATAATACGCCATTAAGTAATACTATTTACCCTAAGTTTAGGAGATACTGAAGAGAAAACAAAAATAAAGTAATGTCTGCTGTTGGAGATAATATTAGAAAAACAAGAAGAACTATTAAAAATGATAAGGTAAAATACAATATTAGAATGGAATAAAAGGTGGTCATTTCAGTAATTCAGATTTACGTGTAGCTAAAAGCTTTTGTATGGTGTATGGAAAAATTCGTGTTAGAATTACTTTGAGTTTTGAGTAGATTAAAAGTGTAACGTGAATATAGTAGTAAAAATTCCAACATATAAATATATTAGTTTAAAAATTTATGAATAAGAAGGTAAGGATTATGACAGAAAAAGAAAATAATAACGGTAAGAAACTTAGTGAGATAATTTTTTGGTGATAAATATAAACCTACTGATATTGAAAATCTTTCAGATAAGGAATTACGAGCAACAAGATTTGTAGATGGATGGACAGATGAAGAGATAGAGAGAATTATAAAAGAATGGGAAAAAGAGGATTGTAGTTATATAAAAATATAATATAGACTCATTTTTAAAGTTAATTCGTGATTCTAGAAGTATTTGTAGTTGATAAGTATAGAACTGGGGTAGAATAAAATGAAAATTACATTATTAAAAAGCAACGGAATCTGATATGAAAGAAATATGGGAAATGCAGGTAGAAGCGTTTAAGAGTCTATTAGGGAAGTATCAGGATTTGATGATATGAGTCCAGCGACAGAAAGTTATGAGAATCTTTTGAACAAATATAAACAGCCTTGGACTAGTTACTATTTTATTATTAGAAATAATGAAAAAGTTGGAGTGGTTAGAGTCATAGATAAAAATGATGGAAGTAGAAAACGTATAGCCCCCTATCTGGATTATGCCTGCATTTAGGAATCAAGGACCTGCTCAACTTGCTATTAGAGAAGTTGAAAAAGCTCTATGATTCACATCATTGGCAACTGGATACAATATTACAAGAACAAGGTAATATATATCTATATGAGAAGTTAGGTTATAAAAGAACAGGTGAGATAGAAAATATAAAAGATGGAATGGATATAGTGTATTTAATAAAAAGATTAAAAATGTTGAATCTTATCATCCTATTTTCTCATTCTATTCTTTTCACGTTATAATTAAGTTACTATTACTAGAAATTTTCGGAGGTAACATATGAATGAAGTAATTAAAACGATGCTAGAACATCGTACGACTCTGTAGTTTTGTAAAAGGAAAAAGAACTTCCTAAAGAACATCTTGAGAAAATCATCGCTAGTTCTAAACAAGGATCTAGCTGGATGAATGGTCAACACTATAGTATTATCGTAACTACAGATGAGACTAAACAACAAATTGCTGATTTAATTCGTGATAAAGCACCTGGTAATGCGACCATATTGAGAATTCTGCTGCGTTCTTACTATATTGTTTAGATTATACTAATATTAAACTAGCATTTGATATTGAAGGTGGAGAGTTTGATATTTCTAATCAATACGAACCATTAATTATCGGTACTTTAGATGTTGGTATTGTGATGCAAAATGCCGCTTTAGCAGCTGAGTCTTTAGGATACGGAATTGTTTATTGCGGTGGAGTAAGAGGTTTCGGAGATAAGATTTCTGAATTACTAAATATTCCAGAAAATGCATTGTTCCTATGTGGACTAAGTATCGGTGTTAAAGATGAAGAGTTATCTACGGAAAAAGTGTAAAACCTAGATTACCAGAAGCGGCTAATGTAGGATACAATGAATTCCCTAAATCAAGCGTAGAAGTATTAAAAGAATACTGTCAAACTATGGTAGACTTCGCTGAAGCACGTGAGACAAAAACATGGACTAAGAAATTTGCTGATTTCTATGCACAACCTTCAGGAATAGAAAAAGTAACTAAAGAACTATTAGAAAAGAAAATGGTTTTGTGAGTGAGAAGGAAAAATAAGCTTAAGTAAAATTACTTAAAAATAGATATATTAAAAATGTAGAAGAGTTAATTTAATTCTTAGAAAATAATACCGCTTATTGATGGTACGGGACAAAAATAATTGGCTCGAAAATTATGTTTAGATAAATATAAATTATCGTTGGGGATGGCTCGATAAAATTGATTTCTTTGAAATCACGATTTTGAGCCATTCTTTTCTATAAATCTAATTGACAAACCTCGATACATGTATTATATTTAAGGTGAGCATAAGAAAGGAGAAGTGCTAGTGGTAAAATAATGGTATACATTAATTGTTTATTATTACTAAGTGTAATTATAATTTTTGAATATATAATAAAGAGAGTATCACTTTTATTTTTACCGTTGAGCTAATCATTTATGAAAAAGAATATAAATTAGGTAAAAGAAAATTGGAAATAGAAATTCGTAGAAGTACAAAAAGAATTCGTGCAAGGTGTTTTTCGGAACTTGTATTTTAGGATTACTGATTTATTATTTTTCTTTAGATAAAATAATAAAAATAAAAAGAAAGGGGAAAAATAAATGGCAGAATCAAAAACATCGGAAGCGCAAAAAGAAAGCGAGTAAAGCTTTATTCATGAGAAAAATAAAGAACGTGCTTTAATGAATAATAGAAGAACTGCGGCTAGAACATTTGTTAGACACTATGCAACAAAAAGAGGATATGGAAAAATTTAATAGAAATTTTTAATAATGAGAATCCTAATGCAAAATTGTAGTTAATGTTTTAGTAAATCGTAAAATTATTGATTGTTTATTATATATATATAATCTATGCGTGATTTATTTCACGCTTTTTTTATTACAGACACCTATGTAATTACATAGGGTGTCTTACAGAGCAGATATTTATCTCTCTGAGAAAGTTACCAGTAGAGCATATATTTTATATCTCTAAGATAATATTAAGTATAATATATAGTTTAAAAGCTTTGTCAACATAGGGTTTGTGAGCTTTTTCTTTTTTAAAATTTTTTTCTAAAAACTATTGTCAAAAAGGTCAAACATGTTATAATTTATTTAAGGTCAAAGAAGGTCAAAAATGATAAAAACTTAAAATACATTAAATAAAAACCTTTTAGTTTATTGAGTATTTAGGTGTATCTTTTGAGAGTAGTATCTTTATTTTTATTAGAGATACCAGTCAAAGAATAAAAAGTACCTTTTTGATCTAATAATTTAATCAAAGGAGATTTACAATGGATATTAATAGTTTTACAAATAGTGTGAAAGAAATCTTAGCGAAATCTTCGAATTTGCAACTGAGAAAAAGTCAAAGTATTACGAGTGAGATGTTCTTAAAAGCGGCTCTTACTGGTAGTAATTTATATAGTGATATATTAGGAAGAGTAAATGTTGATAAGGTTTGAATTTAACTCATGAGTTAGATAATGAGATTGCGAAGGTAAAATAGTGTAGAAGGAGATAATATCAATTACGCTAGCTACTTAAGTAATGATTTGAATGCTTTATTAATAGAAGCTAATAAATATAAAGATAAATATGAAGATAAATTTATTTCGTGTGAACACATCGTTCTAGCGAGTTATTTGAAAAATAGTATAGTAAAAATATATCGATAAGGTGACTACGTTAAAAGATTTAGTAGCGGTTATCGATAATATCAGAGGAGTGTAAAAAGTGCTATGAACGAAAATCCAGAAAACAACTACTGAAGTTTTTAGAGAAATATGGTCGTGATCTTGTAGAAGCTGCACGTAGTGGTAAAATTGATCCTGTGATAGACGTGATGAAGAAATAAGAAATGTAATTAGAATTTTTATCAAGAAAAACAAAATAATCCAGTGTTGATAGGGGAACCTGGGGTAGGTAAAACTGCAATTGTTGAAGCACTGGCTCAACGTATGTGTACGCGGTGATGTACCTGAAAGTCTTAAAGACAAAACTGTATTCGAACTTGACCTTACTTAGTTTAGTCGCAGGAGCTAAATATCGTGGTGAGTCTGAAGAACGACTAAAAAGCTGTATTAAAAGAAGTTAAAGAACAAGATGGAAAAATTATTCTATTCATCGATGAAATTCATATGCTTGTTGGTGCTGGTAAAACTGACGGAGCAATGGATGCTGGTAATATCTTAAAACCAATGCTTGCTCGTGGTGAACTACACCGTATCGGTGCTACAACTCTTAATGAATATCGCCAATATATCGAAAAAGATTCTGCATTAGAACGTCGTTTCCAAAAAGTTCTTGTTAAAAAGAGCCTACTGTAGAAGATACAATCTCAATTCTACGTGGTCTTAAAGAAAGATTCGAAGTTTATCACGGTGTGAAAATTCTGACCGTGCGATTGTAGAAGCTCGCTGAATTATCTAACAGATATATATACTGATAGATTCTTACCGACAAAGCTATCGACTTAATCGACCAAGCTTGTGCTACTATTAAAACTGAAAACTCTTCTAATCCAGCTGAATTAGATACAATAAATCGTAAAGTTGTCAACTTGAGATAGAAGAAAAAGCCTTAAGTGGTGAAAATGATGATGTATCTACAAAAGACGTTTAGAAAAACTTAAAAGAAGAGTTGGCTAATCTAAAAAGAAGAACAAAAATAAACTTCAATTACAAGTTGATAGTGAAAAAGAAAATTATCAGCTGTTAAAATCTTCGTGAAAAATCGATAGAGTTAAATTAGAGTTAGAACAAGCTCAAAAATAGCTATGATTTAGAAAAAGCTCTGAGTTACAATATTCTACTTTACCAAAATTAACTCCAAGAGTTAGAAGAATTTAGAAGAAAAATCTAAACATGAAGAGTACAAACTTCTAAAAACAAGAAGTTACTGAAGATGAGATTGATTTATCGTAGTCAAATGACTGGTATTCCTGTAACTCGTCTAGTAGAAAGCTGAAAAAGAAAAATTATTACATCTAGCTGACACTATTCATGAAAAAGTAGAGGTCAAGATGAAGCTGTAGGAGTGTAACTAACGCAATCTACGTTCTCGTGCTGGTATCGCAGATCCTAACAGACAATCGGTAGCTTTCCTATTCTTAGGTCCTACTGGGGTGGGTAAAGACAGAGCTATGCAAAGCGTTTAGCTCTTAACTTATTCGATGATGAACGTAACATCGTACGTATCGATATGAGTGAATACATGGAAAAACACCAGTTAGCTAGTTTGAATCGGAGCCTCCAGGATACATCGGATATGAAGAAGGTGGTCAACTTATTGAGAGTGTAAGACGTAATCATATAGCATTATCTTAATGGATGAAATCGAAAAAGCACATCCTGATGTATTTCAACATCTTTATTACAATTATTAGATGAAGGTACACTTACTGACTCTAAAAGGTGTAGTAGTAGATTTCAAAAATACAATATTATCATGACTTCTAATATCGGTTCATTAGGAGCTATGAGAGAAGTTAAAGACGTGTGATTACTGAAGAAAACCTCGTATATGTTACTAACCAACTTTACGGATACTCAGCACAGAAATTCTTAACCGTATGGATGATATAATTATCTTCAAACCATTAACACAAGATAATATTAAAGGGAATCGCTAATAAAACTTTAACGAACTTGTTGCGCATATCGCCAATAGAAATATTACTTTAACTTATGCTGATAATATTTCTAGTTGAGTTGAAAACTGCAGGATTCGATATGAAATTTCGGGTGCTCGTCCACTCACGATTCATCTAAAGTCAAATCAGAAAACAAACTTTCAGTTGAATTAACCGTCATGGTATAGAAGATGGGAATGGAAATCCACTTAGACTACGTGAAATGATGAATTGAAAATTGATATAAAATAATATATTGATTTAGCCCTATAAAAGTGGAAAGACTTAAAAATTTGATTTATCTGAAATCATGATTTTTGAGTCACTCCCAAATAAATTATTGACCTCAGGAAATTCCTGGGGTCTTATTTTTGAATTAAATTATAAATAATTATTGTTGATTACTGTAACTTTTAGGTGTATAGTGTATTACAAAAGACGCAATAAGAAGGTGAGAAGAATGACTACTTTATCATTAGATTGAATAAGGAAGAAGAACAGATTTTTAATTTATTTCGGTTTATACGGTGGTAAAACTATCAACTACTATTACGCAACTTTGCGCTTGAGAAAATTGAGATGAGTATGATCTTCAACTTATAAAAGATTTCGAAAAGTCGTGAGGGAAAAAGGTGAGGTAACTCTAGTAGAGTTTGATGATTTAAAGAAAGAGTTTGATCTATAATGTATAAAATTGTTTTTGGATGGGTTGAGCGAGATTTACAGAAATTAGATAAACAAACTTTGAAGATTTGCATTTAATTGGATTGACTTGAGTAAGACTGATTGATCCACGTAGTAAGGGTAAAGTCTCCACAGAGCATAAAAGAAAGGTTACTGGAGAGTGCATAGAATAGGGGATTAATCGTTTAATAACAAGAAGCCAGGAAGATGAGTAGGACTTATTATAATCGCCACTAATCTTAAAACATCGAAGAAAGTCTATAATTAAGCGTGATTTTGAGAGAAAATGTGGTTAAGTGGTGAGGAATCTTTAGTAGAGGAAATAGCGGGTTAAGTGGCTGGAACAGGTGGGTGATCTGAAATTAGGTGCTGAGTTACTGAATTCACTTAGTTAAGGGATGATGTGCCTTTTAGTGCCAATTTCTAATAATCCAGTAAGAGCAAACTACGCTCTTTCAAGCTTTTAGAAGATGAAGAACGTGAAAATATTATTTATGAAGTATTGATGAACTAGTATAGAAGCATCGTGAGTAGCGGTGCATGTAACTGTATTTCCTTGAAGTCTCAGTTGTCGATTTTTGATAGATTGGCGAAAGAAAATGAATATTTCTCGGCTTATTGCTCCTAGTGCGTAGATGTTATGAAATCTAGGGCCCTGAGTATAGTAATCTAGCTGTAAATGGCGGCGAACTCTCATGGTCTACAGGTGTTGGTGGTCAATCTTGTATAAGGTCTGGAATCCGTCTACGTGTACTGGATTATCGTGTCAGGAGCTTCAGTGTGCTGAGGAAAGAGGGAGCGAAAGCTGAACAGATAGTGGAAGACGAATCTAACTGCAAGACATTTGTTTGTCGAATTAGCCTGAAAGCACATGATATGCTGGAAGCTATGTTGTGTAGGTGTGCCAGCACCATATACCCAAAGAGCTTGAGATTACAACCTCTGCACATTATTGATGTAGGCATTGTGTCTATGAGGGATAAGTTTTCGAGAGAAAGGGATATAGAGAATGCTCAACAGGAAATATTGTTAATACGATCGCTAGTATCCTTAGGAGGTATAGCAGGTGCGGTGGGAGATAAATTACCCAAAAGTGCAGTATATAGGAACAATTGGAACGATGAGTAATTTGGTCTTTGTCTGAGTGGGAATGGGAAGAAAGCGTCGATTGAACTTATGAAATATAAGTGCCTAAAAGTGTAATATCTCGCAGATTATTATAGGTATACATTGATAGGAGTTATGTAATCTTGGAGATTTAGTCTATGAGCTTGGCTAAAATGTAAAAACTGCGGTAAAAGCCGTTCCGAGCTATGCGATAGGTTCGGAAACATGGATGGAGCTACGTATTGTTCGCAGCATAGCTGTGTGTTTGGTTCGAGTGGAATGGAGGGATATATGGAAAGCTTAGCAGAAGGAGCTGTCTGGGGATCCAGCTTATTATTGATGCAAGTCCTATTTTGTTTCTTTACGCTGCCATAGCTTGTAATCTTTGGACATACTTGCTCCTCACCTACTAGCACCCCAGCTCTGGTCTTTACGTATTTTATCAGCAGTGGGACTAATGGTTCGACTAACGTAGACTCTCTCTGATGTGATTAACGATCTTTTAAAGCCTGTGGTGGTTTCTCAATGGTAGCAGCAGGATCTGAAATCTAAAAACTTAAGATGCTCTGTAGTAGATATGGTGCGCTGCGATATTGGTTATGCCATTTGGTTGGCTCTGGGTGGCGTCTTGATTTACAGTTTTACTATAAGTATTTGCTAGACGAGATGAGCTAGCTAGAAAGCATTTCTGACTAGCTGTGTATTCCCAATATTTCGTTAGGTTTCTCATTTCTGAGTTTTATTTTCGTCTAAGTATTTCATTCTCTGCTTGTTCCGAAACTGCGTTATTATGTATCATCGCTATATTCCCTCTCGGGCTGAGTCTAAACCATAGTCAGTGACTTTTCTATCTCTTCCAAAAAGCATCTTCAGAGTAGTGATATTAAGTAGTTTTTCTAGTGTTTCACTTACACTCCTGGATCAACTTTTGGATGCTTATCTTGCTTACTTGATCATCGAGTTGCAATTTGTAGAGTCTTTCATGATGTTTTGCACTGCTCGGTTGATCACGAAAATACTTTGTGGAGATTGAAATCTACTACCGCCTTTCTCAACTCTTTCTTTTGAGCAATCCTTGCCAAATTTCTTTCCGTCACTACTGAGCATCGTAATCTCCTGGGCAGTAGATTGCCAATTTCTACCGCCTCGATTTTGCTGGCTCCTTCTGGGAAAATTGCCGTGCATGATGCATGACGTCCATAGTAACCTCTATTAGGAAAAAGTTTCTTAGGTTTCTTCAATCATGATTGATAAGTTTGTAAATTCCCTGTGGTCTGAAATTATCCTAAGGCCATACTGATATTACTGCAAAAGTGAATATATATCTATAAAAAGCAAATGTAACGCTTGCTCAGTAATGGCTACCTGATATCCAGTTGATTGCACCGATTATGGCGATTTGGTAAAGTGTGCATAAATGTAATATAAGCAATCATCACTATTAGATACTGTGCGTGAACATTTCATCAGTAATAGGTAGCGTATGTTTCAATCATTTAAAGTTTTATAGACATTGAATTTTCTATTTCGAATAAGATCTAGATAGTATCTTTTATTTTTATCGATAATATTTTATATCTTAAAATTAATACTTTATAATTATAATTTGTGAGACTAATTTATGCAAGACTGAATAGTTCTATGAATAAAAAGAGTGACTTCTAACATCGTGACGTCAAGAAATCAATTTTGTAGAGTCACATCTGTATATATTATTTTATAAGTTAAGTTTGTAAATTCTTCAGGTTTAATAATAGGTACAATCTTTTGTAAATAATTTGACGAAGAAGAAACGAAAACTACTGGAATTACTACGACAATAGTAGCTTTTAGGATTTCTAATGCACTACTGTCAGTAGTCGCAAGTGATTGCTAATGGTCCAGCTAAACCACTAAATCCAAACCTGCACTCATTGAGTTCCTTGATATGAAAAATGGCGGGCGAATACTCCTGAGACAGCTGCACCACAAATAACCGGCAGGATGATTTTTGGCCTATAGGGAAAATTTGCCATAGAAATCTTTGGTGGATCCGATGAAAGTGGGCAAGCAAACCCTTTAGGTTAACTGCCCAACCTGCGATTGCAAGGGTAAACCCACATGCGCAAATTCCAAGGTTTGCAGCACCTGAGGCAATACTTTGTGCGTTAATCTAGCTAGAGTAAACTCCTACTGATGTAATAGGGTGATACTACAAGACAAGCTGAAAATATGCTAGTGATTAGAATAGTAAGGATAATCAGTCGAAAAGTAAGTAAATGCTTAATTCCATCTCCAGTAATTTTAGTTTGCACCTGAGAAAAATGGAAGTGTATATCTACCAATACCTGATAATTACTAATGTAAGTGGTGGTAGAATAATTATCAGCATAGCTGCTTTATCTCCGATCAGCAGTATGAAAGCTGCAGCCAGTGCAGCTGTGAAAATCATGTAACAATGTCCCCAGAACCTTTTAGCATCAGTCCTGTTTTTATCTGGTGTTGGAACAATTGAACCACTAGCACAAAGTAGCTAATCGATTGAGACACTTTCATACAGGTGTAAATTTAAAGAATAATCTGATTATTATTCCAGAAGCTAACCTATCATGGCATTGGAAATAGTTATTGATAATGATAAAACGCAAGTGAAGGATATAGCTTTCCTATATATTTGTAGTAATTCACCAAGTAAACGCACCAGGTACTAAGCAAAAGTACTGTTCCTAAGGCGATGCCATTAGGACGTTCATGGTGAACTTTTTAATAGTAATATTTTCTAACTGAAAAATCTCCTTTTTAAATTCATACCCTAGGTTACTAATTATATCAAAAATATATTTTTGTATATGACTAGAGAGTTTAAAGAGTAAATTATTATAGGTGATTTAACTTTGTTTTAACTTTTTCTGTATAGTGTATAATTATATTATTAGGAAAGCATATAAAGGAGATTAAAATGAAAGACATTCGAAAAACTACTATCGTTGTTAATAGTATTAGCTCTGTTTGGTGGTGGTATAACGTACGCCTTAACACCAGATAATAACATAAAAAATTAGAAAAACTAGAAAACGTTGCACATCAACTACATTAAAAGATTTGAATGGAGATTTCTTTCTAATATTAGTTATGCTAATTCAAAAGTGTCTATGCTGTCACTAAAAATTGATAATGATACATTTTTACCAATTTCTTTAAAAATGCAGTTGAAAAAGATTCTAGAATTATTAAACGGAAGTTATAAATTAGTTGGAAATACATTGAAGCGAAGTTACTGGTTAAACTAGGACTTTGGGATACGATGATTAACACGAATGTTGGAAAGTAGGTAGGGTCAACAATTCTGTGACTTAGTTCTAGAAGATGCTAAAATCGGTAAAAGTTCCAGCTTGATTTTGCTTTGGAAAAATATTTGAAAGAAGCACTAACAGGAACTGGAGTTGGAGTGAGTGGCAATACAATTAAAATTAAATCACTTGATGTCTAGTTACGATTGACAATGTGGAAGTCTCGAGGTGGAAAATGTAAAATGTGACTGCCTCACTAAATACAAAAGCAAATCTTACAATGTGGCTCTGAAGCTATATTATTTTAGAGGATAAAATATATTTAGACTTTTAGATAGGTGATATAGTGGATGATAAGATGATAAGATTATAAACTATTGAAATATTAATATAAGTCTATAGCTAGATAATATATCTTAACTAAAAGTAATGTTGATTTTTAAAGTCCAGGATTATAATATAGATAACAAAGAGTATGGATATCTCCCCCAGCTGGAGGATTGATCAATATCTCTCTTTTATAGTAATGATATCTTCAGATTTGTTATTTTTACATGATATAATAATGTCCAATAGGAATAGTAATCGCATTCCCATTGGAGAGCAGGTATATTCTTTTCATTTTCATTAAAATTATCTATAAAATGAATCTACTTTTATCAATACCACTTATAAGATGGATGTTGAAAACTAGATACTATAATATATAACTTTAAAAATTATAAAAGTAAATTATATAAAGTAAAATTATTAAATAAATGTTTTTCAGAAAAATTTTATGTTGAATTCACACAAAAGCTTGAAAAGTTTATTCTAATGTAATATAATAAACTATATCGTAAATAAAGACAAGACGACTATGTGGAGTTTTAGAGAGAAACTGGGTTGGTGGAAAGTTTTATAGAAGCATAGGAGTTACTCACTTTATTGTGTAATAGTTTTATAGAACAAACAAGTGCCTTTGATAGGGTTAGAGGGTGACGTGGTGCATTTTCGACCCTCTATAACTTTTACTAAGGTTTTTATTTGAGGAGATAAAATGGTAGAATTAAAAAGATACATTATTAATGCCAAATACGAAGCTCCAATGCGAAAATCTTCCAAATAAAGAACTCAGCTACAACGTTGGGAAGAAATGGATTTAGTACAACAAAAATTTTAGATGCTGGGAAACCTTCATACATTACGATGGACTCCATATGAATGGTACATCCACATTGGACACGCGTTAAAACAAAATTTTAAAAGACTCTTTATCGTTAAATATAAAACATGAATGGTTTTGTTTCACCATACGTTCTGCCCTGGTTGATACTCACGGTCTTCCAATCGAGCAAGTATTGGTAAGTCAATGGTGTTGATAGAAAATCTAGGCCAGCTAACAAAATTCAGAAAATAAAATGTAAAGATTATATTAAAACAAGTTGATGAAACAACGTGCTGACTTCAAAAACTTGGAGTGCTTTGTGATTGGGATAACCCATACTTAACTCTTGATCCAAAATTTGAAGCTGAACAAATTCGTGTATTCGGTAAAATGGTAGACAAAGGTTATATCTATAAAGGATTAAAACCTATTTACTGGTCACCATCTTCAGAGTCTGCTTTAGCTAGAAGCTGAAATCGAGTATCACGACCATACTTCACCATCTATCTATGTTGCATTTGACCCTAGTTAGTGAAATGGCAGTTGGAAAAAGGAATACAGTTTTGTTATCTGGACAACTACTCCTGACATTACCTGCGAAACCTAGGTATCGCTGTTCACCCCAGATTTTCGAATATCTGTTGTTAAATGCAATGGAGAAAGCACTGAAGCCGCTAAAGCAAAGTAGCGTTCTTAGCTGAAAAATCTGGGTTGGGAAAAACTATGAAACTGGGTGAAGTATTAGTAGGTAAAAGATTTAGAGTACTTACTATGTCAACACCCATTCTTAGATAGAAACATCTACATTAATCTTAGCTGGATTATGTAACACTGATTCCAGGGACTGGTTTAGCTCATCACAGCACCTGGACACGGGGTTGATGATCTATCTTGTAGGTCAATTACAATACAAACTTGAGTATTATCACCAGTTGATAAATCAAGGTGTTCTACAGAAGAAGCTGGACAACCCGTTTGGTAAACTCGTATTCGATGCGACAAAGAGCATTATCGCTCACTGAGCTGGAAAACTGGAGCGTTATTAAAAACAAGAAGACATTACTCACTCATACCCACATGACTGGAGAAGTAAAAACCAATTATCTTCAGAGCTACACCTCAAGTGGTTCTGTTCTGTTGATGCATTCCGCTCTGAATTATTAGAAGCTGCAGATAACACTCAAATTCTACGGTGAATAGGGTAAAACCAAGATTATATAATATGATTCGTGACCGTGGTGACTGGGTAATCAGTCGTCAACGTGTATGAATATGCCAATTCCTGTATTCTACGCTGAAAACGGAGAAGCTATCGCTGATATCGAATTAATCAACACGTAGCGAAAAATCTTTAAGAAGAAGGATCAAATGTTTGGTTCTACAAAGATGCGATTTTGAAGGATATACTCACCCAGAAGTCCAAACGTGGTAATCTACAAAGAAATGGACATCATGGATGTATGGTTCGACCCTGGAACATCTCATCAGGATGCTGTGCAATCCGTGAAGATTTAACTATACCCAGCTGACTTTATACCTAGGGAAGTGACCAATACCGTGGATGGTCTGAACTCTTCACTTATCACTTGCAGCGGTATCTGGAGTAGCTCCATATAAAGAGTTAGTATCTGCTGGATTCGTTATGGACGGTAATGGTAACAGATGAGGAACCGTCAATAGGTAACATAATTTCTCCTAATGATGTAGGTGGTAAGAAGTGTAGGTGCTGAGGATTATCCGTCTATGGTCTGCAAGTGTAGACTACACTCAAGACGTTCGTATCTCTAAAGATATCTGAAAACAAGTATCTGAAACATACAGAAAAACTCAGAAAATACTCTCGTTTCTTACTAGGAAACTTATCAACGGAAGCTTCAATAACAAAACGGATTTAGTTGCGTACGAAAACCTGAAGAACTAGACAAAGTACATGGTTCTTAAATCTGAAAAAGTTGTAACAAAAGTATTAGATCACTACGAAAACTACTAATTCAACAGTATTACTACTGAACTAATCAACTTTTTAACGTTGAATTATCTTCATTCTACCTTGACTACGGTAAAGATATCCTTTACATCGAAGGGTGAAGATTCTCACAAACGTCAAAGTATGTTAACAGTTCTTTACACAGTATTAAGTAAATCTAGATTACTTGCTCCAATTTTTCTATTACAGCTGAAGACGTATACGACAAATATGCTATACATGAAGATGCTGAGTCTGTTCACTCTAACTGACTTCCCGACTAAAAATGTAATCGAAGACGCTGCTTTAGAAGCTAAATGGGATAAACTTCTAGAAGTTCGTGATGATGTGGAATAAAGCATTGAAGAAAAGCCGTAATGAAAAAGTTATCGGTAACTTAGAAGCTGCTGTTGAAGTATGCAGTAACGATGCAGAAGTAGGTTGAGCTACTAAACTCTGTTGCTAACTTAAAACCAATTCTTCATCGTAAGTAAAGTAGCTGTTAAAGAAAAACGATGGTGTAGCTTTGTGATCTGCTACTGTTAAAGCATCTAAAGCTGAAGGACACCGTTGTGAACGTTGTTGGAACATCGTCGATGAAGCAACGAAGGTTTATGCCCACGTTGTGCTAGCATCTTAAAATAAGTAATAGAATATCTTACACAGAACTTAGGGTTAAATTGAATCTAAGTTCATATAATTTTATATTATGAGTCCATGGACAGATAGGCGGTTATAATTAAATCACAAAACGAAGAGGTGATTAAAAGAAAATGGAAAAAGATTATAATTACAACTCATAGGAATGGAGAGTACCATTTTGAGCCAAAGTTTTGGTGCGAGGAGATGTTAATAAGCTGGGAGAGACTCTGATAACGATTAAGGACGAAGTAGCTATGGGCAAAGGTCTGATGTGAAAACTTTGCGGTAAAGTTGGCTATGTAGAGAAAATCTCTGCAGAACTGTCTGCTAAAAGGTCAAAGGAAAAGTGCGTAGAATCCATGATAAAGTAGGAGAGCAAACTCTTTGCTTAAAGTGCATGTCGTGTTACCAGTGGTTCTAGTAATTGGCAGAAGTGCCAAAAGAGATGAAAAATAATCATATGATAGGATCAGTAGAGGTTGGCATGTATATATAGTGTATATATGAGCAAAATTTATGGAGTACGAAGATATCAAAAATTAAAGCTATCGTACCCTATTAGAAATACTGAGAGGACGCGATAGCGATGAAAAGAACCTAATGTAAGTGTAAAGAACTAACTTCTTTACTCTTTGAGAGTAGTTAGAGTTGAGAGGAAGACTCATACATAGGATATAGAATCTACTAAGCAAGATTGCGGATTTACTATCGTGAGTGAAAAGAACGCCGTGAAAAATAATCTCTATGCTCTAGCAGAGAGAGAGTTCTGAGCTTGCAGAGGTTAAAATGCTAACTCGATGTTATACAGGCTAGTAAGTTTCCTAGGCTGACAGCGAAAATCACGTGATCTAATTTTAAAACTCAGAAATTAGGCTTAGTACAAGCGCACACACAAAGACAGGTATATTCTCTTTGAAGAGAAAATGGAAATATATTAATGAAAATACTATTATAATGTCAGATGCCATCGTCATAATGCAAATTGCAGAGTGTCAAGCAAATTAATTTTAATTTACTGGCAGCCGGAATTATAAGAAATAGATGATTGATAGGAAAACGGTGTAGTTTATATAATGTCCATCGCTTTTAGGCACGGAATGATGAGTATCTATATGGCTGCCCTATGATGCTGAGATGATTTAGATCAAGACACTCTCGTTGAGCAGATGGTAGAAACATGCGCTGTGCTGAGGAAATGAGCAGATTAGGCCATGACAGTCTCCAGTAAGATATATCGAGTTATTCTAAGAAAATTTTCGGTATGTAGGGTGTACTTTTAGGAAAAGGGTGACTTTAGAGTTTAAAGAGTCACTAATTGGAGTGATCGTAGATAGATCTGGCAGAGTATTATTATTCATAAAAAGACGATTTTATCACTCTGTAGAAGTGTATGTGTAGCCATTTCTTAGGGCTGGATTTTCTCTTTAGGCAGTGAGGATTGAAATACTTAGTAGTTCTCAAAAGGTATTGAGAGAATTGTATGTGGAGAGAAAGTGGAGGCGGTTAAAGAAATACATAGATAAACGAGAAGGTGCAATGAGATTTGACAAAAGCATTGTTTTATTAGATATCGCAGAAACAGACGTAACATAGCGCTCTGTTTGCTGCTAAAAAGAATAAAATAGGACTGATGATCTGAAGTAACAGGAAGAAGCAGAAATTTCTACCGAAAGATGGAAATCTGGGGACATTTGTTTGATCGTGGAGGATACTGTAGAGTTATTTCATAATATACCATCAGAGATAGATGCTGTGCCTTTCGGTTTCTGGTATAAGGAGAAAAGAACTACTAGATAAACGTATTTTCTTAGTGACTATAGTCTGAACTCTATCTCACTCTAAACTTATAAAAGCAGGGATTAACAAAATGGTACAATCCTGTGTAAACTATCTCTATGAAAAATGTATTGAAGCTATTTGAAATTGGAGTGCGATAGTGTTAACTTGGGCGTTCCCGAGATATGTGCAGTAGATATTTTATCAAATTTTCGAAAGACTTTGTGAAGTTTATTCGTGAACGTAGAAGTGAAGTTAGCGCTTTTGTAAGATGGAGAGTGTTTGATACACGGGAGTATCTTGTAGAACATTGGAAAAATCTACTAATAAACCTCTTTTAGATTGGGTGGACTGTATTTGGGGAGATTATCGCTTTTTGTAAACATTGTTGTAGTTTTGAAATGAGGGACCTTTTATAAAAATATGACCAACAATCAATTGATGAAGGAATATTTTAAAAAGAATATTAAAATTATTAATGATGGTAGGACTTTTGTAACGAGGATAAACGATCTCGAAACTGTTATTGGACGAGGATAGTACAAATAAAGATTATGTAATAGATGATACTTTGAAAGAGATAAACGATATTATAGAGAAAAACAGAATATGTTGCTTTTACCTAATGGGCGAAAGAATAGAAATTTTTAGAGCGAATGATATGTTGAACTATAGTGAGAAAACTAATGGAGAAAGCAAAAAGCAGAGACTTCACCCTTACAATGCTATTAGTCTATCAAATTTTACTTATATAAAATAGGTGAAAATTGGTGAAAATAAAGTACTAATGAGCTGAAGTATAGTTTTTATCCTATGCACATTTTTAAAAGATATCCATTAATATTGGTGAATTTGGTGCCA